>JAEEGL017187589.1_pt1 | contig 13127 bp, 5 predicted proteins | sample 9134231 | NCBI WGS metagenome assembly JAEEGL01 (sample SAMN16246548, study PRJNA631951) | gut metagenome | biome: gut microbiome; feature: rumen; material: fiber-attached | host: Bos | place: Iran: Karaj | collected 2018-10
ATCCACACGGGCACGCCAATCCATCTTTCCAGCTGGCTGATCTTGCCCTGACGTTGCAGATAGAGCACAGCCAAAGAGAGTAGGGTAGAACTGGGGATGAACAACGCCAAGTTCAGCATCACTGCCTGGGTGACACCCATGGCGCGTAGCTTCAGCACATATTGCAACAGAAACTGCAATGCCAGCAGCGATGTGCCGCAGACCATCAGCCAGCGCGCCTTGCTCGCCACGGCATTTTCCGCGGCATGGTGGGGCAACAGCAGCAGCTTCATCGACAACAGCGTCAGCACCACCACGGCACTAAATTGCATCGTTTCCATGTTCTATTTCAATTTTACATTTGCGGCTGCAAAGGTACGAAAAAAAGTACAAAATACACTCTTTGGTGTTTAAATTGTCACAAATTAAACACCTTATTGGCTAATTTTAAACACCAATCTCACCAATTAAACACCCTCAAGCCTTTTTTTTTGCTATTTTTGCACCGCAATTATAAATAATGGCTTCCTTGGGAAGCAGATAACGCAGATAAAGATGAATATAGAACAACCCCTCTACGACCTGATGTTGCTCATCGCCGGTGGCATCAACATCCTCCTTGCACTGGTTCTGCTGCACAACAACTACTGGTACCAGGCCTACGACGTGTATCATCGTGCTCGCATCATTGTGGCCGTCAACTACATCATATTCGGTGTTGGATTCCTGATGCACGCCCACCTCAGCTGGCGAACCTCATGGCCCGAAGGCGCCACGGCACTCTCGCTGAGCTATTTCCACAGCGGCGGTGTGCTCTTTGGATGGAGCCACACTTCGCTGATGCGACCCGACTACCTCACCCGCCGTGTCGTCGTCCGCGATCTCCTCATCCTTGTCCTCGGCATCACCGCTTATTGGACGACCGCTATCATGAGGTCTTTGGGCTACGAGCAGCATTTCAATATTTCACTCTTCAACCTTTCTTCAATCATCTTCTTCCTCCACGCCTTCTATATTTCTTTTACTTTCTACCGCACCTACTACCGCGTCAGCCGCAACTTGAACGACCGCGTCGCAGATGCAGGCTCTCCGCGCTGGTGGACTCCTGATGTGAAGCGCACAGTGCTGAGCTTCCACCACAGCTTCCTCATCGGCTGCCATCTTATTATATTGTTTGGTATAGGTAGCATTGCCATCACCGCCGCCTTTCCCCACGATATATGGCCCTACACCCTTCTGCTTATCCTCGGCATCATCGTCTTCACCTACATTTTCTACTCCCTCACCGAGTACGGCAATGTCATCGAGGCAGGAACCAACGCAACAGAGGATGCGGAACTGGATATGAAGAATAAGAATTGAAATCAGATCAAAACCAATAATAAAATAATATGAAACGACAATCTACATCAATTAACAAGACAGCAATCAATTCTTTGCCATGTAATAAGCATAGAATTATTGCCATCCGTTGGATGCTCTTCCTGTTTGCCATGCTTCTGACCATTCCGGCTCAAGGAAAAACTTATGCCGAAAAATCGGAACAGATGCAAGAAAATCGCAAAGGAAAAGGACAATTCACCATCTTGGTGAAACCAGACAGTAAGGATGAAGAAGATCCTGATTACTTCTTCAATGATGACCAGTACGGAAACGATGACCACGACACCAAGTTCTGTAATAAGTTCTATTCCAGGTCCTTCTTCGACAACGGAAAGGGTAAATGGTGCTATGAATTCTACTTCGAACAATGGAACGACAAAACAGACTGGGGAGACGAGGAAGACCGCGTCTGTTCTGATACGGAAGTATTAGTACAGAACAACTCCGGGACGTGGAATACTATAGGAACGATTAAGAATGATGAAAAAGGAGAGGTCGATAACAAAGAATCTTCCTGGGGTTTGCTCGAGAAAAGTGATGATCACGTATACAGGTTCTATCCTTCTCCTAACCTGATAGACGGAGGTTTTAAGGCCATTAAGCTTCAATTCCGCTATTTCTTGGGACGTCATGCCTTTGGACATGCGACGGATATGTATTTTCGTCTGGAAGTCACCAAATCGAGGTCTCAGGGATTGGATGTCACCTACACTCCGATGCCCCTTCAGGTCCAGTGTACGACAGACCAGAACGGCTACCTGAACATGAGTGTTTCAAAAGTTCCAGGACATAGTAAAAAGGTGTTCTATGACTGGCGTTATCGTCGTTCAGATGCATCAATTATATCTAAATCGACGACGGCTGATGTTTCATCGGACTCAGGCTGGAACTCAGGTAAGGATGCGAACACAATCAACGCCACCGATGCCGCGTCGCGAATACACCTCTCACCATTCTACCGCTATACCATTTTCTTGAGAGGTGGAATGGAAACGGATGCTCCCGATAATAATACTTATACATGGTATAATCCCTACAACTCTGATAATGCGTGGGGTGAAAGTGTGGTGGATGCATACGTATATCCCAAAGTGCTGCAGTTCAAGAGTTTCAACCAGTGGGACAAGACTGTCACCCTTTCCTGGACTGCTGAGACATCGGTTCAGGATTTCACTACGAACAAGGTCTATTCTCGCAGCAAAAACGGCAAGTGGTTCATCTATCGTAAAGACTTTGGAGCGAGCAACTCCTCCTATACTCAGATAGGCAATCTCCCTGGAGATACAGAAAACCTTAGCTTCACAGATGCAAAGGTGGATTATGATAAGCAATATACCTACTGCGTTGTCTTCCTTCCCAATGTGATGCAAGATGATAAACGAAATATCAGCGAGCTCCTCCAATGGTTCGAAAAGGAACTGCAGCCAACAGACAGTGTCTCTACCAATCGCGCAGTGGAGGTCAACCTGCAGCAGATTGCTGACCCCGATGTCTCGGGCATCAAGCTGGAATGGACTTACGATATCCAGCAGACCGGTTCCAAATTCTTTGTTCAGCGCCGCCCGTCAGGGGCCGACAGTTCAGTGGCTTGGGATGAAGTGACCAACATGAACGTAGATGTCTCCCAGTCGAAAGTCACCTTTGTTGACGAAACGCCCCAGAGTGTCTGCGACATCTATGACTACCGCATCTACACAACGACCCTCGGAACCTCGTTCTTCAGTAATGAACTGACGAAGTGCAGCATCACCTCGGGCACACGCATCACCTCTTTCGATGTCACCAAGGGCACGGAATCCAATCAGGTTGTCGTCAAATGGACGGTGCTACAGAAAGGTCAGGAAAGCACCACCTTTGACATCGAGCGCCGCCGTATCACCAATGGCGTTCCTGGCGATTGGGCTAAGGTGGGTGATGTGAGTGGCACCGCCTCCGAGTACACCTACCGCGACGCCAACGTGGAGGCTGGCAGTTACTATGAATACCGCGTCCTCATCGAGAACAAGGACTGTGAGACTGGCGAATCCAAGTACGGCGGCTTCACCAGTATCGGCTACAGTCAGTCACGAGGCACCATCACTGGTCATATTAGCTACGGCACGGGCACCTCAGTTTCCGACGTGAGGTTGAACCTCATCAAGAGCGGCACCGACAGCAACGACAGCGACCTGCAGCGACAGTTCTCCTCTATACGCATCAGTGGTAACAACACTGGCGGACTCAGCTGGAAGCCCGATTCTGCACGCTATGCCGCCAAGCTTACCAGCAACAACCCGCTTTCCTTCCAATTGTGGATAGCTCCCGAAGCTAACAAAGACAATCTGCCCATTGTCTCTTTCAACAAAGACCTCGGCCTCAGTCTTAAAAAGAACGGCCCCAACGATTATGACCTAATATTCAGTGGCGATGGTTCTACGACCGTTGTCGGTCAGGTGCCAGCACTCCACTTCACTCACGTGACAGCTATCTACGATGGTGCCGGCAAATGGCGGTTCATCCTGAATGGCGACTTGGACAATGCCCAGACGACTCAACGCAGTGGAAGCTGGATACTGAAGGATTCCTTGCATGTGGGTGCCGACAAAAACAATGCATTCAACGGTCTGCTGGATGACATCCGCTTATGGTCGCGTGCCCTCTCTGACAAAGACGTTGCCACGAACTACAATCGTGTGCTGGGCGGAACCGAGAACGGAATGGAATTCTACTGGCCCATGGACGAAGGCATCAAAGGCAACACCTTCGATGTGTCCCGTCAGAACGGAATCTTCAATTGCAACCATCCCACCGTGGCACCCAACGCAGAGCCCAGCTCCATCACTCCTTCGGATCTGAAACTCTACGGACTCACCGATGTGGACGGCAACTACATCATCCGGGGCATCCCCTTCGACGAAGGCGGCACCAACTACAAACTGCTGCCCGAGTTCGGTATCCACGAATTCCAGCCCTCGTCACGCTCGCTTTACGTCAGCCCCTCGTCGCTCACGGCGAACAATGTGGACTTCACAGACCGCTCCAGTTTCCCCATGCGCGGGTACATATATTATAAAGATACTAATATCCCTGTCAAGGGCATCTACCTTTATATCGACGGCGAGCTGGTGACTTCAGGAGGAACGGTGGCTCAAACCGACGCTGATGGCTACTACGAAATCTCCGTGCCCATCGGCAAGCACTTCATCGAGGCCAAACAGACAGGTCACCACATGGTGAATGCAGGCCGCTGGCCCACGTCAGAAACCTACGACTTCCAGGCCGCCGTACACCAGAACTTCACAGACTCCACCCTCGTCAATTTCTGCGGACGCGTGGCCGGTGGCGAGATCCAGGACGCTAAGCCCGTCGGATTCGGCAAATCGCTGAACAACATCGGCACGGCCACCATCCGCCTCTCGCTGAACAATCCTAACTTCAGCTTCAACTGCGAGGAGGGTACCAAGAATGCCAACGACCAGGAACGCCTCTTCCTGGCACAGAACCCCGACACCATCAAGAGCCGCACCTGGGCTGGCGCCAAGTTGGAAGAACAGGACAATACAAGCTTCATCTATATCTCTACCGACCCAAAGACCGGTGAGTTCTCGGCAATGCTGCCGCCGCTCAAGTACCGCGTCGACGATATTTCCATTCCCACGAATCCCGACGTCACATTCACAGACCTCCCGGAGATTGATATGACAAATGTCATTGCCTACCAGGTGGATACACTCTTTTCCGTCACCAACAATGCCGACAATGACTCAATTGTCATCGCGTATGACCTCTATAAGTACAATCAGAAGATGGTCAGCACCTGGTATGCCCAACCCCAGCTGGAAATCACAGAGACCAGTGACTCCCTGCATATAGGATACTACGGTATGCAGTACTGGCGGAACTATGAAGACGAGTTCGGCAAGGTGGATAGCATCGAGATTTGGAACGCCAACAACGGTCTGCACTACAACTATGACTATCCCGTCTTCCGTATGGGAGACCCATACTCTTTCAAGATCAGAGGCTATGAGGAGTACATCAACTACGACTCCGGATCGCCCGTGAAAGACTACGTTCCGATGAGCAGTCAGGTGCTCACCATCAACAACGAATTGAGCGACAATCAGGCTATTGTCACCGAAGACCATCCCGACAAGGACTTGAAGCAGGGCGACGTGTACATGCTCAAATCCAACCAGCTCGCTCTGGACGACAACGGCGAGTTTATCTATCAGTGGAATGCGGGCCTGCCGAACCCGACGGCACCCTACACGCGCCATCTGGGCATTACCTACTCACGCCACAGACGTACCTGCTCGCAGGAAGTCTTTGATGCCTATGTCTTCGGCTCTCTGCCTCTGGGCAACAACTTTGTCACCAAGGGTCCCGATCAAGTGCTGATGGTGCTGCGTGACCCACCGGGTTCTAACTCTTACACCTCCTGGACCAGTGGAAAAGTAACTACCGAGATAGAGACAAGTGTCAACAATGGTTTCGATTTTGGAATTGGTGTTAACTTTGAGGTCCTTTATGGAAAGAATCTTACACAGGCTGACGGCATTGGAGTATCAATCGTCACTTCAAATGATATAGCTAACAAAATTAATGTAGGCGGAGAACTCGAGTTATCCTATAACAAAACCAATTCCACAGTCTATACCGTATCTGCAACAGAGACTGTTTCCACCAGTGCGGACCCGGAATTTGTGGGAGCCAACGGTGATGTCTATATCGGAACTTCCACCAATCTCCTCATCGGTAATTGCAAGAAGGTGGGATTCTTCCGCGAAACCATGAACAGCGATTTCGTGGTCAAGGACAGCGTCGCTATGAGTATGAGCGACAGTATCACCACAGCCTTCAAATATACCCAGAGTGAGATAGAAAACAAGCAGATTCCAGAGTGGAAGAAGATTCGCGCATCCATACTGACCTCTGTGGATTCCAAGGAAGACGCAGAATCATTCCCCAATCCCGGCAAGGATCCCATCTATGTCACTTGGCAGGATAAGTTCAGCGATGAATGGATCGAAGGGACCAACTATCGGGTTGTTTACGGCACAGACTCCACGACCGTCAGAGTGGATAGTGTGCAATACCTGACAAGCCAAATAGACCTTTGGCGACAGGTGATGGCGGCCAATGAGGAAGATAAAGTGTTAACTATGGAATATATGAACGAGGTGCAATCAGATAGTTTGAGGAATATTTCCTTTGACAGCGGTACCTCTTACAATTATACCGAGAGAAATGACACGACAGAAACCAAAACTCGTCAAGTAGATTATGCTGTGGGATTATTGGGCAACGTCGCTTTTGGAACTGAACTGAAAGCTTTCGAACATTTTGGATTAAATATCACAATAAATGGTAAATTCAAATACAAAGGTAATGTCACTTTAGGCAGTCCCGATGACAACTATACTAACACAGCAGAGTTCAGCTATCACTTTGCCGATTCCAGTTTTGGCTCTGACTACACCGTGAACATCTACAATTCCAAGTGTGGATGGTCCGACTTCTTCTCCGTCTTGGGCGGACAGACCTACTGTCCCTACGAAGGCGAAGTCAGAACCAAATACTACAAACCTGGCGAGAAGGTTCTCAGCAATGCCACAGAAGCGATGCAGAATCCGCAGATACGCATCTCCAACGGAGCGCAGAACCCCTCTTCTCATGCCGTGATTTCTGATGTGGCCGCAGGTGAGTCGGCACTCTTCACACTCACACTCACCAACGATACCGAGATAGATGGCGCAATGACCTACGTTCTGGGCGTGAAAGACGACACCAACTCACAAGGACTACAGTTCAGCGTGGATGGATCCAAGATTTCTGGCGGACGTTCCTTCGTCGTCGAGGCCGGACAGAGCATCACCAAGACTCTGGAAGTGAAGCAGACGGATGTATCTGTTCTGGATTACGAAAACATCTGCCTCACCTTTGCCTCCGATTGTCAGAACGACATATCCAGCATCAACGGCGTCGTCCGCGACAGCTGCACACTTGATGTCCACTTCAAGCCCAGCTCCTCGCCCGTCACTCTCAAGACCGGCAGCTATGTGGTGAACACTGCTAATTCCGGAACACTGAAGCTCACACTCACCGACTTCAACCGCGCGTTCCAGGGCCTGAAGTCCATGGGCGTGGAATACAAGGCTGACGGAGATGTGCAGTGGAACCGCGTGCAGCGTTTTGTCTTCGCACAGGCAGACTCCACCGAGCAGGGCGACATCGTCGTGCCCGCCACTGGCGACGTCAGCCTCCTGCTCGACATGAGCGACAACAACAGCTATCCCGACCGCACCTACATCTTCCGTGCTTACACCGAGACTCCCTACGGCAACGAGGGCATCCGTGTCTATAGCGACGAGGTTTCCGTGGTGAAAGACATGCACCTGCCCACAGCCATCGGCACCCCGCAGCCTGCCGACGGCATACTCCACGCTGGCGACGACATCGTCCTTGAGTTCAACGAGGACATCATCCCCGGCTACGTCAATGCCTCCAACGTCCTCGTCACGGGCAAGGTCAACAAGCAGCCCACCACGCATGAGGTCAGCCTGCATCTCAGTGGTGACGACCCCACGGCTTCCACCAGCAGCGACTTCTATATGCAGGGCAACAGCACGGTGGCTATGTGGCTGAAATATACCCAGCCGGGCACACTCTTCACCCACTGCACTGGCGACAACCAGTTCAAGCTTGCCATCGATGCCGACAATCACCTCACCGTGACCACCACCAACACCACCCAGACGGCAGCCCGACTCACCCTGCCAAAGGATGAATGGATGTATCTCGTCTATGCCTTCAATAAGAACAACTCTGCGCTCGACATTCTGGTGCAATACGGCACACAGACCGACAGCATCCGCGCCACCTTCTCTGGAGCACGCTCCATGAATCAGGTGGTTTATGCCAACGACAAGCGACTCTTCCTCGGAGGCGACGCCCTGGAGGCTGACATCCACGATCTCCGCATCTACGGCATCTGCCGCAACCCCCTGGAAGTGGCTACGGAGAAATACAGCACCTCCAGTATCTATACCTCTGGACTGATGGCCCACTGGCCTATGGACGAGGGACAGGGCACCAAGGCTCGCGACCTCCGCAACGATGCACATCCGCTGCTCCTCACAGCTGCTGACTGGCACATCGACGGCACCAACTATGCCGCCACCGTGGATGCCAACAAGCAGCAGCACCTCGACCTGAGCATCGCTTCGGCCACCACCGACTACAACGAGAGCTACGTCCTCGAATTCTGGTTCAAGGCCGATGGCGATATGAAGGGCAAGACCCTCTTCCAGGCTGGTAACAAGTATGCCAACAACCTCCGCCTCTTCACCCATACCGACGGCACCCTCTACTTCCAGTACGATGTGAACATTAAGCCGGTAGCTCCCGAAGGCTTCGACATCAATGGCGGATGGCATCACTTCGCACTCAACGTCATGCGCGGAATCTCGGCATCCGTAGCCATCGACGGCAAACGCACCGCCGTCTTCACCGAGACTGAGGTGCCGCCACTCGAGGGAGCACGCATCGTCATGGGTGCCGGATATGAGTTGCCCGTCTTCGACAACTACACCTATAAAGATTGTATGACAGGTGCCTTCGACGAGGTCCGCATCTGGAAGGGTGTGCTGAAACCCGAAGTCGTGCAGGCCAATATGTATCAGTGCGTAGACACCGTATTGGCAGCCGTCCAGGGACTCACTGCATACTATCCCATGGAAGCCACCGTGATGATCAACAATGTCGAGACCAAGGCTCCGTCAGACAAGGATATGGCACCCGGCCAGATCATGGCAGGTTCCATCACCGGTAACTTCGACCTCAACGCCTTCACCCTCAATGCGCCGCCTCTCCGCAGTGCCCCCGAGGTGCAGACCGTCATCAACAGCACCACCGTCTCAGACCGCAAGGTATTCCTCCAGCTGCAGCCTGTCTCCCTTGCAGAGATCGAGGGTACTACGCTCGACTTCACCGTCACCGAGATCTTCGACCGCAACGGCAACAAGTCCCAGCCCATCACCTGGCAGGCCTACATCCACCAGAACACCCTCAGCTGGGGTCAGGATTCCGTCACCTGCATCAAGAACTATGGCGACGCCTCCTCCTTCCAAGTCGATATCGTCAACTCCGGAAAGGCCACCGAGTACTACACCATTTCCGGCCTGCCCACCTGGCTGACCACTGACAATGCTCAGGGCGAAGTGGCTCCCGAAAGTCGTCAGGCCATCCGCTTCGACGTCTTGCCGACAGCAGCTGTGGGCACCTATGATGTCAACCTCACGCTCACAGGCAACAACGAGATTGCCGAGCCCCTGCGTCTGGTGCTCAAGGTCAAGGGTATGGCTCCCGACTGGGCCGTTGCAGACGACGCCGGCTACGACGAACAGATGAACCTCGTGGGACAGGTGATCATCGACGGCTTCGTCAATGAGAATCCCGAGAGCCGGCTGGCGGCATTCATCGACACCCGATGCGTGGGCGTAGCTCAGCCCGAGAAGGCACGCGGCTCCTACTTCGTTCCGATGACCATCTACGGAACAGAGAAGGATAGCGGCAAGGACATCTCCTTCAAGTTCTGGGACGCTTCCACGGGCACCACCTACGTTGCCCTCAACACAGACCTCTACGTGCAGTTCTATAAGGATAGCATGAAGGGCAGCTACAGCCATCCCGTCGTCCTCACCAATACCGACGAGTTGGAGCAGAACATCGACGTCGCAGCAGGCTGGAACTGGATTTCCACCTACGTGCAACCCGACACGCTCCTGCCGCTGACGAGTGTCCTCGTGGCCGACGGATTCCTCCAGGGCGACATCATCAAGGACAAGAACAATGCCAGCTACTACGACGGCGCAGCATGGAGCTCCGCAAAGCTCAACACCATCCAGCCCGCCACGATGTACAAGCTCTGCGTGCAGCAGCCCCTCAGCATCGTCATCCAAGGTGCCGAATGCAAGCCCTCGCAGACCCCCGTCAATATCAATCCACGATGGAACTGGATAGGCTTCATCCCGCAGTCTGCCATGCAAATCAACTATGCTCTGGCTGGCAGCGGAGCCGCACAGGGCGACTACATCAAGTCCAAGTCGCAGTTTGCCATCTACGGCCCCTACGGATGGGAAGGCAACCTCAAGACCCTCGAACCGGGCAAGGGCTACATGTACTTCTCACAGGCCCCGCAGACCATCACCTTCCATTATCCCGAGGTGACGGATGCCAACCGCGCTCGTGCCGCTGTCAAGTCCAAAGCGCCCGAATACTACTTCCAGCCCGTGGGCTCAGAGAACTATCCCGACAACATGTCCGTCGTCCTCCAGCTCATTGCCGACGGACAGCCCCTCGACACCTGTGAGGTGGCAGCATTCATCGACAACGAATGCCGTGCTACGGCCAAGGCCGACGACGGTCTCTACTACCTCATGATCCAGGGAGAGGGGAGTGGACAGCCCATAGAGCTCCGCACCATCTATCAGGATCAGGTCATCGTCATCGACCAGTCTTTGGCCTTCCGCAGCGACGAGAATGTAGGTCTGCCCTGGAATCCCTACACCATAGACCTCGACCGCGTCACCAGTGTTCGCGAGCCCGAAGCACAGCCTTCCACCGCCGATGCGAAGTACTTCCTGCCCAACGGCATACAGGTGCAAGCCTCCAACCTGCGCAAGGGACAGGTATATATCAGAGTTGACAAGAATGGCAACGTAACAAAATACAGGAAATAAATAATGAATCAGTCAATCAAAACATGCGTGTTGGCAGCAGTCTGCGGGGTACTCTTCCCCGCAGCAGCTGCAGCACAGAGCTACCAGCTCGTTACATCTGCAGAACAGTTGGAGAGCGGCAAGCAATACCTCATCGTGGCACAACAAAACACCGACACCTACTACGTATGGAATGGACTCGACGTGAGTCAAGAAAAGGGTCTGGCAACCACCATTTCAAAACCCGTTGACAACATCATTACCCCCACGGCAGCTGTAGTCCCTGTGGTGTTGGAACAAGGTGGTGACTATTGGAAAATAATCGACACGGCGAGCAGTAATAAATATGTGGGCTACGAAAAGTCCAGCAATCACCTTGTCGGCTCAGACTCTCCAAGTTCCGATAATATTGAATGGACTATTTCGTTTTATGAAGGAACGACGTCCGTGTACTATAATAATAATGGCTATCATTATCTGAAGTTCAACTACAACTCTGGAATTACCCCATTATTCCGACCCTATGGATTATCTGATAATACCGACATTGCCCTCTATAAAGAGACCGCCTTCACACTCTTCGATACAGGCGACAATACCGCCGCTATCACAGTTGCTGAGGGGCACTCGTGCAATGTCACGCTCCAGAATCGCGTCCTCTACAGAGACGGCGCATGGAACACACTGTGCCTGCCCTTTAACCTTACCATCAGCGGTTCTGTGCTCGACGGAGCTGACGTGCGTAAGCTCGAAAGTGCAAGCTTCAGCGAGGGCAAACTGACCCTGAACTTCTCTGACCAGGGAGAGGTGACCGAGCTGATAGCCGGCACACCTTATATCATTAGATGGACCCGCGGAGACAATCTCGAGAACCCCACCTTCACGGGTGTCACTATCGACCAAACAATGAGCAACACCGTCTGCGACTTGGGCGGCGGCAGAAGTATCACCTTCGTGGGCAACTACAGCCCCGTGACGCTTGATGCCGGCGACAAGAGCTGCCTCTACCTCGGCGCTGAGAACAAGCTCTACTGGCCAAGTGTAGAGCGCCCCATCAACGCCTTCCGCGCCTACTTCCAGCTCGATGGCATCACCGCCGGCGACCCCGCAGCCGCCATCAGGGCTTTTGTCATAAACCTCGGCGACGAGGAAACAACAGGCATCAGCCTCACCTCCGACACCGCCCGCCTGGGAGAGAAGACGACCGACGCGTGGTACACCCTCGACGGTCTGCGCATGGCTTCAAAGCCCGCGAAGAAGGGAATGTATATTTATAAAGGTAAGAGAATCGTGATTAAGTAGGTGAGCGAAATTTGTTGCACCAAAGAGACATAAATTACAAATATAGTTAGCAAGTAGTATTATGAAAAAGAATTATATCAAACCCACAACCACTGTAATCAGAATTGAAACAGAAAGTCGGCTGCTCTCTGCCAGCCAAGGAGTGACCTCCGTTGAAAGTAACACAGACATCAGCTACGGCGGCGGCGGCAATCAGGCTGCCCGCGTCAAGGCCAACAGCGTAGAATGGGACGACTGGGAGTAATCCCGACTGCCGTTCCCTCAAGGACAGCACCGCCCTCCCCGAGGGCAGCACCGTTCACCCAATCCGTATCATGAAAGGCATCCCCGCCGCAGGACCCAACACCTGCGACGGGGATTCTTCTTTTGATGCTCATCGCGATAAGCTCTCCAATGAGTACGTTACTGCACGATGCCGGCGGCCTTCGCACTCAGCGTGGTGATGAGTGCCGTCAGCACCGCAATCACGATGTCAATGACGCGCTTCAGCGTCCTCTTTGTTGCTTCTGTCATATCCTCCTCCTTTCTTTCTTCTGGTTCTTTAATTCTTATATTTTTTAATTTTTTAATTTTCCAACTGAATCCGAGTGAGGGCACACGGCCCTCAACTCGGTTCAGATGGCCGGTTTCCGCTCGACCTTTGGTCGCTTCATGCCTCTATGTTGCTTTCCAAATAATTGGAAATGTTTTATGTTTTGTTAACTGTTAATACTCATTTATTTATCTCATTCACTATGAGCTCGCTGACTTTTGAGGAAGCCG
>JAEEGL011731455.1_pt1 | contig 13126 bp, 10 predicted proteins | sample 9134231 | NCBI WGS metagenome assembly JAEEGL01 (sample SAMN16246548, study PRJNA631951) | gut metagenome | biome: gut microbiome; feature: rumen; material: fiber-attached | host: Bos | place: Iran: Karaj | collected 2018-10
ATACTGTCAGAGTAAAAAATCGATATGATCTGATCGACTGAAAGGAATGACAGACAACGGAGGGAACCATGGGAAACAGCACTATGATCAAACGGGTATCATTATTCATCGTACTGCTCGTCATTATTTCGATGACAGCAGTCATGACGATACAGCCTGCTCAGGCGAAGAGCAGATACTATCTGCCGTCAAAGATCACTTATTGCAAGATCAAGAGCGGCAAACTCATAAAGAGCGACGCTTACTCTTTGACATACAACAAGAAAGGCCACGTCATCGCCACGAAAAGATCGGCGACCAGCACGAGCAAACTGAAATACGCTTACTACAAGAGCGGGCGTCTCAAGAAGATAACCTGCCCGGGCGGAGAGTTTTTTGCATTCGACTCTAACGGGCGCATGACAAAGTACTGGAGCGGCGAATCTACAGACAGGACCTATTACAGCGGAAAGCGTCTCACAAAATGCAGGGAGGATCTGGACTGGTTCAAATTCAAGTATTCATATTATCCGAACGGAAAAGTCAAAGGCATTGCGGAGCGCTACAGGGAAAACCCGGATGACATGATCCCCGAATACAAGATCACGTTGAACAAAAAGGGCTTCATAGTAAAGGAAAGCAGCAACGGCGGCTCGACATACACGCTCACATACAACTATGACAAGAAAGGCCGGGTCAAAGATGTCACTAAATCCATAGGCTCGAAAAGGATGGGCAAATACTATTTCAGCTATAAAAAAGCACGCACGACGACGAGCAAATCGAAATATACTGCTGTCGTCAATGCGTACGTATATCCTTACGGACCTCAAAGCATGATGGTTGCCGTCGGCGGAGGTTACGCTGCGGCACTCCAGTTCTAAAGCGACCAGATATCATCATCGGACGGCTGCACAGCGGCCGTCTTTTTGTATGCGATCCTGCTTACATTGAACAGGTGGCGCCAGCTGACATTCTCGCTGAGCGAATTGCAGCCCCAGCTGCCGCAGGCCAGCGTCGTCGTCGGTGCCAGACCGTTGAAGAAGCTGCCGCCGCTGTTCGTGGAGCTCACCTGATTTATAGTGAATCTCGAAGCCGGGAGCGCCAGGGCCGCCGCCTCGATGTTTTCCGTCGTGTTCGAATGTACTGCCACGGTATGTCCTGCGCCGCCGGTGCTGAAGTTTGCGTCCGCGATGCTTATCGCTTCATCCCATGTATCGTACGTATACAGCGTCTGTACAGGGGCCATCTTCTCCTTGGACAGATCGTCCGCAGGTCCGTAGTTCTTCGGCCTTATCAGGATCATCCTGATCCCTTCGGGCAGCTCGATCCCTGCTTTCCCTGCAACATATGCGGCCGACTTGCCGGCAAGAGACGCATCCATGACGCCGCCCGGGAACATCACGTTCCTTATCGCCGCAGCCTCATCTGCTCCTTCCGCATCAGTCTCATCGATATAGTAAGCCCCGTTCGCCTCATATACCTTCACTGCTTCTTCGAGCTTCGAAGCCGGGAATATCGCAGCCTGCTCTCCGGTGCAGATGATGCCGTTGTCGAAGCATCTTCCCTCCATCAGCATCGGGATCACCTCTTCAAGATCCACGTCCTCATCGATCAGGCACTGTACGTTTCCGGGACCTACACCGAGGGCCGGTCTTCCTGATGAGTAAGCAGCTTTGACCATGCCCGCGCCGCCCGTGCAGATGCATTCGTCGCACATCTGCATCGTCAGATTCGACAGCTCTATCGTCGGCTCTTCGATGCACTGGACCAGATCCACCGGCGCGCCTGCCGCCGCAAGGTTCTCCCTGATCATCTTCACCGTCTCGAAACTGCACTTTTTCGCCTTCGGATGCGGGCAGATGATCACTGAATTAGCCCCTTTGACCGCGAACATCGCGTTGCACATCGGCGTCACTATCGGATTCGTCACCGGCGTTATGCATCCGATGACGCCTATCGGTTTCGCAACAAAGACGAGACCTTCTTCCTCATCTTTACCGATGATGCCTCTGCTCTTTCTGCCTTTGATATCATTCCAGATTATCCTGGACTTGCCCATGTTCTTTTTGACTTTGTCTTCATATACTCCCATGCCGGTCTCGTCTATCGCCATCCTCGCAAGCACCTCGGCATTGTCGTATACTGTCTTGCCTATGATCATGCACAGCTCGTCTATCCGTTCCTGATCATACGTCTCGATGACCTTCTGAGCTGAGAGTGCCCTTTCGAGCATTTCAGCTATTATCACTCTGTTATCCATCCTTATTCCCTTTCATAACCAACGAACATTTGAACTCAAAATGCCGCCTTTCATGGTCTTTTTAAGACATCACTAGTTGCCGGCAACAGAACAATTATAACAGAAAGCATACAATAATACAATCTGCCGGGCTTTCTGCCGAACGAAGCCTGCCCCGTTGCTTTTGACTCACCTATGTCGTAAAATGGAATGGTAAATAATCTGAAAACTTGATCAAAGACGCGCACTCCGCGCCGGAAAGGAGAATATCTCTATGATCGATCTCGATATGATGTACAAGGATTCTAATTGGGGCAACGATCCGAAAGGCCCGGATAATATCACGATACTTATGCCCGGCGGAAGAGGCTGGTTCAACGCACTGCTCTGCCATGCAGGCATAGATAAAAAAAGGCCGGCAGTACTTCTGCTGCACGGATTCCCGGGAAACGACAAGAACCTCGATATGATGGAAGCTCTGAGGCGCTGCGGCTTCAATGTGCTTACTATGAACTACTCAGGAAGCTGGGGCTCGCCCGGTCCTTTCCTCTTCGCGAACGTTCTCGAAGACGCCGCGACAGCGCTGAAGTTCCTGCAGGACAACACCGACGAATACATGATCGACAAGGACAACATCTTCGTGATCGGCCACAGCATGGGCGGCTTTGCGACGCTGCATACGACGGCGGCATGCGAAGGCATCAAAGGGTCGGTCGCCTTTGCGCCGTATGATTTCGGACTGCAGTACAAGCTCGGCATCGAGAACGGCGGCGATGACTGGACGAATGTCCACGAGCTGGTAAGAGACGGTGTCCAGCAGCTCGATACAGACTATGATACTCTTATGGAAGAGCTCAAGACCAATCCGGGCTATCAGTTCGAGGCGATCGCGGACAAACTTGCGAAGAAACCTCTCCTCGTGATCGAGGCCGGATACGACATCTGCGCTGCTTCGAGCGAGAAGAACCACAGCAGATATCTGGCAGAATGGATCGAAGCTAACGAGCCTGTTGATTTCGAACTGGACAGCATCCCGTCCAACCACAGCTTCGCGGATACGAGGCTCGCTCTCTGCGAGATGGTAGCTAAGAAGCTCGCTTCGTGGGTGGACTGATCATCTCATTTACAGTTGCTGAAAAAATGTCCTCGTCCCATATCGGGACGAGGACTTTGCTTCTCATTCATTTCTTTCATCGAAGCTGCTTCTCATCTTTCCGTACAGCTTCTTTCCTTTTCCTCTCGGGCTCGGCAGCCGCAGATTGAATCCGAAGAGCATTTTCACCACCCACAGCATGAACAGAAGAACGCATATAGGGATAACGCATGCCGTGACTATCATCACAGCGATCGCGTCGAGCATGTTGTTAAGGAAGTTCTGGAACTTTTCGCTTAATCCTGTGGTCTTTTCCTTCACACCGTCGACGAACTTTTCCACGGCGTTCTTATCTTCTTTTTCTTTGGCTGCTTCTTCCCTTGCGGCTTCCCCCTGCTCCAGCGTTTCGTTGATCGACGCCTCGAACGTGCTCTCGATATGGTTCGATATCATGACGCTGAACGGCACCACCAGCCACAATACCAGGCTGAATATCAGCAGGTTCCTCCCCAGCATCCGCAGTTTTCCCATGGCGCCGCCGGTCCAAAACAGTGAGAGCAGCAACAACAGCAGGGCTATCGGTATCAGGAAGCGGAACGAGATGAGACCGCTTGTCGTGGTAAGATATTTTTCGATATATATCGCAGAATAAATGAATACGAAATACCCGCTCAGGTCAGCGAGTTCCTGCGCGATAGGCGTACCGACATCGCTCGGCACCGCCGATATCGCGACCGAAGTCGCCGTAACGCCTGCGGCCATCTTCGCGACAGTCGCTTTCTTGTCGTCCAGTTTCCCTATCGTTTTATCATATGTGTCCGGCGAAGACATATACCCCGATGCGAACACCGAAAGCAGCGCAGCTATCACGAGCACGGCTGCAGCGATCGCAAGTTTGCCTTTACCCGGTCCATCACCTTCGTAGATCTCTTCCGCGGCATTACCCGCATCGAATCTCTCTTCGTAGTCTCTGTTATCTGATCCCATTTTCCGTTTTCCTCCTATGCACAAATAATACTTCTTCAGTTATTGTAACATAGATCCCGCGGCAAATGGGCGCTCAGCGCCTGTTGGAATGTCTCCATATGCCCTGCGCTTCAGCATCTTTTATCAGCTCGTCCCTGAAGTCAGGATGCGCGAGGCCGATCAGCATCTCCGCCCTCTCCCAAGTCGTGCGGCCAACGAGGTTTACTACGCCGTATTCCGTCACGAGCAGATATGTCTGGCTCCTCGGGTCAGTTACGATGTCACCGTTGAAGAACGGCTTGATCCTCGACTGGCGCTTGCCCTCATGGTCGATGAACGTCGACGTCATGCAGATGAACGCCTTGCCGCCCTTCGACGACGATGCGCCGGTCAGATAGTCGAGCTGTCCTCCGGTGCCGCTGATCTGTCTGAGGCCGACGCTCTCAGCGCAGACCTGTCCGTAAAGGTCGACCGCAAGGCAGTTGTTGATCGACATCATGTTGTCCAGTCTCTCTATGATGCCCGGCGAGTTGACGTACTCGAGCGGCGCGAACGCAACGCCGGGGTTCTCATCGATCCAGTCGTAGAGTCTCTGCGTACCGAACGCTATGCCCGTCATGCCCTTTCCTTTGTGCATCGTGTTCGCCTTGTTTGTCAGCTTGCCCGCCTCGTAAAGGTCGACATACGCATCCGTACAAAGCTCAGTGTGCATGCCCAGATCCTTAAGATCCGAGTCGGCAAGCAGTTTGCCCACCGTATTCGGCATCTTGCCTATTCCGAGCTGGATGACTCCGCCAGACGGGATCCTCTCCGCTATATATTCCGCTATCTTCACGTCTTCGGGCGACGGCTCCTGCACCGGCATCCCGGGGAGCGGTCCGTGTTCGCCTTCGACTATCATATCGATCTCGTTGATGTGGATGACCTCGTCGAATCCGCCGCGTACCTTCGGGAGATTCTCGTTGATCTCAAGGATTATCACATCCGCCTTGTCCAGTATGGCTTTTGCCACGCCGGTGCTGCAGGACAGATTGAAGTATCCGTGCTTGTCCATCGGCGGGACCGCCATCATCGCTACGTTGACGTCACAGAAATGGAAATAGTACTGGCCGAGCAGCCTGAATATCATCGGGATGTAGTTGCAGAGGCCGCGGTCCGCGAGCTTTCTCTCATAGCCCGAAAGATGCCACGAGTTGTAGACGAAATGCTCTCTGTTCGGATCCGCTTCGACCGTCTTGATCGGTCCGAAGATAAGGTTGCCCCTGATCTTTACGTCAGTAAGCTCCTCAGTCCTTTTCGCCAGCGCTTCATCGAGCAGCTGCGGGAAGCCGATAGCTACTGAATAGTCTATCCAGTCACCGCTCTTGATGCATTTTACCGCCTCATCAGGAGTCCTCAGTTTCGATCTATATTCGCTTAATACATCCATATCATGTTCCTCCGTTCACTCTATTCGCTTCATTGAATCGGTTCACCGAACATATTCAGTTTATACTCTTGCCTCAGCCTTTGTCAACCCGCACAAGGTCTTCTGTCATCTCCGTCTTTTTGGAGTCGCAATAGAGAAAACTAACTCAATACAATTTTTATTGTAGAAACAGATATATTATTTAATGATCAACTTTGAAATATAAAAAGGAGGCAATCAACTATGGGATGGGCAAAACTGGCATTCATGGCAGGCGGATTCCTTGCAGGAACAGCAGGAGTCTCGATCCTCAGCACAGATGAAGCAAAAAAGATCTACACGGGCTGCACAGCGGCAGTGCTCCGCGGAAAAGACAAGGTCATGGAAGTGACGGATTCTATCCGCGAGAACTGTGACGATATACTCGCCGACGCGGAAGAGATCCAGGAAAAGCACAAAGCTGAGCTGAAGGCGAAGGAAGTCGAGAAAGCAAAGGCTGTGCTCGCAGCTTTTGAGGAAGAGTGCGAAGCGGCCAAAGCCGAGGCAGAGGCAGCTGTATGAGATATGCATTGCTCCACGAATCTCCGGGACGACTTCGCGTCCGTCCCGGCCGGAAAGGGATGACGGCTGAGGAAGCCGACATCCTTGATTCTTTTCTTGCAAGCAAGCCGTATGTCACAAAAATAAAGATATTCGAGCACTCCGGCAGCGTTTCCATCAGATACAAGACCGAAGAAGGCGCAAGAGACCGCTTACTGCAGGATCTCCTGGATTTCTCTTTCTTCGATGAGGAGATCCGCGCCCTCGTACCGGAGCAGAACGGCCGCATGATCAACAGACAGTACCGCGCGAGACTCATCTCGCTGGTGGCAGGCCGTCTGTTCAGACGCATCTTCTTTCCTATGCCCCTCGACAGGGCGTGGACGCTGATGCGAAGTCTCGGATACATCCGCCGCGGAGCGATGATCCTTCTTAAAGGAAAACTCGAAGTGCCCGTGCTGGACGCTGTGGCTATAACGGCTTCCATGCTCAGGGGCGACTTCGCAACGGCGGGCTCTGTTATGTTCCTCCTCGATATAGGAGAACTGCTCGAGGAGTGGACGCACAAGAGATCCGTCGACGATCTGGCAAGAACGCTTTCTCTCAAAGTCGACCGCGTATGGCTCAGGAACAAGAACGGCGAGGATCTGCCGGTAGATCTCTCCGACGTCGAGATCGGCGATCACATCATCATACGTACCTCAGATGTGGTTCCTCTCGACGGCAAGGTCGTCAGCGGAGCATGCACCGTGAACCAAGCTTCCATGACCGGGGAGTCGGTCCCTGTGCCGAAGGAGGAAGGCGGATATGTCTACGCCGGAACAGTCGTCGAAGAAGGAGACTGCGTCATCGAAGTCCCGAAGGCTTCGGGAAGCGGCAAGTACGATCAGATCGTCCGCATGATCGAGGAATCGGAAAAGCTGAAGTCCAATACCGAAGCAAAAGCATTCCATCTCGCGGACAGTCTCGTGCCCTATTCGCTCGTTGGAGCGGCGCTCACCTTCTTGCTTACAAGGAGCGTGACACGCGCCATGTCCTTCCTGATGGTCGACTTTTCATGCGCGCTCAAGCTCGCTATGCCGCTTTCGGTGCTCTCGGCGATCAAGGAAGCCGATGAGAACGACATCCGCGTCAAAGGCGGCAAGTTCCTTGAGGCGATCTCCGAAGCCGACACGATCGTATTCGACAAGACCGGCACGCTCACCAGAGAGTGCCCGACCGTCGTGGATATAGTCACCTTCGGAGACGCCGACAAGACTGGATCGCTGAGGATCGCAGCCTGTCTCGAAGAGCACTATCCGCACTCGATGGCCAACGCCGTCGTAAAATACGCGGAGGAACAGGGCGTTCTCCATGACGAGATGCATACGAGTGTGGAGTACGTCGTCGCTCACGGAATATCGAGCATGATCGATGACAAACGCGCCGTGATAGGAAGCTACCACTTCATCTTCGAGGACGAACAGAGCAAGGTGCCCGAAGGTGAGCAGGACAAACTCGATTCGCTCCCTGCTGAGTACACTCATCTGTATCTGGCTATCGACGGCGTACTGCAGGCTGCGGTCTGCATCACCGATCCTCTGAGAGAGGAGTCCGCGGAAGTCATAGAAAAACTCCACGGTCTCGGCTTCAAACGCGTATGCATGATGACGGGCGACAACGACAGGACGGCTGCCGCGATCGCCGCAAAACTGAACCTCGACGAATATCATTCGGAGGTCATGCCGGAGGACAAGGCTGAATTCATCAAGAAGGAACACGAAGCCGGCAGGAAGGTCGTCATGATCGGAGACGGCGTCAACGATACGCCTGCCCTCTCCGAAGCAGACGCGGGCATCGCCATAAGGAGCGGCGCCGCAATAGCAAACGAAGTGTCCGATATCACGATCTCATCTGAAGACCTCAGGCAGCTTCTGATCCTTAAAGAGCTGTCGAACAGGCTGATGGGCCGCATCAACCGGAACTACCGTTTCATAATCAGCTTCAACGCTGCTCTCATAGGTTTGGGCGTTGCAGGCATCCTGCCCCCGGCCTCATCCGCCCTGCTGCATAATACATCGACAGTAGTAAGCGGACTGTACAGCATGACGAAGCTGCTGCCCGGAGAGTGAAAGCCTCAGATATTGAGCCGGCAAGGCAAACGCAAAAGGAGAACTGACAAGGGTGACTGGCCCCTTGTCAGTTTTTTTCAAAGTGGGTATTATATAAACCAGTATTCAAACAGAAAGGATCAGAAAAATGAAAGCTGTATATTACATCTGCCACGACCCCGAGTGGGGCCACGTCACGAAGCATGTCTGGGACGTTCTCAAAGAAGAAGGTTATCTTGAAGCCCCGACTGATATCGAATGTGACGGAGACACAGTTTACAAATACGAAGACGGAGAGCACGAATACTGGATGGTGCCCACGGATATCGCCATCTGCCGCGACTATGACAGATATCTTCCGTTCATGAACGAACACTTCGCCGACTTCAACATGGCCGGCATGGTCACATGGCATGAAGGCGCAGCTGCGATGGAAAATGTCCTGACATGCCACTCCATCGGAGACATGGATTCAGGATACTTCTCAAAAGGAGCCCCCCGCTTCATGCGCAATATCATGAGAGCGATGCGCCGTCATCTGGATGAGGCAGGCTACGATCACTATTCAGTATCGACAGAAGGCACGCACTGGTCCGGCGTACACAACGGCGTCGGAAGCCCCGAACTCATCGTCAAATACCCTGTACCGATCGTCGACATAGAGGTGGGAAGCGACCCCTCCAGCTGGGACGATGTCACTGCCTGCCGCGCTCTGACAAGATCGCTTTTCGAGATATTCAATGATGACGGGGCAAAGCTGCACAATCTGCTTTGCGTCGGCGGCGTTCACTTCGACCCGAATTTCGCAGCTGCCGTATTCACGGACTGGGACGGACCGGAAGGAAAAGAAAGCTTCGGCGTATCCCACATACTCGCGAATCAGTGGCTCGTCACCGGAGATTACGGTTCCGAAGAAGGTCTTGAGAAAGCGATAAACTGTGTCGAAGCCATAGACGGCGGGATCGATGCAGTAGTGATGCACGACAAAGCAAAAGCTGACTTCAAGAATCTCGCCAGGACGATCGGCGAAAAATACGGTGTCCCTGTGTTCAAACATCAGAAGCTCCGCAAACCCGAGACACTCGGGCTCTGATTTCCTTTGAATCTCTGCCTGACACACATCCGGAATTGTTGATAATACTAATATCATTACACCGGTAATAATATCGAACTACGACCGCAGCCGACATCGGCTGCGGTCTTCTGAGCCTAACTGCTCGTTCGTTATTCTTTTCCGCGTATTGAACGTATTGAAACAGACTATCATAAGCTTATACCAAATCGAATTCGCGTATCCTTTGATCGATCATTCTGTGCGTGAGCGGTAGCTCTTCAGTCTCCCATGTCAAGATCAGATTCTCTCCGACGATTATTCCGTTTCTTCCATACACGGTGATTTTTTTCAGATTCTTATATACATATTTCGGATCAGCGATCCTACCCAAATGCTCCCACCATATTATTTTCCGTATTTTAGGATGAAAGATCTCAAAATCAGGATAATAGTTCTCCCCTTCAAGTGTCAGTTTTGTTTCGTTCTTATAAAGGATTCCCCGGTCGAACAAAGAATCAGCTATCATAACTTCACTCTTAGACCTTACCAATACACCTCTTTTTGTGTCATGTATTCGCAGTTTAGGAAAAGCGGGATTCTGGTTTTCAGGTATCTTCATCCATTCACGCAGGCAAACATCACCATCTAAATAGTACTCTTTCCCTAAGAGGTCTCCGAATCGATAGTCAAGCGGGCTGTAGTTTCTGAGCCTTGGAGCGCACTTTTCCATTGCATCGATATTTCCTCTTAGAATTGGTAATCCGTGAGTCATCGCCTTTTTAGGTATAAGTTCCTTGATGACTTGCCTATGCAGATCCAGCGTTGGGTCCAAGCAGTTGTTCATATACTTCTTGTTTTCGCTTATCACCTGGTAGTAATAATCATCATTCTTAAGATGCTTGATCTGAAGACTCCCCGGGGGCAGCTTTTCCATTTGTTCCACCATAAAGCTTTGCAGCTGCTTTTCTCTCTTGATCTCGTCTTCCATCATTACTCTGATTTCATCAACACTCATCCATATATCCCCATCATTCTGATCTGTTCACTTCGATAGCTGGTTTTGATCGATTTCGTAATTGTAATATATTTCCATGTAATATTTTACCATTTATTATCTGCTCTGTCCATCAGTTTTCTGAAACTCACTCTTTATCAAACTCTGCCCAATCGAAATTTACTCGATCAACACTTGCTCAGGAATCATCCGGATCGATGCTTTGCACTTTGCTTCCCTCACTTCATCTGACTCTTACTATTCGATGCCCCCCTCGCCTTCCTTCAAATGATAACCATAATAGTTACTGCGTTACATTTTGGTTATCATTTCAATGATTTTTCAACGCACAATACGATGATCGCGTACTGTTATTCCGTTTGTGCACGATTCACTTTCTTTTTTGTTCTTTCCTTTCCCAAAACGTTAACCAAAATCCTATAGTTATTGGATTATTGTTATCATTGCAACATATTCCCTTTTCACTCGCAGCCCCTTTGTTGTTGGCGATGACTATAACTCTCAAAACACTGCATATCAAAAGACCCTCGCCGTTACCTAGGCAAGGGTCATAGTTTTTACTCATATAGGCAGTCTCGGTTTCTTCCGCCAGAGCCAATGTCACTGCGGCTCCGATACTAAGGTGTGTCCGGCGTTCCCGGATCGACCGGTGCATCAGGATCCACGGGATCAGTCGGAGTATCGCCCGTTCCCGGATCGGTCGGCGTTTCCGGAGTTCCCGGATCCACAGGTGTTTCCGGATCGACAGGCGTCTCAGGTTTCTGCGGCTCATCCGCTTCTTCCTTCGCGTCCGGATCGCCGAAGAGATCCAGCAGTACCTGCTTCGCGCTCATCTTCCTGTATCCGTCCGGATCCTCGAGGACCGAGGCATACCACCTCATCCTTCCGTAATACGTCCTATAGTTTTTCCTTGTATACACCTTCGGATATCTTTTGTACCACGACGGATAATACGCCTTCATGTATTTGCGGGCAAGCTTCGCGGCCTTGCTGTTCTTCTTCCCCGTTCTCGACGGCGTTCCCGCCAGTCTGACTCCCGGGGGAGAACTATGGATCAGCACCGTGCTGCCGTCATTGCAGTCTCCGATAACGATCCAGACGTGACCGTTCGCACTCATTACATCACCCGGTTTGTGGCTCTTCACTTTGCTTTTCTTGGTCCACTTGCCGTAACCCTTTGCCGCCAGTGCCTTACCGGCCTTCCCTGAATAATAGACATATCCGGCTCTTCCGTTCGCCGTGTTCATCGTATTGTATACGCACCATCCGAGGAAGCCCGTGCAGTCGAGTCCTTTCCCGGATCTGTACAGATGCCAATAATATTTATAGTTCTTCGTCTGCTTCGACGCGAACTTGCGCCATTCCGGCGAAAGCCCCGTTCTCCTTGCCGTCTTCCCTGCAGAGTGCTGCCAGATGTTCCAGCCGCCGCCGTAGATATACATCGTCGAACCCATCGGCGCTTTGGCTGTGCGAAGGAAATTCTTGAGCGTGGACTTTGCCTTCCTCGGCACAGTCGTCTCTGCGATCCTGCTCTGCTTACTGTACTGCATCTTGCCGCCCGTTCTTCTGTAAGCAACTATATAGTAAGCATATTCCTTGCCCTTTCTCAGTCCGTTGCGGACGATCTTCCTTTTCGCCGTTCTCCTGACGAGTTTGAATGCTCCGCCGCTTACCGATTCGTACACGGCATATCCGTCTGCTCCTGAGACAGGCTCCCATGTAACGGCTGCTTTCTGCTTGACAGCGCAGGCCATCGCACCCTTCGGCTTGGTATTTTTGAACGAAACTGCGCTCGCCGGAGAAGCGGACGTAAAAATGAGACCCGCTGCTATCACGAAGCACAGGGCCGCCTTTGCTGCTTTGACCGGTAATGATCTGTATCCTTCCATTCTCTCTTCCTGACTCCCAAACTCCTTTGTCCATCGGCGGATCCGATGATTTATGATTCTACAATCGAAAGCTCCGGCGCGCAATGGACGCCGGAGCACTTTTCTTCATATCTTCACAAAACTCATATGCGCTGCATCGCGCTGATCAGATAGTCCTTGAATCTTACCGCGACCTCCGAAGGCGAATTAGCCAGGAATATCCCCAAAGTCCTGGTCGGTACCGGATCCAGTTCCAGCATCGCCACTTCCTCCGGCAGTTCTTTTATGAACAGTTTTGGGACAGCAGTGACACCTACCCCTTTCGCGACCATATTGATGAGAGTACTGTCATCATCCGTCACGACGACCAAGTTGTCTTCATGCTTCGGCTTGACCGACAGATTCCTGTCCATTGCATTCAGAGGAGCTATTATCCATCTGTATTCTGCGAACTCCTCCTGCGTGATCCGGGTCTTCCCCTCAGGCACGAGACTTTTCGGCATTATCGCGTAATATGGGTCTACCATCAGCGGATACCAGCGGAATCCCGTCAGTATATCCGACGTCCCAAGCACCATGTCGACTTCACCTGACAGCATCATATCCGTGAAGCCGATCGAGCCGACCCTTATATCGAATCTGACGAGCGGCATTTGCTCTTCGAATCCTGTCAGGATATCCGGCAGCCATGTGTTCGCGATACTGGAAAACGAAGCTATCCTCAATAGCTGCGCCCTTCCCTCTGAGACTGCTTTTGCTTCCCTCTCAAGTTTGTTCATCGCAGCATCCGCTTCCACGATGAACGGGAGCAGAGCCTCGCCCTCCTCAGAGAGTCTCACCCCGCTGTGGCTCCTCTCCACCAGCCTCACTC
>JAEEGL013304459.1_pt1 | contig 13126 bp, 8 predicted proteins | sample 9134231 | NCBI WGS metagenome assembly JAEEGL01 (sample SAMN16246548, study PRJNA631951) | gut metagenome | biome: gut microbiome; feature: rumen; material: fiber-attached | host: Bos | place: Iran: Karaj | collected 2018-10
CCATCTGTTGTCACTTTAGCAATGTAAGGTTTTTCCGCTGTTGACGCCCTGTCGATAAATAGCACAAGGTTTTCATCGGCAGCGACCGATTTCATTCCAGCCTTCATCTCATTGATGTCGCTATCTAAATAACCACTCAGATTGTTCTCACCCGACATATATACCACTACCGTTCTACGAGCCGTGGATGCCGGAGGAGTTGGAGAATCCTTTCCTGCATCGTCACTGCTACAGGCTGTCAAGCCCAGCAGGACAAATGTCATGATAAACCATTTCTTCATTTCTTCAAATTTTGCGGGCAAAGTTACAAAATAATTACTAATTTTTATCCTATTTTTGAAAAAAAAATGCATTTATAGGAAGACCCGCACAGTTCCGTCATCTTATAACTATCTAATACTAACTCAAGCAAATAGTCCTTTTTACACCCATTTCCGAAAATGTTAAAATTCAAAGGAAAATAAAAAATTTTAATCATTTTATTTGGAAAAAAGAAAAAAACGCCATACCTTTGCAAAACTTTGTTAAAGTGTTTGGCGGAAGTTTCTGACTTTTCGTTGGACAAAAAAATAGAGTAAAAATAAGATGTATAAAGGTAGATATAAATACCTTATTTGTGTGTTGCTGTGTCTTTTTACAATGACTCTACAAGCACGAAACGAGATAAATGAGACTACTAATGTTAAGGGGAAAGTAAGAAAAATGCCCCCCCCCAGTTAATCAAATGTCTCCCGTCGAGAATAGTGGCGTTGACACGCTATCTTTTCTCGACCGAATTGCTATTCGCACCAACATTGCAGACTGGGTGCTGTTGCTCCCCAACATTGGAATGGAGTTCGATGTCAAAAACAAGAACTGGAACCGATGGACAGTAGGAGTCAATGTTCGTTACAACTGGCAAACCAGTCACACCTATAAACCTTCTTACGTTTACAATCTCTTTCAGGTTCGCCTGGAAGGGCGTCAGTATTGGCGAACCCGCGATATGGGAAAAAAACGCTTAACTTCTCACAATCACATCTATGAGAAGGCCATCTCCATTCGCCGCAAACGTGCTAAGCATCCCTCCACTACGTGGTATCGTGGTGTGTTTGTAGCTTACAACAAATACTCTTTCCTGTTGGGTAAGGAAGGCCATCAGGGCACATCGTACATGGCGGGTGTCTCTTATGGTATTGTACGACCTATGTATGCCTTCGACAATGGCAACTCGCTGGATTTGGAGTTTGGCATCAGCGGCGGCGTTGTTTATTATAAGGATGATGTCTATAGGCATGACGTCGACAATGACAGCTATCCTATCGTGGAGAAGAAGCCTGCCCAGCTATTGAAGTTCCCCATGCTGAACGAAATCCGTGTCGGCCTCATCTATCGTCTGGGCCATGCCCCTGTACTTGCCAAATATCGCTATCGCCGAGATGTTGACCTGGCCTATAATGACCGTCTAAACCAGCGACTGGACAGCATCACCACCGCTCGTAAGAACAAGATGACCTATAAGGAAACGCGAGAGATGATAGAGCGTCGTTTCTGGCACGTCTATGACTCCATTGCCCGTAGTGACAGAGCCAAACATCTGCAAGCGCCGATGCAAAGTCCAAAGGACGAAAAGGGAAAAAAGAAGAGTAAGAAAGAAAAGAAAGCCCTTCAAAAGCAAGAAAACAACCAGGTTTCTGAAGAGCCGAAGGACAATAACGCTACCGAGCAAAGAAAGGAGGGTGAGCAATGAAAAAACTGTTCCGTCATATTCTCCTGCTATTGGCTTCCTGTCCTCTGATTCTGACGTCGTGCACAGACCCAGGTTTGGAAATGGAAACGCCTATGTCACATATTGGCAATGTGCGTTTCGGTTACGACTGGAGTGCTGCCGGCGAGGCTGCCGTTCCTGACAGCATGATCGTTATGGCGGTACGTGTCATCAACCATTATAAGCGCGGCATGATGATGTCGACGGAGAATCTGCGTGGACATTATGTATATAATGCTCCCGACAATGTTGAGGCATGGATAGACCCGTCTATTTTACCCCCCACTCCACCACCGCCTCATATTGACAACAACTATACGATGGATCCTACGGAGCCTTATAATGGCGGTGACGACCCCAGCACTTTCGAACCGGATGATCCCGATGAGCCGGAGCCTGAGCCTGCCAACAATGACATTGTGGTCGATCATTTCACCTTGCCCGAGGGCACCTATAAGTTCTATGCTGTCGGTGCTGACAAGAATATCTATGACCATGTATATACCAATTTAACGGAGTATCTGGCTGCTGAAGGTACTGGTATGCAGTACTCGGAGGTAGAGATGATGTACAATACTCACCGTTATAACGACATTATCAATGAGGGTAATGAGGGCAATGATGAAAAAGAAGTCTTTGTCAGCCTATTAGGACAAGACTTCAATCAGGGTTTCGACATCATCCAGACCGACTATCCCGCTATCTTCATTGACCGTCTGGAATTAAAGGACATTCCCGAGAAGCAGGATATGGAAGTGACCTTCACCCCCAAGCCACTAACACAGAACATTGATATATATATTAATATTGAGAAGGACATCTCTGAACGCGAGTTCACCATTGAGCAAGTTGTCGGTGAGATTTCCGGTATTCCCAGCAAGGCGACAGCCTTTGACGGCCATCTCACCCTCTCAAAGACCAACAAGATGCAGTTCACCACCACTCTGACGGACATGAACGGCACTCCCGTTGAAGATCAGCTAACCAATACCAAGCTCCGTGTCCATGCCAACATCAATGTGTTGAGCATCCTGCATAGCAGCAAACCGACAGACCTCACTGGTCCTGGCATCTTACAGATATCGGTCATGTACAGATATTCGAAAACCGATGACGATGGCGTCACAAAGGAAATCAACCAGCGTGTCTTCGGAAAGCTGAACTTATATCATGTTTTGAAAGAAGCCAATCTGATTAGCTATTCATCAGACTTCCAATATGCCACCAAATCCTGCGACCATGCTGTGCTCAACATCCCAGCAACTATTAAGATAACACCGGAAGGTGTCCTGTCAGGAGATGGAAGCAACGGCGGTTTCGGAAATTGGGAACAGTGCGGTGATGCAATAACGCCAGATGGCGATGATATGGAACTTTATTAGAAACGACATATTAAAATGAAATATAGTTGGAAATACATATTACTCTGGATAATGGCAGTCTCTTTGGCGGGCTGCTCTAAAGAGTCGTACCCGGGTTTGGAGTACGAACCAGTAATTTCAGAGTCTCTTGTCAACAATGAGAGCGGACGTTCCACAGGAGCGAATCTGCCGGTATCATTGTCTGTCAGTGGTAGCACGTTCCAGACATCCGAAGTCACTCGCGGAACTGGTCCTCTTGACGATGTTTCCAACGATGCCCGCTTCCGCACTTCCAAATTCCACGTTTTTGCCTTCCGCGACAATCCTGATGAGCGTGGTATCTTGGCCTACACGCCTTCATTCACCCAGCGCTCAACGGGCGACAACCCTGATTGTCTGGTTGACGGCAATAACTATCTGATGGGCATGCCCGCCATAATTGACAACACAACGGGTATCTTCCACATGAAGCGAGACAATGGGGTTGACACCTTATTATATTTTGGTAACCGTCACCAGGACAATGGCTACAATTTCTTTGCATACCACTTGGATAGCGACTTTGTACCGACCTCAGACAATGCCCACCGTGACGAGTCGGGTATCTACTACGATATGGAATTGAATGGTACGCAGGACATCATGACGGGCCATTCCATCACCATGACCGAACAGATGTTGATAGACAATTACCCCATCTATTCTGAGCTGACGCCAGAGCAGCGCAACCACATTCTGAACATCGGCAACTTCAGTGCCTATTCTGCCCATTTCGACATCAACCCCATTATTTATATGCGTCACCTGCTGACACAACTGAAGTTCTACGCCTATCCTGCTGACCCATCGGCTGTCGATATCGAGTTTACTGAGATTCAAGTGGAAGCCCGCTATCAAGGCAGGCTGTATGTCGTGAAGATGGACATTGACAATCTGGACTTCACCTATAACGAAGAACGGAAGTTTCTGACCTTGATGGAGCGAAGAGAAGACGATGTCAATAAGTGCCTACCCTATCAGCCATTGACACCATCGAGATACAAGGTACAATGGAATAGTTCCATGACTTCAGATGACTGGACGAAAAATCCCCCAGTACACATTGGTAGCGATATGATGTTACCCCCCGACGCCACCTTCCATTTGGTCATCGTTTACAAACAGAAAATCCACACTTCTCCAGATGAATTCAGAGAAGTTGAAGCGCAATACCTACTGAAGGCTCCAGAGTTGGAAGAATCGAAGGATCCCGTTACCGGAGAATTCCGCTTCCTGCCGAGTAAGAGTTACGCTGTAAAGTTAGGTGTCTTTGGCGGACGAACACCCGATGTGATTGTTGGACTGGAAGGCTGGACCGATGGCGGCGACATTGATATTGCCGGAGACCCGACAGAAAAAGGAAACGAATAACAAAACAAATTACAACATATATGAGACAATTAATTTTTTAATTCACTTTTTTATTAACTTAATTTATTAAGCTTATGAACAAAAAAATGTTTTTCGCACTTGCCGCAACAGTAGGTCTGTTCGCAAGTTGTTCGTCTGACGACATCGTCAACGAGAATGCAAGTCGAGTTAACTCGATGGACGACAACGGTCTCGCCAAGATTGAGATTGGTTTGACTCCCAGTTACGAGATTTCTCGTGGTACGGGTATGGTCGGTGATGTCGGTGGAGCTGCTAACGCTCAGTGGGCAGGTCAGACATTCACCGTGCTGATGCTGGAGAAGGGCACCATGCTGGGTGCTTATGATACCAACGCCCGCACTCCTGGTGAGGAACTGCTGAAAGGTCAGAACATGACCGCTGATGGTACGACTGTTGTTTCTTTGGCTAACGATGCTAAGTACTATCCCTCTGCTGATGCACAGGGCAATCCCAAGGTGTACGACTTCTGGGGCTATCGCCTAGATAACAGTGAGACTCCCACAGCTGGCACTCCTGTGTTCAATGGCTACGATGATGCTAATGCCACTCAAGTTACCGTTCCCTTCAAGATTGACGGTACTCAGGACGTGATGGTGGCCACCACGACTCCTTCTGATGCCACTTACGCTACAAACCATCCTGAGCTGATTTACTCTGCCAAGTCTGCCCGCAATGGTGTAAAGCCCAATCTGACTTTTAAGCACCTGCTGACCAGCTTGACTTTCAAGGTGAAGGCAAAATCTCGTGACATTACCACTGCTGCCACCAATCCTACTACCGATCCGGAATGGCAGCCTGGTTATCAGATTACCAACATCACCCTGAAGTCTATGGCTACTGGTAACCTGATTGTTGCATATACAGGCAATGAGCCCGCCAACCGTATTGAATGGGGTCTGGGTCAGGACTGGGCAGATGGTTCTACTCTGACTGATTTCCAGCTGCAGTGCCGCAATAGAGAAGTTAACAACAAGGCAGACATCAAGATGGTGGCTTTGGCATCTAATGCCATGTATGTAATTCCCTATGCTGCAGGTTATGTAGATATGGCAGGAAACTCTTCTTACACTCCTGATGCTACGTTGCTGACCAAAACCGTCTATGACAGCAATGCTCTCGATGCAACCACCGGTCTCCCCACTGGTAACATGACCACACTGACCAACCTTCTCAATGGTGGTGCCGGCCCTGTTACAGGTTACATTCTGACTTACAACTCAACAGACCGTGTATCTTATGAGACAACTGCCAAGAATTACGAGTGCGACTATAAGGCTCTTGAAGCTGCCGTAACGACCAACCTGGTTCCTTTTGCTGATAACTGTGATGTCACTGCAAATAAGGTTATCCTTGGATGGACAGGTTATGTCCCTGGTGCTGCAGCCCATACTGATGCTGTAGAGCAGAGTACCATGGATGCAGCTGCATATGCAGCACTGGATGGTGCCTTGAAGGGTGGAGATGTAGATGCTGATGGACTTGTTGCAGCAACTGTACAGGCTAATGATGGCAAGTATTATCATCAGACAGCATTAGACAAGTACTATAAGATTGTCTACACTGCAGAAGTTCCTGCTGCAGCAGGCATTGCCGACGTCCATAAAGTTGGTGTTCCCATGCTGGTTGCTCCTTCTAACGACAATGCCAACAGTGGTTATATCGTAACCGTTACTTATAGGTATTGGAAGAAGCAGACTGCCAGCGACGCTGTTCTGACCACCAAGACCACTGATCCGTTCGTAGTTAACAACTACCAGATTCAGGGTGGCGCTAAGGTTCCTGGTCCATTCGAGGCTGGTAAGAACTACAACGTAACCATTACCTTGTACTCCGACGGTGAGGTACTTAGCGGTGATGCTACATCTACGCCTTGGGAGGCTGGTGATGATCTCGATGCCAACGACGAGGAATAACACTCTCTTTTATACTAAGGGCAGCAGTTGCCCGAGAGGGCACTGCTGCCCCTTCACGAATCTAACAAAGGTAAACAAAAAAACTTTGAATTCATGAAGAAAAAACATGTTCTATTTGGCATGGCGATGGCCCTGCTGGCAGGTTGCTCCTCTGGAGACGACCTGCTGGCAGAGCAGCCAGCTGTGCCTGCTGCCGAAAGTCTGGACGACGAGAACGTCACCCGTCAGGACCTGATGGGCGATGTGCCTATTGAGTTTGCTGCGGTGAACTTCGGTGCGGACGTAGAGGTCGAAGAATCGTCTCACGCCTCCAAGCGTGCGTCAATCAATGAAGATTTCACAACAGGAAAGGGTACTATTGGCATTTTCTGCTTGAGTTCCAAAAAGATTGGGGCTGCAGCAACTGATGATGCCATTCTACGTTCGTGGAGTGGTAATGTTGGTGCTAAGCTGAATATGCTGAACCTGTGGCAGGAAAATGTTAAGGCTCATGTAGTGAAGACTTATGGAACGGAAGGTAAGATGTATTGGGATGACCCCAACACACCCCATTACTATCCTAACCTGGAGTATTTCAACTACAGCTTTGTTGCCTATCATCCCTATACGGACATCATTAAAAAGGAGAAGAATATTATTTATGCTTATATCCCGATGGATGGTGATGACGATGTGATGTCTGCCTTTGCTGATGGGCCCCGTGCAAGTGTCAATGCCGGTGTCGACGAATTGGCGTATGGTAATTCTTATTTTAAGGGAATTATAGATGCTGGTCAGAGCATCACAGACAATCATAAGCCCTACTTTACGTTTAATCACTTGGCTGCTAAACTGAAATTTACTGTCAAGTTCAAAGAGACGTCACCCGTGCTGCAAGACCATCTGTTCCACGTTGATAGTATCTGCATTAATAATGTGGTGAATATCATAAGACTGTCGGTGGCTAAAAACACAACCGGTGAAGCTGAGGCAGGATCCTACAGTCTGATATCCAATATTGCCGATTTAGACGATGACATCAAAGCTAAGTTGAGCGAGGCTGGCTACACAGGTCACGGAACTTTCTGGTTGCGTGATACCGATGGCACAAGCATCAGTGGCAAGAAAGTTGGTGACGACTATAAGTATGTCATCAATTCATCGTCTAAGACTCCAGTTGGTGACTGTATCATGATTCCGCCGACAAGTGCTGCTACGCTGAAGGTACAGGTGTTCTTGCGTGACGAAGAAGGAAATCGTTATACAACCATTTCGCCTATCAGTCTGAATCTTCCTGGTGGTGCTTCAAAGTGGGAAGCAGGAAAAGAGTACACCATCAACATCACGATGACGCCACCTGCCAACTACACGGAAGCCAAAGGTGCAATTGTCGATTGGGAAACGGAACTCACAGAAATCGATGTTACCGATGAAGACTGATGACCGTTACCAAGATATGGATATATGCTTGTACACCTGAAAAATGGTGTACGAGCATATTTTAAGAAAAACAAACGATGAAGAAAATCTTTCTGACAATACTCATAGCCGTTGTTGGAATAACAGGGCTGAGGGCGCAGATGCTGGTGGTCAATACAGAACTGTCCAGCGATCTCATGATGGCTCCCAACTTAGGCATTGAAATCGTGACGGGTAACCGCTCGTCAATAGGTGTCAATGCTCTATACGGCAAGAGTATTCTTGGAAAAGAGATTAGTCTTACCGCCGTGCAACCAGAGTATCGCTACTGGTTCTCGGGACGTCCCGTCAATAAATGGTTTGTCGGAGTAGGTGCCATCGGCCTGCTATTCGACGTCAAGTGGGAAAGAAAGATTTACGATGGATATGGCTTCGGCCTGGGCTTAACCTTTGGTTATGTGTGGAACCTGAAGTTGGGCAAGGAAAAACGACTGAACCTCGATTTCCATGCCGGCTTTGGTGGAATCTACTATAACCGCAAGGAGTATTTTGAAAACGACAACTACGATATCGATTATACTTTAGACGGCAGGATACGTGCCAATGCCAAAGGCTACTACCTGCTGCCAACCCGTATAGGAATTTCTGTTTCCTACATTTTGATGTAAAAGTTTGACGAGTTGAAAGTTGAAAATTGAAAGTTTAGAGAAGATAATGAAGAAGATCCTCGCACTGCTATTGCTTACCATTCCCCTACTCGCCCTGGCTCAGGAAGATGATTCTGAGAACATGCAGATTAGAGGTAACATCAAGTTCGTCAACAACTCTGGAGAGCAGGTGGATGGTCCCAGCATACTATGGTACGGCATACTGGATAAGATGGTGGCTGCTGAAGCCTATCATAAGTTTCAAGTGATAATGGGTTCTGATGACCCCGATCGAGACTTAAAGATTGAGGATCTAAGAAAAGAATACAATATAGACTCCCGAGCACGAAAAGGACAGTTCAAGAAGAACGTCATTCCCACCATGTCACTGATTTTTGTCAACGACGAGGACTACGAGGTCATGAAACTGGACGTGGAAAAGGGTAAGACTCAGTATAAAGACGTCGTCATGGAGTTGAAGAAGCAAATTAAGAATGTAGAATCGGTAGGTAATCTAAGAGCATTAGATATTGCCGTGGCTTCTACGGACGATGCTGATGACGGCTACGAACGCTTTAACGTACACATCAAGAAATACGCCGGAACGGCACGTACAGACTCCCGTCTAATTATCCAGGCATTTGCCGTAGATTGTAGTTCAGGGGACACCATAGATTACCTGTCATCATTGGTATATGAGGGAGAGAAATATCATCAAGTCCAGAACAAGCGCATGGGCTTTAACTACGAGAAAAACGACAAACTGGCAAAATACTACCATTCAGGCACGGTTCTGCGCGAAGAAGATGACTTCGAACTGAAAACAACCATTCTATGGAAGAAGCCGAGTACAATGGCGAATCGTTCCTTCCGCGGGCCCTATACCTATGTCTTTGAGGACTTCCACCATCCATATTACCGTGAGGATGTGGAGAGCAACTGTCTGAAGCGTCGTCCATTCAAGATGCTGGACTTTACAGCAGCCATGCACGAACTGGAACTGACACAGGATTTCTATGCTCAAGCTGAGTCGCAGTTCCAAAAGAAAAATACCATCATTAACCTGCGCTTCGAAAAAGGAACCAGCAACCTGATACAAGACTCCCTGAACTTTGTGGAGCGCGACAAGTTCGTGAAAGAAATCACCTCATACGGCAAATCCTTAGTGGAGGTGACAATCATTGGCGGAGCATCTCCAGAAGGCTCTGCCAAACGCAATGAGGAACTGGCCCGACAGCGTGCCGGAGTGGCCAAGAGCATGCTGGGACACATTTCTGTAACACCACATATCTCATCACAGGTATATACCTGGGCTGACGTGGTTAAAGAGCTACGTGCACAAGAGAAGACCATTCAGGCGGACAAGGTGGATGAAATCATCCAAGCAGGTGGCGACGAAATCTCTTGGTTCAACCAGATTAAGGTTCTGCCCTTCTACGAATATGACATAGTGCCAGTGCTAAACAAACAGCGTGCTATGCTCTGTAAGTATATGTACCAGAACAACCGCCCCATGGAACCCGAAGAGTGTGTACAGGCATTCCGTACCTACAAGAAACAATACTGGAACGCCGAGAGACATTTCTCGACGGGCGACTTCTACAACCTATACGACCAGTTAACAGACAGCCTTGAGATAGACACGCTAACCACCATCGCCTATAACGAAATCAAGACCGAAGTTGACTACGAAAAGGAAAACGCCATGGCACCCTATGTTTTCAACCTAATGTCCATCCAACAGATGAAGCGCGGCACTCCTAACGTGGAAATTCTGCGTCCCTTTGTCAATTTGACGCGCCGTGGTAAGATAGGTGCCGGTCAGGGAATTAACTATAAGTATAATGTTCCGGGACGTGGCATGGTGAAGTTCAACTATGCAGAGATTATCGCCAACCAGGCTGTCTGTTACTACATGGAGCAGAAAGTCGATACAGCACTCTTCCTCATAGAATGGCTAAAAGAGTGTAAATTAGCAGACAAAGGCACAGAGCAGTTGGAGGACATGATTAACCTGAAGAAACTGCACTTTAAGAACACCGCTCGTTCTGCCAAAGAGGAAGCAGACTACCAACGTGCTAAAAGTAATGTCTTAGCCTTGGGCAATGACAACAAGGCCATACTCTATACCGAGATAGAAGAATGGGGCGGACGCGACAATGCCATGATATACATTAACCGGATGGAAGACAACAATCCTAAGAAGTGGTACTTGAAAGGACTGATGGCTGCTATCCAACTGGCAGAGAAAAAGACTGAGGAACCATTGATTGTCACCTCTGATGACAACGACGAGGAGGACGACGAGGAGGCTACTGATGAGTTCTATCGTTGGCCCGACGATAAACTGACACAATATCAGGCCGAGCAGTTCGATGACCCAGCCAAAGAGAAGGCACTACAGGAATACCTGAAAAAATTACAGGCCTATAAGGACGCTCATGACGGACAGGAACCGCCATTGGCTCCTGCTGGAAGTGGTGAGAAAAAGAAGAAAGCATCATATAGTGTCAATGTGGACAAGTTCAAAGGCATACCTCAGTATCTCGCCTATTTCCAACATGCTTTCGACCTGGATCCCACCAAGAAGTTCAGGCGCTACTACGAAGCAGAAGCCCATGTCAATGGAGATTTACGAAAAGTCTATAAATATAAGTTAAAGAATCGTGACTTATATCGTGAGATGTTCACTCTGCTGAAAAAGCGTGATTCTGCTATGGCTTCTATGGAGGCTAACAAGGAAAGCAAGGAAAACGCTGAGAAGAAAGAGAATGCCTCTAAGTCTGATAATATAGAAACTACAGAAGAAACGAAGGAGGAAAGCAAGAAATGAAGCTGAGGCTAAGAGTCATACTTCTATCAACACTGATAGCTGCTAGCTGGGGGACCGTCTCAGCTCGCACCATTATACCGAAAATGCCGTCAATGGCACTTCCTAAGGATACTACCGATTATGGGGAAGACACCGTAGATGACGAAGAAGGACTGGCAACTCAAGGTCCCAAGCGTCCGCCAAAAGACCTCGTGGTAAATGGATATAACGCTCTTGGCGACATCATGGAAGGCCGATACATACCTAAAGGCGAAACCTTTTCCAAGAAGCAGCGTTGGCTACGAAATATGTTTATACAGGGGGGTATTGGCGGCGAAATGATTTCACCTCCCGACAATAGTTGGGAGATATCACCCATGATTTCTGGACAGTTAGGTATTGGAATGGACTTCAGTAAGCTTCATTCGTTACGTTTGATGTTCCATGCATCCACAGGCTATTTGCGTACTGAAGAGCAAACCTTTACCAAGCTGGGAGCTAAGCTAGACTATATGTATAACCTCTCATCGTACTTCGCAGGCTATAGTCCGTCAAGGTTCTTTGGACTGTCAGCAATAGTGGGTGCAGGTATGCAACGTTCACAGATGGCAGACCAGAGTGCCATGACGTTTGAAGGACATGTGGGAGCACAGCTTCGGTTCTATACTGGCCCTAGGGCATATATCAGCATAGAGCCTTACGTGGGCATCGGTGGCGACAAGATGGATTTGAGTGGAACCCGCAACTGGCGTGAAGCCGATGTGTTTTACGGTGCCAACATCAATTTAGTGTACTATTTAGGCAACAACCTGTCGCCAGAGTCTAAAGAACGACTTATCAACCGCCGTAACAACCGAAACCAACTGTCTGCCGACTCGCTATTGGAGTCGTGGCAAAAGCCCTGGTTTGCTCAGATTACCAACGGTATTTCCATGATGGACTCTCCCAATATCAGCCAAGGCAGTACCATGGGGCCAGAACTGTCTGTAAGCATTGGCCGGTGGCTATCGCCCGTAGTTGGTCTGAGAGGTACAGTATATACACGTTCTAATGTATGGAGAGAGTTACCTGTCGCTGATGCAGAAGGCAATATTACATCTGCTAAAATCAGTGAGCAAAATATCACCAACGGAGTACGAATGGAGGCTATTTTGAATCCTTTGGGCTTCCTAAAGAGTTTCTATTGGGATGCGCCCTTTGGATTTTATCTAGCAGCTGGTGCAGAGTATGGTTGGGTGGAGAAAAACCAATCTACCCCACTCAGCTGTAACATGTTCGGATGGGGAGGCGGTATCAATCTTTGGTATCAGTTTGAACATGGCATGAAGGTCTTCTTAGAGCCTCGCTACATGCACTATGAATATAGGATACCATATACGAATAATGATTGGTACAAGCGCTACTCCGACAACTATATCACGGTCAATTTGGGACTTGCAGTAGAACTCCGAGATGACAAGCGTTTCTATATCCACAACTACGAAGACGAATATGTTACCAATAAACTGCGCAAGATCAGGGTAGGTCTGGCAGGCGGTACACATTTCATGCAAATCAAGCAGAACTATTCCACTGGCGGAAGTCTTGGATACAACGGTTTGTTGTTTGGCGAATACCACTTCGACCGTCTGAAAAGTGCACGTTTGGGCGTAGAATTCGTCAGTCTGAAACGCACCAGTCTGACAGATTATATAGATTATAACATGGACTACCCCGATCAGGGGAATGCTCCCGTAGAGCGTCGTGGTTTATGGAATCACGAGTATATGTTTCTGTTAATCTCCCCAGGTGCACAGATTGACCTCAACTATGCGACA
>JAEEGL014020972.1_pt1 | contig 13126 bp, 11 predicted proteins | sample 9134231 | NCBI WGS metagenome assembly JAEEGL01 (sample SAMN16246548, study PRJNA631951) | gut metagenome | biome: gut microbiome; feature: rumen; material: fiber-attached | host: Bos | place: Iran: Karaj | collected 2018-10
GGACATGACCTTCTTGTCCCCGATGATAGAGAAGTAGTTGCCGTATCTCTTTCTGCGGCGGTTGAAGAGGCTGCGGAAAGCGAGAGAGGCGCCGCCGCCTGCGAGGAAGAAACCTCCCTGTACTAAACTGCTCAGCCCGCCGCCCTGGATGCCGTCTACCAGCGCGCCTGCTGACAGGAAGAAAAGGATCACGGTGAGTATAAGCAGGCAGACGGAGATGAACTGGCCGCTCAGACTGTTTTTGCCCGTCTTCTTATAGCTGCTGTTCGCACTGACGGACGAAGCAGCGTTTTTCGCGCTGCCGGAAGAGTTGACGGAGGACTTATACGCGTCGGAAGTGCGGCGTGAGGATACATATGAATCCGAGGTGCGCCTGTCTGAAGTGTAGGCGTAGGTCCCGGTGTTTGTGCGCTGATCCGTTTTCTGAGACTGCCGGTAGGCGTTTGCGCCGTACTGGTTGCTGTAGTTATAGTTGTACGCGCTTCCGTTGCTCTGCCTGTAAGAGGTGCTGTTCGACTGGCGGTAATAAGTGCTGTTATTCTGCCTGTAGGAGCTTTTCTCGGTGTATTTGGTGCCGAAAAGTTTCCTGAACAGAAGAACCAGGCCGAGAGGCCAGAAAACGAGCAGGGCGATGCCGACTATTATCCACGAAAGGAGTTCATCGTTCTGCTGATTGTTGTTCTGATAATCGTTCATATGAGTCACCGGTCGTTATTGTTGTCATAGGATGTTCTTTGTCCGGCGGATACCGCCCCGAAAAGACGGTACACGCCGGACAGTATAAACTGCGCAAGTATTATATCATACCCGTTTCACCAATGGAAGTGAAAAATGATCCAAATAACGCCCGGAACTCAGCCGACGGGATTCTCACCCTGGACCGCTGTGGTGGCCGCGGGCACAGAACGCTGCAGGAAGGCGAAGCTGCGCTCTGCCTCGGGAGTTATGAAGTAGTTCCTCCCGTCTTTCCAGACGGTTCCGTTCCCGTCGTCATTTTCCTCCATGGCCACGATATTGACATTGAAGTACATCGTTTCGGGGGCTGCTTCCGTTGGCTGCGGGACGGTGTAGAGTGCCGCTCTTCCGAGTTTGCCTTCATTAAGGTCGGGCAGTACGCAGGTGTTGTAGAATTCTGCTGTCTGACTCGGCGTGAGATCGAAATATACGCTGGAATCATACGGACCGTAACCGTCGACCGAGGAATAGAACGCTGTTTCCGGCGTGACCGGGTGCTCGAAAGTGTTGCGTGCGAGAAGGATGTCGCCGCGGTTCAGGAAATCTTCAGTGCTCTTCAGAGCGTTGCCGTTTATGCCGTACGCGCGGGTCACCGTACGGCCGCTTCTTAGATTGTACTGTATGTACAGGTTCGAAGTGGGCTGATCGGGGATCACAGTGTCGTCTTCAATGACGACCGAGTGAAGAGACCGCAGCGCATCTATCTGGCCGGGATCCTCGGTGCTCACGCTGTATCCCTGGATCGAGACGGTAGCGTTTTCCACTTTTTCCGTCTCGGGGACAAGGCGTTCGTAGCCGAAGAGATCCGCGTCGACCGCAAAGAGAAGTGCGATGATGACGACGGCGAACGCGACATATCCGGGCCACTTGTCGAACACTTTGAACGACTTTCTTATCATCATCTCTGCGACGAAATAGCCGATAAAGCCCGCGACGAGCATGCTGACTATGAGCGGCAGTATGCTCTCCTTCACCGCAGCGTCGTTGTAAGGGGTCGTGAAACCGCCGAAGACAAGGCGGTATATGACGATACCGAGCGTGATGGCAAAGCCGAATGCCATGCAGTAGCGGAATACGGGCTTGAGGGCGTTTATAGCCACGATATCGGCGGCGGTCTCCATACGGCGGCGGCGGTAGATGAGGAGCGCTCCTACAGACATCACGATACCGGCAATAGCGTAGTATATGACGGTCGGCATTCCATTCGCGGCAAATGTCTCAACACCGTTTTCGAGTGTGTACGAGAAGCCGATCTTCCCGCCTCTGATGAGTGTAACGAACGGTGAGAGGAACATGAGCGACAAGTCGCTGGTGCCTGACATGCCGCGGACGAACGGCTCGAGGATCACGTGGACGAGCAGCTGAGCGACAGGGAAAAGGAAGTTGAAAATGACATAGATAGCGGGCAGGATCAGAAGCGTGCCCGTAAGCACGGCGCAGAGTGACGCGAGGCCGTAAAAACAGAGCGTTTCGAGCAGCTGCATCGCAAGCCAGAGCAGCACATATACGGTCACGTTGCGGCCGAGCACGGCTGCGATCAGAATAGTCACGAACGCGGTTATCGCCTGCGCAGCTGCGAGGCAGAGGTAGCCGGACAGCCAGGATGTCAGGAAGACGCCTTCCCGCTTTACGGGCAGGGACGCGACCAGCCCCGTGGTGCGGGGGCTGTACATGAAGGAATATACAGCCATCGCGGCGAACACGGAGAACACCGCTGTCAAGATGAGGCCCACGGGGTGCATCACCTGCAGGAACTCCACGCCGATTTCCATATTTGTCGGACTGAGATAACCGTTATACAGTTCATCTCTGAGACTGCTTGTGAACGAGGTCGGAACGATTATTAAAAGAAGGACGAGATACGCGGCCCAGAGCGGCCAGAATCGGGAAAAATTGCTGCGGAATATCGACCCGTTAAATAAAGATGTCTTTGACCGCATAATCGGCACCTCCCAGTTCATAGATGAATACTTCCTCAAGCGTGAGGGGAACGACGTCATAGAACAGCGGCTGCGCCGCCTCGATCGCATTGGTCACCTCGTCTGCGCGGCCGCGTATAATGAGGGTCGTTATCTTGCCGCTCTTGGACTCGTGAAGGACGTTCATCCCTTCCGGCAGCGAGCTGCCGTCGTTGAATACGACCTGGACTTTAACGATGTTGTCCTGAAGATCAGCGAGCGCGTGTTCGATCATCGTGCGTCCTTTATGGATGATGCCGACGTGGTCGCATACGTCCTCAAGCTCGCGCAGGTTGTGCGATGAGACGAGCACAGTCGTACCGTTTTCCTCAACGTCGCCGAGGATGAGGCTCCAGATCTGACGGCGCATGACCGGGTCCAGACCGTCGACAGGCTCGTCGAGGATAAGCACGTCAGGCCGCATGGAGAGCGCGAGCCAGAATGCCGCCTGCTTCTGCATGCCCCGTGACAGTCGCCGCATCGGACGCTTCTCATCGAGTTTGAACACGGAGCGCAGCTTATCGTAGCGGTCCATATCGAAACCGGGGTAAATGCCGCGGTAATATCTCATCATGTCCTTGATGCCGGACTGAACGAAATAGAATATCTCGTCCGGGATATATGCGACGCGGCTCTTGATGTCGGGATTCTCATACACCGGCTGGCCGTCGATGAGTATCTCGCCGGCGTTCTGCCTGTATATACCGGCAAGATGACGGATGAGAGTGGATTTGCCCGCGCCGTTCGGACCGACCAGACCGTAGATCGCTCCCTTCGGCACGTTTATGCTTATCTCATCGAGCGCCCGGAATCCGTCGAATACTTTTACAACATTTTTGACTTCGATCATGCTTCTTCACCTCCGGATTTGTTGCAGACCTGCTCAAGACGGACCTTGAGCTCGCCGCAGGTTTTGCCCAGCGACGTTATCTCCTGGGCGAGACGGTCGAACTCTGCGAGCAGGCCGTCCAGCCGCTGCCTGCGCGCCGAGGCTGCGTCGGACGCGAAGGAGCCCTTACCCGGTATGGAATAGATATACCCTTCTGCCTCCAGCTCGCGGTAGGCACGCTGGATCGTGTTCGGATTGATGGCAAGTTCGGCCGCCAGTTCGCGTACGGAAGGGAGTTTGTCTCCCGCATCGAGCACTCCGGCGACCATAAGACGGCAGAAACCGTCCTTTACCTGCTCGTAGATCGGGCGGGGGTCACGGTAATTGATGCTTATCAAGGTCTTATCACTTCCCTTGCTTGATTCTTTTGCGCTGATGGCGCTGTGTGTATCAACCGTACTAGATGTGTTAATACAGTTATAATAGCACGTGTTTTCTGATTGTCAATAGGAAAAACGCAACTTTTTTCAGTAGCGCCGAAGGCAGAGCGTTGGACCTGTTTTTTCGCAAAAGCTCTTTTATTTCCACAGGGATTTGATATAATAACAATATAATTACGTTATACGGTCGGTCTCAGTGCCGGCGTTGATACGAAAACAGGAAATAGGGGGCATTTCTTATGATTTCGCATGGTAAAGAGATCAAGGTTTTTACGGGCAATTCCAACAGGCCGCTGGCCGAGAGCATATGCCGCAATCTCGGTATCCGTCTCGGTGACTCGGAGGTCACGCATTTTGCAGACGGAGAGGTGTCCGTATCCCTGTACGAGCCTGTGCGCGGCTCAGACGTGTTTATAGTCCAGCCCACATGCAAGCCGGTAAACGACAGCCTGATGGAACTCCTCATTATGATAGACGCGTGCAAGCGAGCTTCCGCCGGCAGGATCACGGCAGTCATCCCGTATTTCGGTTATGCGCGGCAGGACAGAAAAGCCAAGGCACGTGATCCAATCTCCGCAAAGCTGGTCGCGAACCTCATCACCGCCGCCGGAGCGGACAGAGTCCTTACGATGGACCTCCACGCAAACCAGATCCAGGGGTTCTTTGATATTCCCGTGGATAACCTTCTGGGGAGCGCCCTCTTTGTGGAGCATTTCCTGAACAAGATCGGCAAGGCGAACGATGATTTCATCATGGCGTCTCCGGATGTCGGCTCTGTTGCCCGCGTGCGTACTTTCGCACACAATCTCGGCCTCAACATGGCGATCGTGGACAAGCGCCGCGAGAAGGCGAACCAGTCCGAGGTCATGAACATAATCGGCGACGTAAGAGGGAAAAACGTGATACTTCTCGACGATATGATCGATACAGCCGGCAGCCTCTGCGGCGCGGCAAAGGCCCTTGTAGAGGTCGGCGGCGCAAAGGACGTGTATGCCTGTGCGAGCCACGGTGTTCTATCCGGTCCGGCGATCGACAGGATCAACGAAAGCTGCATCAAGGAAGTCCTCCTCACGGATACGATCCCGTTCCCGGAGGGCAAGACCTGCGACAAGATAACCTACATATCTTCCGCGGCTTTCTTCGCGGAGGCTATAGAGAGGATCTACGAGGAAGTGTCCATCTCCTCGCTTTTCAGGTGATGATATGCTTTTCGGCAGAAAGCCCGGCGGCGTAAAATGGATAGTCGTTTTCCTGGGGAATCCGGGCGCACGCTACGCCGGTACGCGGCATAATATCGGGTTCATGACGGCCGACGCGCTGTCAAAAAGGCTCGGGATAAAGATAGACCGCGTAAAGTACAAGGCGCTGACCTGCCGCTGCGAGCTGGGCGGTGAGAGCGTGTTCCTGATGAAACCGCAGACGTACATGAATCTGAGCGGCGACGCGGTAAGGCCTGCTATGGATTTCTTCAAGGTGCCGCTCGACCATGTGATCGTCGTATCAGATGATATCGCGCTGCCCACCGGAAAACTCCGGGTCAGGAGGAGCGGGTCCGCAGGCGGGCACAACGGGCTTAAGGATATAATCGCCAAATGCGGCGGCGACGGTTTTCCGCGCGTTAAGGTCGGAGTCGGTGCTCCGCCGGATCCCGAGTACGACACCGCGGACTGGGTGCTCAGCGTGTTCCGCAACGCCGATGCAGAGGTGATCGCCAAGTCTGTCGTAATCGCGGGAGAGGCCGTGGAGGAGATAATCAGAAACGGTGTCGACAGCGCTATGGGAAAGTTCAACGGCGGCTGAGTTCCGGCCGGATAAGAATAAGCGACAAAAAACAAGCCGGTGTTCTACCGGCTTGTTTTTCACAGTATAGGCTCTTCTTTCAGCGGCGAGAGAAACGCAGTTCAAGAGAGAGCAGGAATTTTTTTTTGTCCAGGCCGCCGCCGTAACCGGTGAGCGACCCGTTTTTGCCGATCACACGATGGCATGGAACTATGATCGATGCGGGATTTCTGTTGTTCGCCATTCCGACCGCGCGGCATGCCCTGGCATTACCGACAGCAGCAGCTATGTCCGCGTACGAGCGTGTTTCACCATAAGGTATAGCGCAAAGTGCGTTCCAGACAGCTTTTTGGTAAGGCGTTCCCCGCAGGCGGAGAGGCAAGTCGAATTTGCGCCGCGCACCGGCAAAATATTCGCACAGCTGACGCACCGCCTCCGCAAGAAGCGGAGTCGGCGGTTCGGACGCTTCCGGCGGCGCATCCTGCTTGAGAAAGCCGACGAGCGTTATAGCGCCGTCCTCCTCGGCGATCAGTATATCTCCGGCTGGCGAAGCGTAGACCGTGCAGGCTGTCATCAGCAGAGCTCCTTTCATGAAAAAAGAGGGCCGGCAACCGAGAGGCTGCCGGCCCTTCGCGCATATACGGTTAACAGCGGAAGGGGATCAATAGCAGACGCCCTGCCACTTCATTGCCTCGGCGACCTTGAGGAAACCGGCGATGTTTGCGCCGACCACGAGGTTCCCGGGCTGGCCGGCGGCTTCAGACGCGTCGGATGCCGCTTTGAAGATATTCTTCATGATGCCCTTGAGCCTTTCATCGACCTCTTCAAAGGTCCAGGACAGACGCATGCTGTTCTGGCACATCTCGAGACCGGATGTCGCGACACCGCCGGCGTTGCAGGCTTTCGCCGGTGCGAAGAGGACACCGGCCTCCTGGAAGGCGGCGATCGCTTCGGGCGTGGAGGGCATGTTCGCGCCTTCACCAACAGCTATGACGCCATTTGCAATGAGGGCTTTCGCGCTGTCGAGATTGATCTCGTTCTGGGTAGCGCAGGGCATCGCGATATCACAGGGGATGGTCCAGATGCCGCTGCATCCCTCGGTGTATTTCGCGGAGGGAACATAATCGAGATAAGTCTTGATGCGGGCGCGCTTGACTTCCTTGATCTCCTGGATGATCTTGTAGTCTATGCCGTTGGGATCATAGATGTAGCCGTTGGAATCGCTCATCGCGATGACTGTGGCACCGAGCTGAGTGGCTTTCTGGCAGGCATAGGTCGCGACGTTTCCGGAACCGGAAATGATGACTTTCTTGCCCTCATAGGACTTGCCGTTAGCGGCAAGCATCTCGGAGCAGAAATAGCAGGCTCCGTAGCCGGTCGCTTCGGTGCGGGCGAGAGAACCGCCGGAATAGAGGCTCTTACCGGTAAGAACGCCGGTGAACTCGTTCTGAAGGCGCTTGTACTGACCGAACATGTAACCGATCTCTCTCGCGCCTACGCCGATGTCGCCCGCGGGAACGTCGGTATCGGGACCGATGTGCTTAGCGAGCTCTGTCATAAAGCTCTGGCAGAAACGCATGACCTCCGCGTCGGACTTGCCTTTGGGATCGAAGTCGGAGCCGCCCTTTGCGCCGCCCATGGGCAGGCCGGTAAGGCTGTTCTTGAAGATCTGTTCGAAACCCAGGAACTTCATGACGGAGAGGTTGACGCTGGGATGGAAACGGCAGCCGCCCTTGTACGGGCCGATAGCGGAGTTGAACTGAACACGGTAGCCGCGGTTTACCTGGATCTTGCCGTTGTCATCGACCCAGGAAACGCGGAAGATGATCACACGCTCAGGCTCAACGATGCGCTCGATGATGCCGGACTCGACGAGATCAGGGCGTTTCTCGATGACAGGCTGGAGAGACTCGAGGACTTCTTCGACAGCCTGCAGGAATTCCTTCTGCTCGGGATAGAGCTTCAGAAGGTTCTCATAAATGCCGTTCAGATACGCGTTTGTGATTGCCATGGATAACACACCTTTCCACAAATGATTTACAGGTTCGCCTAAATTTCATTTACGCGAGCCATTATAACGCAAGCACGATAAATGTGCAAGAAAAAATACTGATTCCGTCAAATTTTTGACGGAATCAGAAAAGCTGTGAATAATATACGGGGGATTTTGCATATTTTCGTCAGAATCCAAGGTTGAGACCGCCTGTCAGACGGGACATGCTGTCATTCATCGCGTTTTGTGCCGAGCGGACTGCCTCGTTCACGGCGGCCACTATCATGTCCTGCAGCATTTCGACGTCGTCCGGATCGACAGCTTCGGGATCTATCTTAATGGATATGAGTTCATGCTTTCCGTTGACTTCCGCAGTCACCATGCCTCCGCCGGCCGTAGCGGTATAAGTCTGCGCCTCGATCTCGGCCTGCATCTTAAGCATGTTCTCCTGCATCTTCTGTGCCTGTTTTATCATATTCATGTTGACGGCTCCGCCGCCTCCGTATCCGCCTTTGAATCCGCCTTTTGCCATAGTGTTCAACTCCTATTCAAATCTGATGTTATCGAATCTCGCGAGTTTATCGAGCTTATCTTCGTTTTGCGCGGGCGTCTCCGTCTGCTCTGAGAACTTGACGGCAACCGAGCGGCCGAGGATTGTTTCAGCTGCTTTCTTAAGTGCTTCGTTCACTGCCGGAGTGTCCGCGGCCATGAGCATGAAAGAGTTCTTCATGTAGATACACAGCTGAGCGCCACGGACTTCAGCTGAAGTATACTGGGGCTCGCTCAGGTAGAGGAACGGGGGAACGTCCAGCTCCGGTTTCGCCGCTGATAGAATGCGCTGCCATATATTGCTGTCAGACGTCTCTTCAGCGGGATCAGGAACATCCCGGGCCGCTTCCGCGGCCGGTGCAGGTACATCATCCGACGGCTTATCGGCATCGTGAGCCTGTTCAGCGCCATGAAGCGGCTCCGTGTGCTGTTCAGAAAGAACGGGTCGCTTTTCCGGTTCGTACGGGTCAATATCCGGAGCATGCGGCTCCGTATCTGCCGCATAGGGCAGAGGGTTCACCTTTTCACCGTTGCTCTGAGGGGGTGCAGAAACGCCGGCAGAAACGGCTGCCTCCAGTTTTTCGACCCGTTCGCGAAGTGAATCGATATCCGACGCGAGCTCCCGGCAGCACAGACGCATGATGCAGAGTTCCGCCACGAGTTTTCTGTCCGACGTACGCGACATCTCGGAGAGGGAGGCCCGCGTTATATCCAGCCAGCTCATGAGACGCGACTTGCCTGCGCGTTCCGCGAGATCTGCAATGACTTTATTTTCATAACTGCCGCTGAGCAGTCCGGCGCACTTTTTCGGTGCGAGCTTCATTATGAGCGCGTCACGCTGAAGCGAGAGCAGTTCGTCCAGAAGAGCGGACATCTCCTTGCCTCCGGAATAAAGACGATCCAGAGAGGTGAGGGCAGAGTAAACATCTCCGCGGACAGCACAGTCCATTATGCCTGACGTCTCATCCGCACCGGCCAGACCGACCGATGCGAGGACGTGTTCTGTGTCGATGACGGTTTCAGATGAGCACTGATCCAGCAGAGACAGACCGTCGCGCATGGAACCGTCTGCAAGACGCGCCAACAGTTCAGCGCCGTCGGCAGTCAGATTCAGGCCTTCGCTCTCAGCGACATAACCGAGGCGGGCGGCGATATCCGCAGGCAGGATGCGCTTGAACGTGAAACGCTGGCATCGGGAAAGGATAGTGGCGGGGACCTTGTGGATCTCGGTCGTAGCCAGTATGAACATAAGATGTTCGGGCGGCTCCTCAAGTATTTTAAGAAGAGCGTTGAAAGCCGATGATGAGAGCATGTGCACCTCATCGACGATGTAAACGCGCTTTTTCACCGAAGCCGGAGAAAACACCGCTTCGTCGCGCAGTGCACGTACATTGTCGACGCCGTTGTTTGACGCAGCGTCCAGTTCCACGACATCGAGGATAGCCCCGCTGTCGATGCCGCGGCATGAGGGACACTCATTGCACGGTTCGCCGTTTACAGGATGTTCGCAGTTCACGGCCTTTGCGAGTATCTTCGCACAGGTAGTCTTGCCGGTGCCGCGGGTACCCACGAAAAGATACGCATGCGAGAGCCGGCCGTTCTCGACCTGACGCCGGAGCGTGTCAGTTATATGTTCCTGTCCGACGACGTCGCCAAAGGTTCGAGGACGCCATTTTCTGTACAGCGCCTGATACAAGATGCCTGTCTCCTTTCCGTGGATTATCTGCCGCGGCGCGGAGAAAGACCGCACACCGACCTTTGAAAGTGTGATATGCCCGTTACTGCGGCAGCCGGCTCAGGACCGGCACCCCCGCGGCACACGGGAGGTTTCGCTTAATGCTGCTCGGTTCCCCGCCTGACATGGTTCACGAATTCCCGTTGCGCGGGACCGACCCGTCAACGCTGCTTACCGAAGGCTGACGACACATCACAAATCCGGGGGCCGGGATTCATCCCTGCTGTAGCGGGTTGCAGGCTACAGGGCACCGCTGACTCCCCGACTAGTGCGGCCTTGCTCCGCGCCGCCGTAGTTTTTATCCGGTTACGTGGGGTAAGGTTTTTCTGCGGTATGTAGTATACATGATTCCGCCTCTTTTAGCAACCGTTCCATGCGGAAAAAATGCGGAGGTGAAGTTCCTGCGCAAAGTCCGGCGCGTCATAAAAACAAATCCCCCCTTGACGGAACCGGTGTGACCCGGACCGCTCAGGGGGGATGCGTTCACAGTTCTTTTGTCAGGCAGACTCAAAATAACGCATGATCAGCACGCATGCCGTCGCGCGGTTCACATTGAAATCCGGATCGACAGTGAGGCTGTCCGAAGTGGTCCCGCGGACCATGCCTGTCGCTACTGCCCAGGATATGGCGTCGCGGTTTTCCGGTTCTATATCATAATAGTCGGAAGCAGAAGTGATGTCCGCCCGCGGCGTCATGTCGAACCTGCCTGTATAAGCCGCGCATGCGTAGAACATGCGGAAGAAGAACTCGCGGCTGACAGGAGCGGCCGGCTCGAATTCGTCTTCAGTTATGAGCCCCGCGCCGATCGCCCAGTTCTGTGCCTTAGTATACCAGTAAGGAGAGCTTCCGGAGGTATTGCCGCCGGCTATGCGGTAGAGGAGCTGGGTGAGCTGAGCCATGTTCATCGTGGTAGCAGGGGAGAATAAACCGCCGCCCATACCCTCTACGAGACCCATATCCGCACAGTAATAGACAGCGTCGTAATACCAGTCGCCGTACGGAACGTCTGTAAATGTAACCGTCGGATTGTCTCCGCCTTGGGATCCGGTAGTTGCGTAGTAGCCGTCTATCAGGCAGGAAGAGGATGAACGGGCCGTATAGGTAACTTCAGTATCTTCCGCGCAGAAATAGCGGTTGTACAGAGTCAGCTGTGAACCGGACGGCACCTCGCTGCCGGTGGTTATATTGATCAGCGTCCCCTTCACAGTAACGGAAACGGTGCCGGAAGTGGGGATGAATTTACCGCCTGTGAGCATCGATACGGTATCGCTGGGATCAAGTGTAACGGCTATAAAACTTTCCGTGAGCTTGAAGCCGGGCACGCCCAGGCGCATCATGGCGCTGTCGCGTATCGCGTCGGCACGCCGTTCTGCACGATCCGACTCTGAGGTGAGAGCCGAGGAAGCGGCGCGCTCCGTCTCGCCGACAAGTTTAGGAACAAAAACGTCGTCGACATAGCTCTTGGTCACCAGAGGGTCAGAAGACGTCCCCGGTGTTCCGGCTGCGCACATGAGACAGATCACAACGGCTATAAGTAAAATGGAAATGAAGCGCTTCAAGTCACACCTCCATATTGGGAAAACGTCGGAAGACGGTATTTCAATTTGGCTTCAGTCATTGAAGTATATCATGAAGCGGATGTGATATCAACCGCGGTTCTGATGAAAAATGCCCGGCCGCAGTTATGCGGCGGGGCATTTAATGTTTCGGTTATTTTCCTATCTCCTCGATATCGTACGGCGTCGTCTGGTAGACGTAGTAGTTGAGCCAGTTGGAGTAGAGCAGCTGCGCGTGCGCACGCCAGGTGATCCTCGGCTCCTTCGACGGGTCGTCGTCCGGGAAATAGTTCACGGGGATGATGGGATCCATGCCGCGCTCGCGGTCGCGCTCGTACTCGAGCTTGAGAGTGTCGGCGTCGTACTCCGGATGGCCGAAGATGAAGAACCTTCTGCTGTCCTCGGACTTCGCCGCGAAGACGCCCGCCTCGTCAGAGACGGCGAGCAGTTCGAGTCCGGGCACGGCGGTGATGTCATCATCGTACACGGTCGTCCAGCGGGAATGCGGCATGAGGAAGGTGTCGTTGAATCCGCGGAAGAAGGGAGATGTCGGTTTCAAAACGCGGTGGTCGTAGATGCCGGAGAGCTTCTTAGGCAGAGAATGCTTCTCGATGCCGTAATGGTAGTAGAGCGCAGCCTGCGCGCCCCAGCAGATGTGCAGCGTCGAGTGGACGTTGTGGGTCGTCCACTCCATAATATCGCAGAGTTCCTCCCAGTAGTCGACTTTCTCGAAGTCGAGGTTTTCCACCGGCGCGCCGGTGATTATCATGCCGTCGTAGTGGCGGCCACGGATGCGATCGAACGAGGTATAGAACGACTCGAGGTGCTGCGAGTCGGTGTTTTTAGCATCGTGACTTATGGTCTGCAGGAATTCGACCTCTATCTGCAGCGGCGTGTTCGAGAGCTTGCGCAGAAGCTGTGTTTCGGTCACGATCTTTGTCGGCATGAGATTGAGAATGAGAAGACGGAGAGGGCGTATGTCCTGATGCATAGCTCTGTACTCCGTCATAACGAATATATTTTCTCCGGCAAGAATATCTGTTGCCGGGAGTGAATCGGGTATCTTTATAGGCATGTCGTGCTCCTTCACTGCGCAGATGTACTGATCCAGTCAGGGAATAATATTTAAATGTATTGTACAGCACTTTATAAACAAAAGCAAGCGCCGCGGCACACACGGCGCGGGGGAAAAGAAAGATGAAATTTTCCAAAAAAAGTATTGACAGTGACAAATGGCGGTGTTATATTAAGCGAGCGCGTGTGAGAAACGGGCGCAGAAACACAGGCAGATTAGAAGCAGGCGCTGCTGTTCGACAAGAAAAAAGTTGTCTTTGATCGAAAACAATGCTTGACAAATGATTTGCTCTGTGTTACATTTAAAGTCCCGCCGGCCGGATCGGGGACGATTCGGTGCGGGCCGGAGAGTGTACCTTGTAAATTAAACAATGTAAGAACAGACGCACCAAGAAAGAGGGACTCTGAGTTGGCCGGCGCGGAAGTCAAACGCGGACGGCTAACTATAAAAATAACTTTGAGCAGCTTGGAAAAGCTA
>JAEEGL014338418.1_pt1 | contig 13126 bp, 8 predicted proteins | sample 9134231 | NCBI WGS metagenome assembly JAEEGL01 (sample SAMN16246548, study PRJNA631951) | gut metagenome | biome: gut microbiome; feature: rumen; material: fiber-attached | host: Bos | place: Iran: Karaj | collected 2018-10
CATCCTGGACACCACGTATGCGCTGGTCATCCTGCTGTCCGCGCTGATCTTCTTCAAGATCATCTACATCCAACTGACCTACAAAGTCGACCCGCGCGTAGAATCCCTCTTCCGCCCGACCGCGACCAAACAGATCGAACGGCCGAAACGCGGAGCGATCCTCGCCTCGGACGGAAAGATCCTAGCCATCTCAACCCCGGTCTACCAGATCTATATGGACTGCGCCGTCCAGTATGACATCTACAGGCAGGACGGGGAAAAGGGCGGCCTGAAGGAACAACAGTGGAGAGAGGACGCAAAGGAACTCTCCAAGGGACTCGCGTCCATCTTCCAGGACAAGACGGCCGACCAGTACTATCAGTTCATCCTGTCCAAACGCGAAGCCGGACGGCATTATGAGAAGATCGGAAAGCCCGTCGACCACGCCACCCTCCAGCGCATCAAGGCCCTCCCCCTCTTCAACAGGGGTCCGAACACCGGCGGCCTGATCTATGAAACCCGCGACAGCCGTCAGTATCCCTACGGCACGATCGCCCGGAGGACCATCGGTTATGTCAAGGACAATTCCAACTCCAACGGGAACAACCTGATCGGCATCGAGGGACGGTTCAACTTCGAACTCCACGGAAAGGAAGGCCACGCCTGGCTGCGGAAGGCCGAAATGAACAAACGGATCCACAACTTCGACAGCACCGCCGTCAGGGCCGTCGACGGGAACGATGTCCGGACCACCCTGAACATCGACCTCCAGGACATCGCGGACCGCGCCCTGAGGAAGAACATCCAGGAAGAGGAACGGATCAGCGGAGCCTGCGCCATCCTTATGGAAGTAGAAACCGGAGCAATCCGGGCGATGGTCAACCTACAACGGGACACGACCGTGGAGGGCCACCCTCTCTCCGAACGGATGAACCTGGCTATCAGCCAGATCGGTGAACCCGGCTCGGTCTTCAAGACCGTGACCCTGACCAGCGTCGTCGAAGACGGCTTCGTCCATTCGGTCGACGAGACCGTCCCGACCTTCCGGGGCAATCTCCCCGGATATCCCCGCGTCCGGACCGACCCCCACATCGTGGACTGGGAAGACAGCACCCACCGGAAAGAGATTCCGATCAAGCGCGGTCTGGAGATTTCCTCCAACTATGTCTTCGCCTATCTCGCGACCAAGTGCTACGAATCCCGCCCGAAGGACTTCTACGACAAGATCTACCGGTATAAGCTCGGGGAGAAATTCGATTTCGACATCGACGGTCTCGGGACCCCGCAGGTCGTCACGCCGGACAACAACCCCTTCTGGGAGAAGACCTCCCTCGCCACGGCCGGCTACGGCTATTCCATCGCCGTCACGCCGCTCCACCTGATCACCTTCTACAACGCCATCGCCAACGACGGGAAGATGATGAGACCTTACCTGGTCGAAGATGTCGAGAAAGACGGGAAGGTCATCCGGAAATACGGTCCCGGCATCCTCGGGAACATCTGCTCGAAAGCGACCGCCGATACCGTCACGCGGGCCCTCAAGGGAGTTCCGCAGTACGGAACCGCGAAAAAGCTCAGGAGAGCAAAGCTGCAGGTCGCCGGCAAGACCGGGACCGCCCAGGTCGCCCTCCGGGCCGATGAAAAGCCCCGGGCCGGGGATCAGTACCATGACGAGTGGGGGCGGAAGAAGAACCAGGGAACCTTCGTCGGATTCTTCCCCGCCGACAATCCGAAATATTCTATCCTCGTCACGGTCTACTCGCGCCTCTCGCTGGGCAGTTTCTACGGCGGCGACGCGCCCGCCTCGACCGTACGGGAGATCGTGGACGCGATCTATTCGATGGACTCCTCCTGCGGGACGTCGATCTCCCGGAACGGAGAACTGCCCGTGATGGAGGTCCGGGAAGCGGAAATCGACGAAGGGAAGGTCCCGGATGTCAAGGGATTCGGACTGATCGATGCGATCTACGCCATCGAGAACGGCGGATACCGCTGCGCCTATGAAGGGAGCGGACATGTCGTCTCCCAGTCCCCGGCAGGCGGAACGGCTTTGAAAACAGGGGAAACCATAACATTGAAACTGAAATGAAACTGAGTGAGATCATAGAGAACGCGGGCGTCGTCAGGGTCGTCGGGACCCCGGACCGGGAGATCGTGTCCATCACGGCCGATTCCAGGAAGGTCGTCCCCGGGAGCCTTTTCATCGCGGTGAAGGGATTCGCCAGCGACGGACACGCCTATATCGCCTCCGCCCTCGAAAAGGGCGCCGCCGCCATCCTGTTCGACAATCCGGAAGCCCTCTCCGGAGAGAGGGCCGAGTCTGCGACGTGGGTCCAGGTCGTGAATTCCCGGCACGCCCTCGGCATCGCCGCGGACAACTTCTTCGGCCACCCCTCCTCCAAGCTCACCCTCGTCGGCATCACCGGCACCAACGGAAAGACGACGACCGTCACCCTCCTCTACCACCTGTTCATGGGCCTCGGTTACAACTGCGGCCTCCTCTCCACCATCGCCAACTATGTCGGCGAGAAACGGACGGAGACGGAGAACACGACCGCCGATCCGATCACCATGGGCGCCCTGATGGCCGAAATGGTCGAGGCCGGCTGCGAATACTGTTTCATGGAGGTCAGTTCCATCGGCGTCGAGCAGGAGCGGATCGCCGGACTCCGCTTCCGCGCCGGCATCTTCTCCAACCTCACCCACGACCACCTGGACTACCACAAGACCTTCGCGGAATACCTGCGCTGCAAGAAACTCTTTTTCGACACCCTCCCCGCGGACGCCTTCGCCATCACCAACACCGACGACAAGAACGGCTCCGTGATGGTCCAGAACACCCGCGCCAAGGTCGTGACCTATTCCTGCCGGAACCTCGCGGACCACACCGCCCGCATCCTCGAGGAAAGCTTCGAGGGGATGCTTCTCCGCATCGACGGACAGGAGACATGGACCCGTCTCATCGGCCGCCACAACGCATACAACATCCTCGCAATCTATACGACCGCCGTCTGCCTCGGCGCCGATCCGACCGAAACCCTCGTCGCCATCAGCCGCCTGGCCTCGGCGCCCGGACGCCTCGAGACGCTCCGGGGGCCCCGCGACCTCTCCGTCGTCATCGACTATGCCCATACGCCCGACGCTCTGGAGAACGTTCTCGGAACCCTCCGGGAAATCGCCCCCGAAAAGCAGCTTGTCTGCCTCTTCGGCTGCGGCGGGGACCGGGACAGGACCAAACGCCCCGAGATGGCCGCGATCGCCGAAAAGATGGCGGACCGCCTCGTCATCACCTCGGACAACTGCCGGACCGAGGATCCCGTGGCCATCATCGAAGAGATCAAGACCGGCCTGACCGTCAAGGGACTGGCGAAATCCGTCTGCATCACGGACCGCCGGGAAGCCATCCGGACGGCCATCCTGACCGCCGCCGACGGCGCCACGATCCTCCTGGCGGGGAAAGGGCACGAGACCTACCAGGTCATCGGCCACGAGAAACTGCACTTCGACGAAAAAGAAATCGTTACTGAAACCTTCAACCTGATCCGATAGTTATGTTCTACCATCTGTTCCAATTCCTTGAGAAAGCCGGGGTCGACATCCCGGGCAGCGGGCTCATGCACTATATCTCCTTCCGCGCCATGATGGCCAGCGTGACGGCCGTCCTGGTCGCCCTCTTCGCGGGAAAGGGGATTATCCGGTGGCTCCAGCGGAAACAGATCGGGGAAACGGTCCGCGATCTGGGCCTCCAGGGCCAGATTGAAAAGAAAGGGACCCCTACGATGGGCGGAATCATCATCCTCCTTTCGATCCTTTCGGGCGTACTGCTCTTCTGCGACCTGACCAACATCTATGTCATCCTGCTGATCGTCAGCACCCTCTGGTGCGGCGGACTCGGCTTCGCGGACGACTATATCAAGGTCTTCAGGCATAACAAGAACGGCCTGAGCGAAAAGGCCAAGCTCCTCGGACAGATCGTCCTCGGGTTCATCATCGGAATCACCGTCTGGCAGAGCAAGGACATCGTCGTCCGGGAGAAAGTGATGGATCCCTCCGTCGAAATCGTCGCCCAGGGCATGGGCAAGGACATCAATACCGAAACCCTTGTCACCAACAGCGTCTACAAGGACGAAAATGTCGTCAAGAGCACCAAGACGACCATCCCCTTCGTCAAGAACCATGAATTCGACTACCGCTGGCTCTCCCCCTTCAAGGGGACCTGGGGCTGGTATACCAAATGGGCGATCTACGTCCTGATGATCGTCGTGGTCATCACGGCCTGCTCCAACGGAACGAACCTGACGGACGGACTGGACGGACTGGCCGCCGGTTCCTCGGCTATCGTCGGGGTCGTCATCGGCATTCTCGCCTGGCTCAGCGGCAACCTCATCGACTCGAACTACCTGAATATCATGTACCTGCCCGGAACGGGAGAGATCGCGATCTTCATGTCCGCCTTCGTCGGCGCCCTGATCGGATTCCTCTGGTACAACTCCTATCCGGCCCAGGTTTTCATGGGCGATACCGGCAGCCTCGCCATCGGCGGGATCATCGGCGTAGGCGCCGTCCTGATCCGCAAGGAACTGCTCCTGCCCCTGCTCTGCGGCATCTTCTTCGTCGAGAGCCTCTCGGTGCTGATGCAGCGGACCTATTTTAAATATACGAAGAAGAAATACGGCGCCGGGCGCCGGATCTGGAGCATGACCCCGCTCCACCACCATTACCAGGACAAGAAGGTACTTCCGGGCGAAGTCCTTTTCCATAAACCGGTCCCCCCGCACCACGAAGCGAAGATCGTAAGCCGCTTTTGGATCGTCGGGATCATCCTCGCAGTATCAACTTTGGCATTATTGAAAATCAGATAGAAGCATGTCCAGAATCGTAGTATTGGGCGGAGCGGAAAGCGGCGTCGGGGCCGCGGTTCTCGCCAAGACAAAAGGATTTGACGTATTTCTTTCCGACAACGGAAAGATCAAGGAAGAGTATCTGGAGACCCTGCGCAAGTGGGAGATCCCCTTTGAGGAAGGGGGCCATACCGAGGCCCTGATCCTCAACGCGGACGAAGTCGTCAAGAGCCCGGGCATCCCGTCCGCGGCTCCGATGGTCTGCAAACTGCGGGACCAGGGGACCCGCATCATCTCCGAGATCGAATTCGCCGGCCGCTACGACACGGCGAAGAAGATCTGCGTGACCGGGTCCAACGGCAAGACCACGACGACCTCGCTGATCTACTACCTGTTGCAGAACGCGGGGCTCAACGTCGGCCTCGGCGGTAACATCGGCAAGAGCTACGCCTACCAGGTCGCGACCGAGCATTTCGACTATTATGTACTGGAAGTCAGCAGCTTCCAGCTCGATGACGTATACGATTTCAAACCCGACATCGCCATCATCACCAACATCACCCCCGACCATCTGGACCGTTACGAGCACCGCTTCGAAAACTATATCGCCGCCAAGTTCAAGATCGTCCGGAACCTGACGCCGGAAGACTGCTTCATCTTCGACAGCGATGACGAAATCACCGTCGGCCACCTCAACGACATCGTCCTCCGCTGCAAGCGGCTCCCCTTCACCCAGAAGGAAGAAGTCAAAGAGGGCGCCTTCCTCAACGGGGACAGGATCACGATCCGCTACGAAGAGGAAGAGACGGACATCTACCTCAAGGAACTCGCCCTCGGCGGAAAGCACAACATCTACAATTCCATGGCCGCGGCCCTCGCCGCGAAAGCCACGGGCATCGACAATGCCGTCATCCGGAACTCCCTCGCGACGTTCCAGCCGGTCGAGCACCGACTCGAACCGGTCCTCAGCATCAAGGACGTCCTCTATATCAACGATTCCAAGGCGACCAACATCGACGCGGCCTGGTACGCGCTCGAATGCCAGAAGAAACCGGTCGTCTGGATCGTCGGCGGAACGGACAAGGGCAATGACTACAGCATCCTGAACGACCTGGTCCGGGAAAAAGTCAAGGCCATCGTCTGCCTCGGCGTCGACAACGCCAAGATCCACGCCGCCTTCGAGGGCATCGTCGGGAGCGACCGGATCGTCGACACCCTCTCCGCGGAAGAAGCCGTCAAGGCCTCCACCGCTTTCGCCGAAGCCGGCGACGTCGTGCTGCTCAGCCCCTGCTGCGCCAGCTTCGACCTTTTCAAGAATTATGAAGACAGGGGCAGGAAATTCAAGGAAGCCGTAAGGGCGCTGTAAGATGGAAGAGAACGGAAGCAAGACCGGTTCGGGATTCTGGACCATGATCGGGAATTTCAAGGGTGACAAGGTAATCTGGATGATTGTCTTGATGCTCATGATGTTCTCCCTGCTCTCGGTCTTCTCTTCCACGTCCCTCCTCGCACAGCAGCTGAAAACCGACCGGCTGGCGATCCTCAAGGAGCAGATCCTTACCGTCGCCATCGGGCTCGGGGTCATCTGGGTCTGCTACCGCTTTGTCTCGATCAAGGTCTTCGAGACCCTGTCCCAGTTCGGGTTCATCCTGTCGCTCGCCCTGCTGGTCATCCTCGTCGGAAAACTCAACCTCGGGTTCATCAAATCGGCGGAGATCAACGGAGCCCAGCGGATCCTCAAGATGTTCGGGTTCCAGATCCACGTCTATGAGATTGTCAAGATCGCCATGGTGATGTACCTCGCCTGGGCGGTCAACGCCTTCAAGGAAGACCGGCTCTGGGCCGCCAATTTCCTGGCGGGCCACTTCAAGCGCCTGGAATTCCTGGCTTCCCCGCTCGCGAAAAAGATCATCTACATCTATGTGCCGATCTTCGTCACGACGGCTCTCATCCTCGTCGGAGGAACCTCTTCCGCCCTCTTCATCGGCGGAATCATGATTCTGACCATTTTCGTCGGGGGCGTGGACCTGAAGGAAATCATCATCCTCGGCCTGGTCGCCGTCCTGTACCTTGGTTCCGCCGTGGCGCTGGACAAGCTCACGGACGGGAAGGTTGTCCTTTCCGGCCGGATCCATACCGCCTTGCACCGTCTCGACAACGACGATGAGACCAATATGCAGATCCTCCTCACCCAGCCGAAGAATTCCAAGGCGTTCCAGGATGCGGCCGACCAGCTCAAGCAGCCGGTCAGCGCCCTGATCGCAATCAAGGAAGGCGGAGTCCTGGGGAAAGGCCCCGGAGGGAGCACCCAGCGCTATGTCGTTCCGGTCATCTTCGGGGACTATATGTTCAGTTTCATCGTGGAAGAATACGGACTCTGGGGGGCGCTGATCATCCTGCTCCTCTATTCGAGTCTCATCCCGCGGGGGGCCCTCCTCGCGAAGAACTGCGAAAACTATTACGGGAAAGTCGTCCTGGCGGGCCTGACGCTGACCATCTCCCTGCAGGCGTTCATGCATATCTGCATCAATGTCCATCTTGTCCCGCAGACGGGGCAGACCCTGCCGCTGATCAGTCACGGCACCTCGTCCTTCCTCGTCTTCTGCATCGCCTTCGGGGTCATCCTATCGATCAGCCGGACGATCCACGCCAACAGCACGAAGGCAAAGAAGAAAGAAACGACCCCGCAGGAGGAGCCGGAAGCAATTGAACCACTGGAGTATAACGAAACATAGCACTATGGACTACAAAGCAATCAGGGCCATCATCAGCGGCGGAGGGACCGGAGGACACATCTTCCCGGCCATCTCAATTGCGAACAAACTGAAGGAGCTCAATCCGGATACCGAAATTCTCTTCGTCGGCGCGGAAGGGAAGATGGAAATGGAAAAGGTCCCGGCCGCGGGCTACCGGATCGTGGGCCTGCCCATCGTCGGACTCCAGCGGCAGCTGAACCTGAAGAACATCTGGAATGACATCCAGGTGCCCTTCAAGCTGGTTTCCAGCACGGGAAAGGCCTGGAAGACGCTCCGGGATTTCCGTCCCGACATCGCCATCGGCGTCGGCGGATATGCCAGCGGTCCCCTCCTCTGGACGGCGACCACGATGAAGGTTCCCGCCCTGATCCAGGAGCAGAACAGCTTCGCCGGACTGACCAACAAGATGCTCGGGAACCGCGTCCAGTCCATCTGCGTCGCCTACGAAGGAATGGAGAAATTCTTCCCCGCCGACCGGATCGTGATGAGCGGAAACCCGATCCGGAAAGAGGTCTCCCAGCCTGCGACGCCCCAGATGCGGGAGGAAGCCTGCCGTTATTACGGGCTCGATCCGGAGAAGAAGCACCTTTTCATCGTCGGGGGAAGCCTCGGCAGCGGAACCCTCAACAAGGCGATGAAACAGTGGATCACGGACGGATGCCCCGGCGGTGAAGACGTGGAAATCATCTGGCAGTGCGGAAAATACTATAAGGCAGGTATCGACTCGTTCATGGAAGGACGGGTCATCCCGGACCTGCAGTGGTCCGACTTCATCAAACGGATGGACCTGGCCTACGCCGCGGCGGATGTCGTCGTGACCCGGAGCGGGGCCAGCACCGTTTCGGAACTCTGCGCCATGGAGAAAGCCACCATTTTCGTGCCTTCGCCCAACGTCGCGGAGGACCACCAGACCCATAATGCCATGGCCCTTGTCAACAAGGATGCGGCGATGATCGTCAAGGACCGCGACGCCGTAGAGAAACTGATCCCCACCGCGATGGAACTGCTCCGCAATCCCGAAAAGATTGCCTACATGGAGCGGAATATCGGAAAACTCGCCCTCCGCGATGCCGCCCAGGTCATCTGCGACGAGGCCTACAAGATACTCGGCAAAAAATGAAAAACGTCTATTTCATAGGAATCGGAGGCATCGGCATGAGTGCCATCGCCCGCTACTACAACGGAAAGGGATTCCGGGTTTCCGGCTATGACCGGACGCCCTCCGAACTGACCGGCCAGCTGGAAGCGGAAGGGATCGGCGTCCATTACACCGACGATACCTCTTTCATTCCGAAGGATGTCGCGGAGACCCTCGTCGTCTACACCCCCGCTGTTCCGGCCGACATGGGGGAACTGGTCTATGTGCAGAAGCACGGATACCGGGTCATCAAACGGTCCCGGATGCTGGGCGAAATCTCCAGCGGACAGGCCTGCATGGCCGTCGCCGGCACACACGGAAAGACGACGACCTCGACCCTGGCCGCCCATATCTTCACGGAAGCCGGACCCGGCTGCTCGGCCTTCCTCGGGGGCATCTCCAAGAATTACGGGACCAATCTACTGGTCAGCGACAATCCGGTCATCGTCGCGGAAGCGGACGAATTCGACCGCTCTTTCCTGCAGCTCTTCCCGGAGACCGCCGTCATCACCGCGATCGACGCGGACCATCTCGACATCTACGGGGACTATGCCCATGTCCTCGAAGCCTTCCGGATCTTCGCCTCGCAGGTCAGCGGGACCCTGATCCTGAAAAAGGGCCTGCCTGTCTCCGGCGCCGACACGAAGGCCCGGATCCTGACCTACAGCTATACCGATCCCGGAGCGGATTTCCACCCGGAAAACGCCCGTCCCGACGCGCTCGGCCATTATATCTTCGATCTCGTATGGCCGAAGGGGCGCATCGACGGGATCCGGGTCGGCGTCCCCGGCTGGGTCAATGCCGAGAACAGCATCGCCGCCGCCGCAATCGCCCTGACCCATGGGCTCGATCCGGAAAAGGTGCGGAGCGCAATCGGCTCCTTCCAAGGGGTCAAGCGACGCCTCGATGCCCATATCAATACGGAAAAGCTCTCCTACATAGACGATTACGCCCACCACCCGAAGGAGCTTTCCTCCGCGCTCTCCTCGATCCGCGAGATGTTCCCCGGCCGGAAGGTCACGGCAATTTTCCAGCCGCATCTCTATACCCGGACCCGGGATTTCGCCCCGGAATTCGCCGCCGCCCTCAGCGCTGCGGACAAACTGATCCTCCTCGACATCTATCCCGCCCGGGAAGAGCCGATCCCCGGGGTCACCTCGGAAATCATTTTCAAGGACGTGACGGCCCCGGAAAAGGTCCTTCTCCGGAAAGAAGAACTGATGGACTATCTCGAAAAGGAACCCGTCGACGTGCTGGTCACCTTCGGCGCGGGCAATATAGACCGATTTATCGAACCCATTACCGCCCTCCTCGAAAAACGTCTCGGATAATATGAAAGCATCGCTCAGGTTCACCCTCTCCCTCGCCGGCACCGCGGTCCTCGCGGCGCTCCTGGTCCTCGTATCGGGAGCGGCGGCGGGGCAGCGGCACCTGACGACATGCAAGGGACTGGAAGTCACGATCCTGGACAGCCTGGAACGGAACTTCGTATCGCCCGGGGACGTCAAGCGGTACATGGAGGACTACGGGGACTACATCGGGCAGCGGATCGACAGCGTCAACCTCTGCAGGATCGAGGACCTGCTCGACGGGCGCAGCGCCATCCGCAAGAGCGAGGCCTATGTCACCCGGGACGGGATGCTCCATATCGACATCACCCAGCGGGAGCCGGCAGTCCGGTTCCACACGGGCGGAAACGGATTCTACGCGGATGAATCCGGTTTCCTCTTCCCGCTCCAGAGCAAGTTCACGGCCCGGGTTCCGATCGTCGACGGGGCCGTCCCCGTCACGGTCCCGAAAGGATTCAAGGGAAGGCCGGAAGACCCGAAGGAGCAACAGTGGCTCGAAGAAGTGCTCAGTCTCATCCGGTACCTCGGCCACGACAAGACCTTCAAGGACGCCTTCAGCCAGATTACCGTCCTCAGGGGCGGAGAACTGGTCCTCATCCCCCGGACGGGCCAGGAGCGCTTCCTCTTCGGACAGCCCCGCGGATTCGCGGAAAAATTCGAACGGATCCGGACCTATTACGAGGCCATCGCCCCGTCCAGGGACCCGGGAGCCTACCGGAAAGTCGACGTACGATACGACAGACAGATCATCTGCAGCAAATAAAAACACCATCCATGATAACTGAGAAATACATAGCCGCCATCGACCTGGGAACCGCCAAGTTCGCCCTCAGCGTCGCCAAAGTGAAAGGGGACGACGTGCAGGTCATCTACTACCGGGAAGTCCCGGCCGTGGGGATGCGCAACAGCAACATCGCCATCCCGAAGAAGGCGTCGGATCCGCTGGAGAAACTGATCCGCGAGGCCGAGAACGAACTGATGATCAAGATTATGCAGGTCGTCATCGGTCTCCCGCGCTACAGTGTCACGCAAGAAATCGCAAACGGCGGGATCCCGCGGGGCAACCCGGACGATTACATCACCCGCGAAGAGGTCGAGGCGCTCAAGTCCATCGCCGTCGAGTCCTACCCGCTGGACGATCCGGACACCCAGATCATGTTCGGAGCCGTCGCCCAGTCCTTCTCCATCGACGACCAGATCCAGCTCGTCGAGGAAGATGTGATCGGGACCCTGAGCTCGACCCTCGAAGGCAGTTTCAAGGTCTTCGTCGGAAGCCGGAGGGCGACGACCGCAATCGACAAGATCTTCAACAGCCTCGGCATTGCGATCGCGAAGAAGTACTTCCTGCCGGATGTCGTCGCGGAGACCGTTCTCAGCGAAGAGGAGAAGGACAACGGAGTCGCCCTGATCGATTTCGGCGCCGGTGTCACCTCCGTCGCAATCTATCACGGCGGAATCATGCGCCATTACGCGGCCATCCCCTTCGGCGGACGGTCCATCACCTCGGATATCCGGAGCGAATGCTCCATCTCCGAGAAACTGGCCGAGAATATCAAGCTCGCCTATGGGGCCTGCCTCCCGAGCCGGCTTTCCAGCCTGAGCGAAAAGATCATCCAAATCCGCTACGAGGACGCACCGTACAAGGAGGTCCCGGTCAAGTACCTCTCCGAAATCATAGACGCGCGCGCCCGTGAAATCATCGACGCCATCCTCTTCGGCATCCAGGAGAGCGGACTCGAGAAGGCGCTCCGGAGCGGCATCGTCCTGACCGGCGGCGGAGCGAACCTCGCCAACCTGAAAAATCTCATCAAGGATATGAGCGGTTACAATGTCCGGGTCGGCTATCCGAAGCACCTGTTCTCCGCATCGGGCTGCCTGGGCGTGTACGACCCGTCCGCCACGTCGGCGATCGGTATGCTGCTCGCCGCCAAGCGGGACAATCTCCCTGACTGTGCGATGGCGCCGGAAGCCCCGAAGGTGGAAGTCCCCGCCGAAGAGCCGGCCTGGGAGGAACCGGTTCCCATCGCCCAGATGACGGAAGAGGAATTCATCCACGGCACTTCGGGCAAGCTGATCGAAGACGAGGCTTTCGGGGAGCCGGTCAAGCCGCCGAAGAAACCCAAGGCCCCGAAGACCCCGAGCGTGTTCTGGAAAAAGATCAACACCAAGCTGAGCGGACTGAAGGGCGGACTCGACAAACTGTATACGGATATTACGGACGACAACATTTAGGAATATGGAACTCGATAAGGATTTCATCGTTTTCAGAGACTGGAACATGGAGAATTCGATCATCAAGGTCATCGGTGTGGGCGGAGGCGGTTGCAACGCCGTTACCTATATGTACAACCAAAAGATAGAAGGTTGCAGTTTCATTGTCTGCAATACCGATTCGCAGGCGCTCCAGAAGAGCAACGTACCCGTCAAGATCCAGCTTGGAGAAGGACTCGGGGCCGGAACGGACCCGACCAGCGGCCGGAACGCCGCCCTGGATTCGCAGGACACGATCGCGAAGATCGCCCTTGACAGCGGGACCAAGATGCTCTTCATCACCGCGGGTCTCGGCGGCGGAACGGGGACCGGCGCTTCGCCCGTCATCGCCGAGATGGCCAAGAAACGGGGCATCCTCACGGTCGCCGTCGTCACCCTCCCCTTCAGCAACGAGGGCAGCGAATTCCAGTCCAAGGCCATCGACGGCGTACGCGAACTGGAGAAGAACGTCGACAGCCTCCTCATCATCAACAACGACAAGCTCTATGAATTCTACGGGGACGAACTGATCCAGGATGCCTTCCCGAAAGCGGACGAAGTGCTTGCCACCGCCGTGAGGGGCATCATCGAGATCATCAGCAAGCCGGGATACATCAACGTCGACTTCAAGGATGTGACCAATATGATGAAGAGCAGCGGCATGGCCCTGATGGGATGCGGCACGGGAACCGGAGAGCACCGTCTCGAGGACGCCGTCCGCGGCGCGTTCGAGTCTCCGCTCCTCAACGACTTCGACCTCAAGACGGCGAAGAACGTCCTGATCAACATCACGGCTTCCCGGAATGAGAAGGG
>JAEEGL014483027.1_pt1 | contig 13126 bp, 8 predicted proteins | sample 9134231 | NCBI WGS metagenome assembly JAEEGL01 (sample SAMN16246548, study PRJNA631951) | gut metagenome | biome: gut microbiome; feature: rumen; material: fiber-attached | host: Bos | place: Iran: Karaj | collected 2018-10
AGAAGTACAAGAGATAATTCTCGCGACATTTTCAACAGCGTCATTCCGTGCTCGACACGGAATCTCGATTCCCTGGCCAAAAGCCGGGGCTTTTTTGTTGGTCCTGGCCACTTATTTAGCTATATTATCCCTGTAAACTTAAACCTGAAACCAGGAGAAAAACATGTCTAAGATTTGGATTATCGGCCTTTGCGCAAGCCTTATGGTTCTCGTTGGTTGCGGCGGCAAGAAAGTCACCCGCATTGACGAAAACTCCGTTACCGACCTTTCCGGCGCCTGGAACGACACCGACTCCCGCCTGGTGGCCGACGAAATGATTACCGACTGCCTGAACCGCCCTTGGTACCAGACCATGATCCAGCAGAAGAACGGCGTGGTGCCCACCGTGGTCATTGGCAAGATCCGCAACAAGAGCCACGAGCATATCAACGTGGAAACCTTCGTGAAGGACATGGAACGCGCCCTGATCAATTCTGGCAAGGCCGACTTTGTGGCCAACGCCGAAGAACGTGCCGAACTGCGTAACGAACTTGCCAGCCAGGCCGGCAACGCCACCGAAGAGACCCGCAAAGACGCCGGCCAGGAAATCGGCGCCGACTTGATGCTCACCGGAACGCTGAACTCCATCGTAGACCAAGAAGGTGGCGAACAGGTCATCTATTACCAGGTTGACCTGGAGCTCACCGACATTCAGACTCACCGCAAGGTCTGGGTGGGCGACAAGAAGATCAAGAAGTTCGTCTCTAAAGACAGCGTGAAGATGTAATCTAGATGGCAGATCGAACGTCATTCCTATGAAAAAGCTACTCCTTCTCCTCACAGCGGTTCTCTTAACGTCGTGTGCCAACAAGTCCATGACGCGTTACGAGACGCTCTCCCCGACCTTGGAAAAGAAAGGCTTCGAGGCCACCATCGCCGAGGTAAAAAAGGAGAAGGATGACCTTTACGGTTCTAATAGCGAGTTCCTGTATTACTACGACCTGGGAATCCTCCACCATTACAACCGTAATTTTGACGAGAGCATCAAAAACCTGGCTCAAGCCGAAAAGATCTATGAAGATCTTTACACCAAATCCTTAACCAACGAGGCGGCGGCAGTCCTTACCAACGACAACACTCGCCCCTACCGTGCAAGGCCCTTTGAGCTCTTGACCATGTACCAGTACCAGATTCTGAACTATCTGGCCAAGATGGATTTGGACGGCGCCTTGGTAGAAGTCAAGCGTTCTCAAATTGCCATGAACGCCCTTTACCAGAAGGATAAAGACAAAGTAAATGACAACGGTTACTTGCGTTACCTGCAGGCCCTGGTCTACGAGCTAGACGGCAACGACGACGAGGCTGCCATTGCATACGTCAAGGCTATCAAGGCCTTTGACGAAAGCAAGATGGGTGTCCCGAAGGAGTTCTTCGAGTTTGCCACCGAAAGTTTACGCCGTATGGAACGTGAAGACGATATCCGCGCCCTGAAAAAGCCGGAGCTTGCAAGCACGCCCAAGGCTACCGCTGTTCGGGAACAGGGCCAAGAAATCATTGTGCTTGGTTATGCGGGTCACAGCCCTATCCTTGGCGAAATGTACCTGTCGGGAACCTTTGTGAGCGCAGGCGCCATGAACCTGTACTACAAGGACGGTGAAACCGGAAGGCAGATGTCCTTTACCCTGGTGGCACCCCCTGTACCTGGCGCCGGTAGCGGCACGTTCCACATCGGGTTTGCTCTGCCCGAGGTGCGCACGTACAAGAGCCGTGTAAGCAAGTTCGAAGTATCGCTAGACAACCAGCCCCGAGTAAAGCCCGAGAAGGTCATGGACGTGGACCAGGAACTGCGGCAGAACATGGATGACGAACGTAACACCGTCATTACCCGCACCGCTGTTCGCGTTATTTTGCGCACCATTGCCGCCCAAAAGGCCAAGCAGGCCACCAACACCGGGAACGGCATTTTCGACCTGCTGAAAAACATCGCCGTAGACGTGGGCCAGAGCCAGCTGGAGCAGGCCGACCTGCGCGTTGGGCTATTCTTGCCCCACTCCTTCTACATGACACGCCTGCCTGTAGCACCTGGAAGCCACGACGTGAGCGTCGCCGCCCTGGGGCCCCACGGAGAAACCGTGGGTGTATACAAGTTCGACAAGATTGCCATACGCAAGGGCCAGAAAGTGCTACTTATCGTTCCGGCTATCAAGTGACACAAATCGGACCGCAGGTTCGCCCCAAAAATTATGGACTTTTTTAAGCCGGCGGCTAACACCCCCGTAAAAAATTTATATAGTTTCTTTGTAAAGTTTTAAAGAGGGATCACTATGAATTTCAAAGTCATTCTTGCAGCGGCAGCCCTGCTTGCCACCCAGTCCTTTGCTATCATCGGTATCGGCGGCCACTATGCCCCCGGATTCGGCACCAAGATGAAAGCTGCCCCGGCAGCCCCCGTTGCCGAAGGCATTCAGTTCAGCCACGGCGGTTTTGACGGCACCATGCAAGGATTCGGCTTCAAGCTGTGGATTGACTTGCTCCCCATCTTTGATATCGAAGCGACCTACAATATCCAGTTTGGTTCCTACGATGCAGCTCTTTACGTAGATGGTGTTGCCGAACCGCTCCCTCTGGAAATTGAACTGGCAGGCACCCCCTTTGGCAAGGCCAACCCCAAGTTCGTGGCTAGCGGCCTTGATGTGTCTATCACCTACCCCCTCACCTTTATCCCCGTTCTTCGCCCCTACATTGGCGGCGGTGTGACCTACCACCTGAACACCTTCGTGCTGAACCAGAGCTTTGTGCAGGGAATTATCGACGACCCCGCCATTTCGGAAATGATCAAGAGCGCCGCCAACAAGGAAGGCCTGGATCCCGCAGCCCTGCAGGCGAAAGCCAAGGAACTTGAAGAACTCGGCCAGACCCTCAAGCAGAAGGTCCAGGACAAGGCTATGGACGAAGGCCTGAAAACCAGCATCGGCGGTCACGTGCTGGTGGGTATGCGCGCTAAGCTTCCCATTATCCCCATTGCCGCCTACTGCAACTTCAAGTACTACTTTGGCGGAGACTATCCCAAGGAAGTCGATGCCGGCAACATGACTCTTGAAGTGGGTGGTGGATTCGCCCTCTAAGATTTGAATTGAAAGGAAAAAAGATGAGCCAGAACACAAGCAATACAAGCATCCTTATTATTGAAGACGAAATCGCCATTGCCGAAGGCCTGATTGACCTTTGCGAACTGAACGGCTACAACGTGAAACATTGCGCCGATGGCGAAACAGGACTTGCCGAAGCTCTGACCGGCCAGTATGGATTAATCCTTCTGGACCTGATGCTCCCTGGAATTGACGGCTTTACCGTGTGCGATAAGATTCGCGAAAAAGACAGAAGCATCCCTATCATTATCCTTTCTGCCAAGAATTCTGACGAGGATATTATCAACGGTCTCAAGTACGGGGCCGACGACTATATCCCGAAGCCTTTCTCCGTGCCCATGCTGCTTGCCCGTATCGAGGCAGTGCTCCGCCGCAGTCGCCAGAGTGCCGAAAACGAAGGCAAGCTTATCGCTGGCAATCTGAAAATTGACTTCCGCGAATACCGCGGCACCCGCGGCAACGAAGAACTGGCATTCACCCGTAAGGAAGTGGAAATTCTTGAATACCTGTGGACCAACCGCGATCACGCCGTTCCCCGTTCCGAACTGCTACGCAAGGTCTGGGGTTACGAGAACGCCGAGTCCGTGGATACCCGCACCGTAGATATCCATATCACCAAGCTCCGCAAGAAAATCGAAGACGATCCTTCTCACCCGAAGTTCCTGGTAACATTCCGCGGCGAAGGCTACCAGATGTGCTCTACTCCTGAATGCACAAAGTCCACGTAATCTTTGCATCCATCTTTGTTGTAATTACAATACCGCTGGTAATACTTCTTTACCAGTCGTATTCGCAGTTACAGTTAGGTACCAATTCGCTCTACACAGGGCACGCCATGTTCGTGGCCAACACCCTGAACCAAAGGCTTGCCCGTGACTTAGCGGTCGAAGAAAAACGTTCCTATTCTGAATATGGATTCATTCGCACCGTGCAGGTAATCGGCGGCGAAGAAAATACTTTGTCTGAACTAGTGGACTACCCTATTACTAGCCAGTACACAGGCCTTGTAGGGCATTTCCAGCTTACCCCCGACAACACACTGCGCACACCGTTCTTGCCCGAAGGCCGTTTCGGACAAATTCTCTTGGAACAGATTCCACAAGCCGAAAGAATGCGCCGTGAAGAGGTTCGTAACAAAATTAGAGTCATCTTAAAGGAGCTCGATATCGAAAACCACGGTATCGCAGCCATGGCCCAGCCCAGAGATTCCGTGGAAAAGGTCATCGACTACATTTACAAGCAAGACCCGAAACTGGACCACAATAAGAAAAAGGAACCTATAAGGCCGCACCGTGTAGAAACCACTTCGGAAATGGAAAACATTGCATTCAACGCTGAATCCCAAGACATGGACAGCCTGACTGCAGCCACGGTGAACTACAACCATGAAGTAGAAATCGAACCCTTCATGGCAAAAATCAACGGCGACTATATTGTTTTTTATCGTAACGTCACACGGGGCAGCGAACTTTACATTCAGGGCTACATCGTAGATACCAAGGCCTACTTGAATAGCCTGGTGCAAAACGAAACCCAGTTCTACCCCCTGGAAAAAGACCTGGTGCTGGAATTTCGAGATACCACGAGAACCTTGCTTTCTTTCGGTATTTCTGATGCCTCCCAAGAAATTTTCTCTACCAAGCTGATTCCACCCTTGAACAGTATCTCCCTGGTAATGCACATGAAAAACAGGGACGATTCCAGAGGTGCCACCTTCCTGATTTTCCTCGGGGCCGTAGTGCTCATTATCTTGGGTGGCGGCCTTGTAGCTATCTACCGCCTAACCAAAAGCGAACTGAACCTGGCCAAGAAACGGCAAGACTTTATTTCTGCAGTGAGTCATGAACTAAAAACTCCGCTAACGTCTATCCGTATGTACGCTGAACTGCTGCAGAACTCCTGGGTAGCTAACGAAGAGAAAAAGCAGAAATACTATAACCAGATTGCAAGCGAAGCCGACCGGCTTACACGCCTGATCCAGAACGTGCTAAACCTTTCCAAGCTAGATGGCGACCGCTGGAGCGTGCAGCTCGCCAAAGACAGGCCAAAGGCTGTGCTAGACGACTTTGTGGCCACCTACAGCAAGAACGTGGAGAAACACGGTTTCGAGCTCACCGTATCTTCGGATACCGACGTGCGAGATATCACTCTGATGATGGACAGAGATGCCATTATGCAGATCTTGATGAACCTGGTGGACAACTCGCTGAAGTTCTCCAAAGATGCGGACTACAAGATGATTGTCATAGAGCTCCGCATCAAAGATACCGACGTGTACCTGGCCGTGCGCGACTACGGCCCGGGTATTCCGCCTGCCGAAATGAAAAAGGTGTTCCAGGAATTCTACCGCGTCGAAAACGAGATGACCCGCAGAACAAGCGGAACGGGTATCGGCCTTTCTATGGTGAAAAAACTCTGCACCCTCACCAACATGAAAATCGAGATGGAAAACGCTGGGCCCGGGCTCCGCACCAAAATCCATTTCCCGCCGCTAGAAATTTAGCGCGTTTCTTACCAGAAAATGTAAAATGTATGGTTTCGCTCATTTGAAGTATAGGGCGGTGCCCTAGTATGTCATGCCCGGCGTGACCGAGCATCTCCTTTTCTTTTTTGTATTTTTATTGCCATGACGCAAGAAGATATTCTCAACAATCCGGAACAGTACGACCTCTCCATCGAAACGGTGGGAACGGGAACCCTGAGATCCCCCATGAAGGGCGTACAGTTCGTCTCTGACGACGACCGCATTAGCCTTACCACCGACGTGAACCGCATCAAGAAGTTTATCGATAGCGGAAAGGCGATTCCCTCCCTCGAAGCGGCCGGCCCTCGCGAAACGATTTTCCACGACCCTGCCTGGACTCGCGCGGGTATTGTGACCTGCGGCGGCCTGTGCCCCGGCTTGAACAACGTTATCAAGGGTCTTGTACAGGTGTTGTGGTTCGACTACGGTGTGCGGAATATCTTTGGCATTCCTTACGGCTATCGCGGGCTGAACCCAGCCTACGGTTACCCACCTATCATGCTGAACCCCGACGTGGTAGACGCCATCCAGGATGACGGCGGTACCATTCTCGGAAGCTCCCGCGGTATGCAGGAGCCCTCTATCATGGTAGACACCCTCATGCGGCTAAACATCAACGTGCTGTTCTGCATTGGCGGTGACGGAACCCTCCGGGGTGCGCATGCCATTGCCGAAGAGGTAAAGAAGCGTCGCCAGCCTATCTCTGTTATCGGTATCCCCAAAACCATCGACAACGACTTGAACCTTATTGACCGAACCTTCGGTTTCGAGACGGCGGTACTCAGCGCTACAGACGTGATTACCAGCGCTCATAACGAAGCCAACGGAGCTTTCAATGGTCTTGGGCTTGTGAAGCTCATGGGCCGTGACTCTGGCTTTATCGCTGCCTACGCGGCTTTGGCCACCACAGTAGTGAACTTCTGCCTGATTCCCGAAGTGCCCTTTACGCTAGAAGGCGAGAACGGACTTTTTAAGGCTCTCGAAAGCCGCTACAGCAGCGGAAAGACTCATGCCGTCATTGCCGTCGCCGAAGGTGCCGGGCAAGAGCTGTTCAAGGGCCTGCCGGAACGCAAGGACGCCAGCGGCAATGTGTTGAAAAACGACATCGGTGAATTCTTGACCCGCGAAATCAAGAACCATTTTGACAAAGTGGGCAAAGAAGTCAACATCAAGTACTTTGACCCGAGCTACATGGTCCGTAGCATTCCCGCCAAAGGCACCGACGCCATCTTCTGCTTCCAGCTGGCCGAAAGCGCCGTGCACGCAGGCATGGCAGGCAAGACCGACATGGTGGTGGGCAGCATGAACGAGCAGTTCAGCCACGTGCCTATAGAATACGCCGTCAACGAACGCAAGAAGATCAATCCCAACGGACCGCTCTGGCACGCCGTGTTGGGAGCGACCCGCCAGCAGGACTACTTCTCCGGAAAGGGCAAGGGAAGGAAGTGACAAGGCCGGAATGACGTCATGGCGGACTTGATCCGCCATCTAAACTCTGTACAAGCATGAAGCTTTTTCCTCTAGCCATCTGCTTCGCCGCGGTTTGCTGTTTTGCAAACCCTGACTTGGCTTTTGCAGATTCCTGCTACATGGCACGGGCAGAGCGTGCCAATGGCGACAAGGCCGACAAGAAAAATGCAGAGCTCATGATTGCCGCCTACAAACGGGCACAGAAAGATTCCACCGTAGAAGAATTGGCAACAGAGGGCCTAGTCAAGAGCGTCTATTTCGCCTTCCGATTTGTGCCCTTTGAAAAGAGCAAGCGCAAAGTTAAGCTGGACACCCTAAAAACCCTTAGCGAAAACGCCTACAACCGCTACCCGAAAAACAAGGTAATCGCCCACATCTACGCCGCCTCCGTGTCTATGTGGGGCGCCGAAAAGAATCCGTTGGCCTCGGTCAAGGAAGGTGTGGCCGCAAAGGTCCGCGATGTAGCCACCGCTACAGGGAATTACCAAGTGCTAGGACGCGCCCACCAGCTGCTCCCCCACATTCCCATTATCCTCTCGTGGCCCGACAAGGAACTTGCCGATAAATACCTGAACATGGCCTTAAAACAGGATCCTGGCGACCTGTATAACTATTTCTTCTTGGCAGAACTGTATCTAGACCAAAAGAAATACGACGAAGCCCAAAAGCTTATCGACAAGGGGCTTTCCCGAGGGGTCCGCACGGACTATATGCTCGAAGACAAGCGTGGCCGCTGGCACCTGAAAGAACTTCAGAAAAAACTAGACAAGAAGCATCCGCGACAAGCGAAATAACAAGTTTTTCCCAAAAAAACACCATTTATAAACACATTATCGCGGAAAGGCCCCTAAAAAGTTTGCTTTTTAGGGATTTTTAATTTAGTTTCATTACTAGAGAGTATAGTAATGTCAGAAAGAGAACTTGGCTTACCCGAGGAAATCCGACAGGAATACGAAAATTCCGAGATTCCTCTTGCAGTCTATCAACTTATTGATGGACGTGTTCGGACTATTCTCGTTTCTAATGGGCTTATCCATTGGCAAGCTCCCGACCTTACCCGTAAAGACCTGATACATCTACTCGACACGAATATGTACAGGGACGTACACCGTGAAGACCTCGCCTTTGTGGCAACCAAGGCTGCAGAATTTTCAAAAATGAAAGATGGCCACTACGATGTGGTCTATCGCCAAAAGCTATACGGCGAGGAACAATACCGCACCATCCATGCCTCAGGTTACCACCGGCATCTAGACAACGGCACAAAAATCGCCGTTATCTACTACGACGACGTGACCGCCGCCCTAGAATCCAATGGCAACGATAGACGTAGCTTCGAGAACAGTATTATCGAGTTCCTGAACATGGACAAGGTGGACCCCTTCGTGATTTTTGACGCGGGCACCCACGAAATCTACATGGTCAGCACTACCATCGAGAAACTTTGGAAACCCGTGCGACCCTTTGATTCAGGAATCAAGCTAGAGGATTATTTCTTCAGCGAAAAGGAACTTGCCCAGATTCCTCTTGACGAAATTTTTGAAAAGGGTGAACTCATTATCAGGAGCCCCCGCACCGGGAAAGACCTGATTGTGAGCGTATCCCAAATTCCCTGGCACAGCAAGAAAGCCATATTCTTGCGAATCAGTGAACATGCTGACCGTTACTTTGACTCTCTGACCGGGCTTCCGAACCTAGAATATGGACGCGTTTGCAGCGGTCATTACGAAGAAGATATCGTCAAGATGGGCGGAACCCCGGCAATCATCTTCTTTGACATCGTCGGAATGAAACTGTTCAATAGCGCCAACGGATTTAATCAGGGAAACGAATTCCTGATCAATTTTGCAGCATGCCTCAAAAAACATTTCCCAAACAATCTGGTCTGTCGACTCTCTAACGATCATTTTGCCGTTATTGCGAACCTTTACAATATCGAAGAAACGCTGCAAGAAATCCGCAAATGCGTCAAGAGCGCCATCTCGAAAATTTCGATGGACCTCTTTGTCGGAATCTGCAAGGTCGAAGAATTTGACGATTTCATCGAAACGAGCGAAAAGGCAAAACTGGCCTGCATCATACAGAAGAAGAAAGGCGATAGTTTCATCCGTTATTACGACGAGGATCTGGACAAAGACCTTTTGCTGCAGAACTACGTGGTGAACCACATTGACGAGGCCATCGCTAACGACTATATCAAGGTTTACTATCAGCCGGTCGTCCGCACCATCACGGAAACGTTCTGCGGCATGGAAGCCCTTGCCCGCTGGATTGACCCGCAATACGGCTTCTTGAGCCCTGCAGTCTTTATCGGGGCCCTAGAGGAATCCAGGCAGATTCACAAGCTCGACAGTCACATTATTGAGCTTGTCTGCAAGGAACTACGGGCAGAACTCGACCAGGGGAACTCCATCGTTCCCGTTTCATTCAACCTGTCCCGCCTGGACTTTATCGGTTGCGACATATTTGAAGTGGTCGAAAAAGCCCGCGAAAAATACAGGATAGAACGCGAATACATTCGCGTCGAAATTACAGAAAGCATCATGGCTTCGGACCCGTATGTCCAAAAAGAAATCGAAAGGTTCCGGCAAGCGGGTTACGAAGTCTGGATGGACGATTTCGGCAGTGGATACTCCTCTTTGAACACTCTCAAGGATTACAAGTTCGACGAACTGAAGATCGATATGGTGTTCCTCTCGAACTTCAACGATGTATCCCGTATCATCATCAGCTCCGCTGTCCGCATGGCGAAAAATCTTGGCCTAAAGACCCTAGCAGAAGGCGTCGAGACCAAGGAACAGATGGAATTCCTAAAGAGCATCGGCTGCGAAAAGGTCCAGGGTTATTATTACGGAAAGCCCCAACCCCTGAAAGACACCTTGAAGCACATGGAATCTACGGGTATAATTAAAGAAGACCGCAATATGGGCCTTGTATATTCAAAGGTGGGTAGCCAGGACTATCAGGTAGATTCCCCCAAGGCCATTATGTCTTATAAAGACGGAATCTTCAGATTCCTGTTCGTGAACAACCAGTACAAAGAACAGCTCCAAAGCCTTGGCTTTACAAGTCTCGAAGAAGTAGAGGCGGCTGCAAGTAACCCCAAGAATCCAGTGTACTATACACTCCACGAAGCTGAAAGAAGTGCCTACAAGGCTCCATGCGAAATAACCTATGTAACGCGTGGAAAGTATGTCTTTATGCGGGGAGCCCTAATTGCCGATATCAACGGCTACCACATTTACGACCTCATGCTGCGCAATACAAACGTAAGTGCATCGGACAAATCCTCCAACAACACCAATGGAACCATTCCAACGGAGAAAAAGACCATTTTGCTGGCCGACGGCAATCCGCAAAATAGGGCATTCCTTGAAAGCCTATTAAGGATCAATTACAACCTGCTACTTGCCGAAGATGGGGAGCAGGCTATTGAACTCTTGAACGAACACGAAAACAATATTTCCTTAGCCCTGATTGAAGCAGATCTTCCAAAATTAGACGGGTTCAAGGTTATCCAGAAGTTCCAGGAAAACAGGCAAGACGCACAAATTCCGTTTATCATCATGACCGACAACCTGGACCTTGCAAAAGAAAGTATACGCCTGGGAGCCCAGCAGTTCATTCACTTGCCCATTAAGGACAAGGACATGATTAAGGCAAAGATTGATGGTACAATCAAAAATGCCGAAGCATTGCGCCAGATGGCACTGAATTACATGGAATACATTCCTGGAGGTGTCATTCTCATCAACCCCAAGGATGGCAAAATCCTTTATATGAACGCCAAGGCGCTAAACATCTTTGACTGCGACAACATCAATGATTTCCAAAACTTTGTCGGAAAGCATTTCAAAAATCTCATCATTCCAGAAGATTACGAAAGAACCATCTCTACTCTCAAGAAACACATTTCAAGCAACAGTAACAAGACAAAGCAAATTTCCTGCCGTACCAAAACCAACAATGGAAAGATAAAGCGAATCTATCTAGTAGGGCGCGTCTTCAAGAAAACGCCTTATGGAACTATTCTCTCAGGGTTCATCTCGGAAGATGATATAGCAATGAAGAATTATTTCACCCGAAAGGATGCTTTTGAAAAATTCATGGCATCTGGCGAGGCGACCCATACTAAGTCTTACGACCCAGGCTACAAGGGATTCCTTATCTGGAACATCACCAAGAACACTCCTGTAATCCGCATGGACGGCATATCGTACATTCCCAAGGAATGGGATGGAAAATACACTTACGAGACTCATTACAGTTACTTGAGTTCGCTGATGATGAAGAGCGAAGAAAACCTTTTGAGAGCAACGGACTACACGCGCGAAAGGCTGATTCTCGACCACCTAAATAAATGCATCGTTCCGCCACTGGACATAACCTACAATGTAAATGGCTATCGCTTTACCATACGTGCAACGTTTGACATGATGATGGACCCGGATACCGGCGACATCATCCTAAAACTTCAAAATAATTGTATCTCGACGACTAAAGAGCGCTAAAAAAATCCCCGACCGAGTCAGGGAAATTTTTTGCGGTGTCGTGAAAACCCGCCCTTATCGTTACGCCCGTGAGCAACAAAGCCCCAGTTATCAAACTGGGGCGGTTGCGAGAGTGAGCGCAAGCCGGAGAGATGATTCTTGCTTTTAGCGCGAACGGTCTTTGTGAGCAACAAAGCCCCCGGGTGTTAACCGGGGGCGGTTGCGAGAGCGAGCGCCGACCAGAGAAGCGGCCCCTGAATTTAGCGCGAACGGTCTTAATTAGCTTGAACAGCAGTCAGCGCAATCGTGTAGACGATGTCTTCAACGAGAGCACCGCGACTCAGGTCGTTCACCGGCTTGGCGAGGCCCTGGAGCATGGGGCCGATGGCGATGGTGCCATGGGCGCTGCGCTGCACAGCCTTGTAGCCGATGTTACCGGCAGAGAGGCTCGGGAACACGAACACGGTAGCCTTGCCGGCCACGGTGCTTCCGGGGGCCTTCAGGGAACCAACGCTTGGCACGGTGGCCGCGTCGTACTGGAGTGGACCATCTACGAGCATCTCGGGACGAGCTTCCTTCACCAGCTTGGTGGCCTCGCGGACCAAGTCTGCATCGGGGCCCTTGCCGCTGTTCATGGTGCTGTAGCTGAGCATGGCGACACGGCTAGGCAGGCCGAAGGCCTTAGCGGTGTCGTCGCACTGCATGGCGATTCCAGCCAGTTCTTCGGCGGTGGGGTTCAGGTTGATAGCGCAGTCACCGTAGATGTAAGTCTTGCCGGGCATGCACATAAAGAACACAGAGCTTACGGACTTGACGCCGGGAGCGCACTTGATAACCTGCAGGGCCGGGCGCAGGGTGTCTGCGGTAGAATGAATGGCACCGGAAACAAGGCCGTCCACTTCGCCCATCTTGAGCATCATGGTGGCAAGCATCACGTTGTCGGCGAGAGCGGCACGGGCCTGGTCTTCGGTCATGCCCTTAGACTTGCGAAGTTCCACGAGAGTGGGCACATACTTTTCAGCCATCTCGGCAGTCGGTTCAATAATCTCGATATCGGCGGGCAGTTCCACACCCTGTTCCTTGGCCACCTTGAAAATCTCGTCCTTCTTGCCCACGAGAACAGGTACTGCAATCTTGCGGTCAATCACCAGCTTTGCAGCCTGCACGGTGCGGGGTTCAGAACCTTCGGGCAGCACAATGCGCTTCTTGGCCTTAGAGGCCTTCAGCAGAAGACCGGCGCGGAACATGGCCTGGCTGGTCTTGCGTTCAGCAGGTTCTGCAGCCAGTTCCTTGGCCAAGCACTTCGCACATGCCAGCAGGCGGTTCGGGCAGAACAGGTCGGCATCTTCGCCGTCAGAGAAAATCTTTGCATCTAAAGCCGTAGCAAGGTCATCGTTGAACTTGTGGGCAATGGCATCGGCCATGCCGGTAGCGCCTTCCACCACCACGGTATCCACGGCAGCAAAATCCTTCTGCAAGAAATCGGCGGCGATCTTTTCCATCAGCACGGCAGA
>JAEEGL014531857.1_pt1 | contig 13126 bp, 7 predicted proteins | sample 9134231 | NCBI WGS metagenome assembly JAEEGL01 (sample SAMN16246548, study PRJNA631951) | gut metagenome | biome: gut microbiome; feature: rumen; material: fiber-attached | host: Bos | place: Iran: Karaj | collected 2018-10
TATCCTGTCAAAAAATCTTTCTGTCGATATCAGCATTCCGGGATTTGACATCAAATATTCCATCATCTGATATTCTTTTGCTGCAAGTTTTATACTGCCTAGTGGTCCTGTCAGCTCACATGTTGCTCTGTTTAAGGAAACATTACCATATTTAAGTTCATTATCTGCTGTATTTGTATAAGTCCTCGTAATAGCCCTGAGCCTTGCAAGCAGTTCCCTACTTTCAAACGGTTTAGTCAGATAATCATTAGCTCCCAGATCAAGCCCTTCCACTTTATCATCTGTTTGAGATTTTGCAGTCAGCATCATTACAGGAATTGTAATCCCGTTTTTTCTGATATGCTTAAGAACTTCGAAACCGTTTAGCTTTGGCATCATTACATCAAGAATCGCACAGTCATAATCACCTTTCATCAGGTAATCCACAGCATCCATGCCATCATAAACAGCATCAACTGAAAAGTTGTTTTTTGATAAAATAGCCGTTAAAGCTTTTGATAAAGATATCTCATCTTCCGCAAGTAGGAGTCTCATTTGATTTTCTCCGTATTTATAATTAAATGTTATTTTTCAGATTTCATATAATAGCTTCTAATTTAATAGTAATCCGATCTTTTATTTATTATACATCATCCTGACTTTCAGGGCTCATAAACTCTTGCTCAGACTGACCAGTTCCTCCGGGTCTCATCCCTCCGTCAGGTCTGCTCCCGTCCATAGGTTCTTCGGGTGCATCACCCATTGGTTTATCACCTTCATATCCGTTTCCAACAGGTGCTTCACCCCTACTGTTACCCGGCAGCTTACCTCCAAACTGGTTTTCTATCCTTTCTATTTCCTCACCATTTACAATAAGTGTACCTCCGCTCAGCTCTGCATATCCGTCGTAATCATAAGCCGATTGACCGGATATATCGATTACGCCTCCGTTTATGATGATATTTCCGTTTGAATCGATACCGTCCGTATCCCCCTGTCCCATCACAATTGTTATGTTACCTCCATTAATTTCAACTGTCGGTGTATAATCATCACTTTTTGCTGCTGCGTTTATTCCATCATCTGTTGCAGTTATGCTTATATCTCCGTTATCAATCACTATATATGTAGCTTCTAATCCTTCTGATGCATTAATATCAATTGTCCCGCCTTTTATTGCCATATATCCGTCGGTGTGCAACCCATCATCGCCTGCTTCGATGGTAAATGTTCCTCCGGACACTGTCAGCACATCATTTGTATTTATGCCATCATCAGTTGCTGTTATCATATATGTGCCGCCTGATATCTCGAAACTATCCTTGCATACTATACCTTTTCCTGATGAAGATATTTCAAGGGTTCCTGTTCCTCCGATCATTAAATCGGACTTTGAATATATTACCCCGTCTATTTCCTCTTCTTCATCAGTATTAAATACTCCTGTATTTTCAAGGATATTATCTCCCTCAATAGTAATATTCACCTGCTTTGCAGATTTTATATATATCGGAGCCATATCATCCGAAATAATTGACGTATCTCTTAATATAATCTGTATTTCATCATCTTCCCCACAGTTTATTATCAAACTTCCGTCAGATAGCTCTCCTGTAATAATATATGTTCCAGCTTCATTAATTTCTGCAGTATCAGAATAATCTGACAAGTCTATGATGGTTGCTTCGTCCTCGTCGTATCCAGATATTACAGATGTTTCGTCAGCTGTCTGTATCATTTTGGAACTTCCTGTTTTTCCGCAGCCCGTGGCAACCGTAGCCATCATTATCGATATTATTATTATCTTAACCATTATATTTTTCATAAGGATTACCTCCACTTTTTCTTATTGTTTATTACAGTTCCATATATTCGTTTCTCTTTATCGCTGAAACACTTATCTCAAGATTTCCGTTTCGACATCTAATCTTATCCATTAATTCCTTTTCCTTATCCACATTTTTAAGGATTATCTCATAATCAAGTTTATATAGAGATCCCATGTTTGCAGTCCTTGACGATATCAGACTGTACTCTGAAAGGTATTCATCAAAAATATCCGTAAATATATCGGTATAATCTAGTTCCTCCGGTATCATTATCCTCAAGTTTTTCCTTATCTTTTCATTTTTATCATCGCCGAATCCGGATACCTGCAGAAAAAGTATCATCAGTCCAATTATTATCAGAAAATCAAATGCATAGATTATGTAACCCATACCTGTCAGAAGTCCTAATGCCATCGCAGCGAATATTACTCCTATCTCTTTCGCACTGCCCTGGGCCGACCTGAATCTGACAAGGCTAAATGCCCCGGCCGCTGCAATACCGGCACCAATATTTCCATTTACAGCCATAATTATCACGCATACTATCGCAGGCAATATTGCAATGGTAGCAACGAAGCTCTTACTGTACTTGTTTTTATACATATGAATAAGAGCAAGAGCAAAACCCATAATAAGTGAAGCGATGATTGGAAGTATAAATTCCCATCTTGTAATTGTTGTATTTCCCATAAGAAAATTTATAAAATTAAGCATATTTAAGTTCTCCTTTATCATTATTTTTGCATATTACATCTGTATAGTATTTGCCGTATTTAGATAATGATGATTTATATATCCTGTTTTCATTCAGAAATCTTACAAGCCATAAAGGTATTGATGCCGGCACTTTTATCTCCATTACTGTAATATCTGCTGGGATGATTCTTTTTCCATAGATTCCTTTTCTTAATGACAAATCAGTATTTCGCCCTGTCAAATTAGTATCAAGGGTTATCCTGATGTCCGTATCATCAACCGAGTAATACGCTTCCCTGTCATACGATATAAAAACTTTAGGCTTTAGTCCTCTATAGAAAGTTTTGAAATAATCAATCTCATCAACAATCTGCCCTCTTTCTTCGTTTACTCCATTTTCTGCCAGCCAGATCATTGCATTTGATTCAGAGGATGATATTCGTCTTTTGTAGACTACTCCTTCGTACTTTTTCTTAAGTTCTACAAAGACGTTTTCATCTTTCTTAATTATTCCATAGCTTCTAACTCTTAATTTTTCCTTGTAAACAGGTTTATCAAGTGAACTTCGAATCAACCTGTAATCATCCGTATCAAAATAAATATTTCTGATGGATGTCAGTCCATACCTGTCTATTACCAGTCTGCCTGCCATCTCTTTCTTTAGCATCGCTACCTGCTCTTTTGTCAGCAGATTTTTAAGTTCATATCTTTTAAATATTGCCTGATAATCCATATCCTTTTCCTCCTGTCTTGATATGAATATAAATGGCGAACCTTAAATGAACTTTAAAAATAAAAAAATACACTTTATCTTTTTATGAAAAAAACATTGGGAGAAGTCAATAAAATAAGATATAGAAAAAGGGTTGTCCAAAGCCCTTGAAATCCAAGGAATTTAGACAACCCTTTTATAATGCGGATAACAGGAGTTGAACCTGCACGTCTGTTGACACCAGAACCTAAATCTGGCGCGTCTGCCAATTCCGCCATATCCGCTTATTTTGTACCTGTTAGATAGTATCAAAGCAAGTAAAAAAAGTCAATTCTATTATATAAAAATTAGCTTAATATCAAAAAGGAGTTATGCTAACAGGGTGATTAATTACTTCTTTTGTTACAAAAGAAATAATATCATCTTTCATATTATAATTTCCTCCTAAAGAAGAATATCTTGCTTATCCGGCACTTTGGAAATTACATTTTTATAAGTTATTACAAAGAATATAGTGGACATTATGAGTGACATAAGCTCCGCTATTGGGAAACACCACCATATAAGCTTAAGTCCCCCTATTCTTGACAGGATATATGCTGCCGGCAAAAGAACTACAAGCTGTCTGGCAACAGACACCACAAGACTATACCAGCTGGTTCCTATAGCCTGGAATACTGTTCCGCCTATGATACAGAACCAGGCAAGTAGATAATGGAAAGCTATAATCTTAAGTGCTGGAACACCAAGTGTTATAAGACTGGCATCTCCTGTATCAAATATCTTAAGAAGCTTATCTGGTATAAGTTCGAATAAACTGAATCCTACTAACAAGAAACAGAAGGCATAAAGCATAGTAAGTTTTATTATCTTAACCATTCTGCTACGCTTCTGAGCTCCATAGTTGTAAGAAAGCATAGGAATCATAGCATTGTTAAGACCAAATACCGGCATAAAGAATAAGCTCTGAAGTTTGAAATATACTGTAAATACAGCAACCGAATCAGGATTAAGCCCTGTAAGAAGCTTATTCATTGTAAATGTCATAACTGAACCTATAGCCTGCATAACTATAGAAGGAATACCTATAACATAGATTGCCTTGATAAGTTCAGGATTAGGCTTAAATTTTTTAAATGAAAGTCTTACTTCCTTGTTGTACTTCTGGTTAAGGATAATAGCAAGGATACCTGCACATATCTGACCAATAACAGTTGCTACAGCTGCACCTGCAACCTTCATCTCTGGCATACCACAAAGACCAAAGATAAGGATTGGATCAAGGATAATATTGATAATGGCACCTGTAAGCTGGGTAAACATAGTACACAGGGTTCTACCTGTAGACTGAAGCAGTCTTTCAAAGATAAGCTGTGTATATATACCTATAGAAGCCATACATACTATTCTAAGGTACTGACTTCCGTACTTAAGTGTTAATCCGCTTCCGCCCTGAGATTTAATCAGGAATGGAGCAAGGAATAATCCTATAAGGAAGAATAATATAAAATTGCAAAATGATAGGAATACACCGTTTCTTGCTGAATCCTGTACTCTTTTATCATTCTTCTCACCAAGTGCCTTAGAAAGTAGTGCGTTAACACCTACACAGGTACCTGTTCCAAAGGCTATAAGTAACATTTGGAATGGAAATGCCATACCTACCGCATTAAGAGCAGCAGTTCCTGCATTGGCACCATCTACTCCATCTTTAATCTTAGCTACAAATATACTGTCTACGATGTTGTAGCATGCCTGAACCAGCATAGAAATAATCATAGGAAGGGCCATGTTAATAAGTAACTTACTAACCGGCATGGTTCCCATCTTATTTTCTTTGCTATTCTCCATTGTTGTCTCCATATTCCTCTTCCTCTATAACATTATCAGTAAACTTCTTGATGATTTCGTCTACCACACCATCATCAATCATAGCGCCGAAGTCTGCACCCTGAATTACTACAGACTGCTCTGGCACCTGGCTTACCACTTCTTCATTTTCTTCTGTATTATCAGCTTCCTGATCTTCAGGTTCTTTTACAACGACCTGATTACGGCCATGTTCCTTGGCATAATATAGTTTTTCATCGGCAGCATTTAACAAGGTTCCAAAGTCGTTACTCATCTTGCCATCAACTACACCAAAGGACATGGTAACTCTTATATTCATATCCTTATAAAGGATAACCATACTTCTGACCTTATTAAGTATATTATTTAGTTCCTTGCCTGCACCTTCCTTGTCTGTTTTATCAAAAACAATCAGGAACTCTTCTCCGCCCCATCTTGCAACAAAACCTTTACCAACCATGGATTTGTTAATGATTTCAGCAACACGTTTAAGAACTATATCACCAGCTTCGTGTCCATAGGTATCGTTTACCTTCTTAAAGAAGTCTATATCACCCATAGATACTGAATAAGGCATACCGCTTTCAGCAGCGAATTTCTGAATTTTTCTAAGACGGGCATTACCACATCTTCTGTTAAAGAGACCAGTAAGTGGATCACGCTCAACTAAGACTCTTATAGCATTTTGCATATTTACAACAATCTTACCTGTTACACCAAGCTCATCATTACGTGAAGTAACATTCTTTGGCATATCATTACTAAGGTTGCCTGATATCATACTCTTTAAGAAGCGTGATATGCTGTCGATTGCACCTACAAATCTGTCAGTATACTTATATATAATAAGTGCAGTAACAATTACACATACACATGTAATTAAGAACACTGGAAGTGCGCTGTTCCATGCCTCATTATCAATCTCTGATACCGGTTTAAGGACTTCTATAAGCCCTGCATAATCGTCAGCATTATATAATGGAAGATAGCAAGCATAATACTTGGTATTTTCATTATATGCTGTTGAGATAATTGGTTCTTTTGACTTATTTGCCTCAGAAACTACACCTGCATTGATTGATGTCTGAATAGCCCTCTCATTATACTCATTTTTAAGTGTAGAAAGGATTCTTGTATTGCCCATTGCAATGGATATCTCAACTCCATTGGCCTGGCGCATATGCTCTATATAGTCATACTCAGTTGTTATATCAACATCGCCCTTATAAAAAGAAAGAAGTCTGTCGCCTACCAGTTTATATTCACCTGGATACATCTCATCAAATGCTGAAGATATAGAATATGCAACTATCTTTAAGTTCTTACATTCTTCCTCTTTAATAGTTGTCCTGTAACCAACTAAAACTGCTATTACAATAATTACACCCATGATAATCATAGGTAACAGCGTTCTAGACAATACTGCCTGCTGCATCTTGCCTTTAGTTTTCTTTGCTTTACCTGACATAATATAACCCCTTCCTATAAAAAATCTTCTTATATTCTATCACTTTTCTAACGATTAATATAAGACCTCGGAAAAATATATAATAAATCGCTTAAATATTTGTTAACAATTACAGGCTAAAAGCCTAATATTTATATACATTTTTCAGTATTTTGTCCGATATATATAATAACAAAATATCCTCTTACCTTTAAGCATAAAGTACAGTTGTTGTTATAGGAAAGGAGTCCTGTGGCGGCAAATGGAAATTGAAACCTAAGGTAATACAAATCACAGGAAGAAGAAAGGATACACAATGGATAATAATCAGTGTTAGCCCCCATATGGTAGCATATGGGGGTCTTCCTTTTTTATATAATCACATCCATCAGATCAAATCTAAGCTCTGGCATAATCACTTCTGAAATTCTTATTCCACCTTTTTTAATATTTCCTATACATAAGATAATATCTTTATTTCTATTTCTTTTAAGAAAATCAGGTATGAATTCTACCTCATATACATCTAACTGGCTCTTATCTATTATCTGGTCTTTTATCTTGCAAATAAATATATTGCCTTTTTTATAAACTATTATTCTTCCTAGAAACTTTCTCTTTCCATCTCTATTAAATGAATATAAACCTACTGAACTATAAAGATAAAACCAGTACCATACCAGTCCATAAAGTGCCATGGCACCACCAACTACAGCGCAGGATATCACTACCGCCTGTTCAATTAATTCAATTGTAGAAGATTTTGATTTTTTACTTTTCACTACTTCCGGAGCTGTAAGATCTTCTTTGGCAGATGAATTGTTACTGCTTAGTTTTGCTTCAGATTGATTAGCCTTTGGATATGGTGTTTTATCTGGAATATAAGTTACTACTTTCTCCGGTTTTTCTTCTGTTAAATCTTCCTTTAACTTATTTCTGTTATCTTTATTTTTCGTCTTATTCTCTTCTTTATCTTCTGATTTTTCTATAATTGTTGGTTCTACATTACTGTCTTGGATTATTATAGGTTCCTGCGTTTTTGTTTCGACATTTTGCGCATTTGCTATATTTACATTTAACTCTTTTGCATCATTGTTATTATCATTCTTATTACCTTCATCAGATTCTGCTTTTCTATGGTTTGTAACAAGGGCCGTTCCGTCCTCTATATCCCACATCCAGCTTTCATAATTAGGGTTACCTTCAGAATCATAGAAGTTAATCCCATCTACTCCAAATCCAGTTATACTTCCTATCTCCCCTTCTTCCAGGTCAAGAGCCTCGTACGCCTCTCCATATGTTACACGTACCTGCTTGTCTGGTATTCCGTCCTGATTAGCATCCTCTCCATAATATATAAGATACTGTTTAGGGCTATAGCTGGCATATATATCCACAGATTCAGTCTCCCATCTGGTAGATATGGAATTTACCGGATTATACTCCTGGGTATATATATTCTGATCATTATAGGTATAGCTGGTAAAATTGTACCCTTTCTTACTAAATGCCGGTGGCTCAGGAAGTTCTCCACCATAGCTTACCTGCCTACTTCCAATTAACTTGTCACCGTCGTAAAATTTCATTGTAATAGGAATAGAAGTATCAGTGTAGGATAAGGAATCCTGACACCATTCATCAGTTTTGGTGTCATACCAGTTTAAGGAAGCTGTATATATACCATTATGGCTCACTACCACTTCGTAGTTGTCTCCTGATTGGTTAGTTCGACACCCATTCCAACTAATAGAATAGTCTCCCACTATATCAGCCCTATTATCAAAATGAGCCTGCAAGGTTACACGATCTCCATTTGTCACCTTTGTAATAATAAGGTCTCCAATCTGGTCATATTCACATACCACTTTCGAATAATATGCTCCGTCATGGGTACCTTCTTCATGATTAGTAACAAATGCCCCATGTATCTTATTTAAAGGTACCCCATTAGACAATTCATCACTATTCCAGTTTGAGCAGCTATAACAGGTACACATATGATAGGGTTCAAAGTATGCTGACCAGGTACCTCCACAAGGAACCCATACTGTTTCATGACACATCTCATCCCCATGGCTATGTTTTACTTCTTTTGATATTTCATCATCACTCTGGATTAGATTTCCTGCTTTCACCTCCTTTTGCCAACTAAAGACCATGCAAATAGATATAAATATCCCTGCTAAGGTTACAACAATTGCTACATTTTTAACTTTTTTCATTGAATCCTCCTATTGAATTGACTATTCAACAGGTTCATCAGATTTATTGAATGTGATTTGAAATTGTGTGCTTGAAATATATCACCATTTGAATTAAATGTCCAGCATAAAATACAGGATGTTTTTCGGCCTCCAAAAGCCTTCGATTAATGGCTGATTATGCAGAAATCATTTTTGATAATTATATATAGGTTGATGATATAGATTTTATGTAATCTGATATTTTTACTGATTTTATTTTTCCTGATAAAAAAGTAGAAATTTTAAATTATGTGAATATGCTTTTTTACGTTTGTTATAATCTATATTTTGTTTGCTGTAGTGTTAAATCATGATTTGTATTTAATAAATCTAAAGAAATATTTCTTTTTGATTTCAAATACGTTTTATTATATTAATCCATTCTGGTCATAAGATTTTTTGCCAAATTTTTCGTATTTTTCTTTTAGAAAATATTTTTTCAAATTCTATTTTTTTTATATTATTTTTCGTATATATTACAAATAAATTTCGAATATATTTATTCAAATATTTTTCTGGATCTTAACTAAATTTTTATATTTTCTAGATTGAATCTCACCATAATTACAACATAAATAAAATATTATTAATAATTATGTATATAAAATAATTTACATAATATATTTTTCTTAAAAATACTATTGGTTTACATAATATTTTCTATTTCGTTTTAATTTACATAATCTCATGTTATATTTTATATATTAATATTTCCAATAAATATCACTAATTCTTCTTTGTATTCAAAAGCAATTCTGTCATATGACATATATGTCTTTCGAATTATATAGATTTTATCAAGATATTTTACTTTATTAATACATATGTCATATTGATACTGGTATATAGTAATAATTGCTAATTAATTCTATATTTTCATCATATTTTTTCTCAAATATTAGTTTACATATTGCAATACCCTTTATAGTATTCTAATTACAAATCAATCATGTAATAATACCTGTTTTAGTTCACATAAAAAACTAGTATTTTTGATATCAAAAAAAGGGGAAATAAGTAAAATTCATGGAAAATCAGAAAAAATAGGACTAAAAGCAGATAAAAAACAGTAAAAAAAAAAGTGAAAGAGAAACGAGAAAATAACAGATAAATTCATAGAAAAAGGCCATATATGACAGCTTGCTCCAGAAGCTAAAGATTACATATAAAACAAAGGGAAAAGTCCCCAAAAAAGAAGTGGAATAAAATAAGAATAAAAATAAGAATAAAACCAAGAAGATAAACAAGAAGACATCCTGAACTAAATTTCAACTCAAAATTAGAAGTTCAATATAAATGATCTGGAGATAATTTTAGACAGGAAATAAAACAAGAAAAAAAGGAAGGACAAATTATAATCAAAAATTATAATTCTATCCTTCCTTAATCATCTTATTTGAATTCCGGTATAAGTTTTCCAAAACCGGTTTCCATAAGTCCGAATTATTGGTCTGAAAAAACTTTTTCAGCTCACCAATTAGCATGTTGCTTATTCTGACCTAAGCTCGATTATTGGACCGCCCTTTTTGTTAATATAATCTTCTGTTATAGTAACTTTTCCGATGTTTTCGTCCTTCGGAATCTCGTACATGATATCAAGCATGAACTCATCTATAATAGCACGCAATGCTCTTGCTCCTGTATCCTTCTCCATGGCCTTCTGAGCAATAGCTTTAAGAGCTCCCTCTGTAAACTGAAGGTCTACTTCATCTAATCTAAGTAGCTTCTGGTACTGCTTGATAATGGCATTCTTTGGCTCTTTCAGAATATTAACTAACATCTCTTCTGTAAGGCTTTCTAGACCACATATCATTGGTAATCTACCAATAAACTCTGGTATCATACCAAATTTCTTAAGATCTTCTATAGTAACCTGAAGATGTATGTTCTTTTCATTATCGAATTTATCCTTAAGCTCAGCATTAAATCCGATAGATGTTTGCTTCTTAAGTCTACGTTTAATTATTTCGTCAAGTCCAGAAAAGGCACCGCCGCAGATGAACAAAATATTACGTGTATTTACTGTTGTAGTAGGTACCATTACGTTCTTTGATGAGGCTCCAACTGGAACTTCTATATCTGAACCTTCAAGTAATTTAAGCATACCCTGCTGTACAGATTCACCACTTACATCCCTTGAATTATGATTCTGCTTCTTAGCAATCTTATCTATTTCATCAATAAAGATAATACCTTGTTCTGCTTTATCTACGTCATTATCAGCTGCTGCAAGAAGCTTACTTACAACACTTTCAATATCGTCACCGATGTAGCCAGCTTCTGTTAATGATGTTGCATCAGTTATTGCTAAAGGTACATTTAACATTTTAGCAAGTGTCTTTACCAGATATGTTTTACCAGAACCTGTTGGACCTATAAGAAGCATATTAGACTTCTCAATTTGTATATCATCCATAGTGTCTGTTGCCACTCTCTTATAGTGGTTATAAACAGCTACTGACATAACCTTCTTAGCATGTTCCTGACCAACCACATACTGATCAAGTTCCTCCTTGATTTTATGTGGTGCTGGAATATCCTTTAGTTCAACAAGAGGCTTTCTTTCACCCTCTGTACGTTTCTTTACTTTAGGTCTGTTTCCACCAAAGAGCATTTCAGGCCCAAAATCGCCTAAATTAAGGAAGCTAAATCTAGGAACACCTCTATTACCTTCTTCCTTCTTTTCGCCCTCATCTGGCTTATTATCGTCATTTTTAGACAAGTCATCTGTCTTAGAAGCAGAATCATCTGCTGATTTATCCTCTTTGGCTTTCTCAACCTGCTGGTCGGCAGCATCTTCTCCTTCAGCTGCAGCTTTGGCCTGGTTATTTCCTGGACCGAAGCCTGGCATAGGCCATGGACCACCTGCAAAATTGCCAAAATTAAAATTTCCGCCGCCTAAATCAATATTATTAAGCATATCCATAGATGTTCGCATACAATCAGGGCATACACACATACCGCCCATCTTGTACATCTTTCCTGCTACAGATTCTGTTCTGTGGCATATCATACAAACATCTTCATAGTCCTTATTTTCGTTAGTACCCATAAATCTCCTTAATATTAATGGTCTTTTGCAAATCCAAGAGTTACCTTGAAGGTCTTTTCCTTGTACTTACCGTTAGATTCCTCTCTGAAGACCTTAACTTTTACTTCAGTATCTCCCTTGTAAGTCTCAATTAAATCCCTAAGTTCGTCGTAGGAAGAAACCTTTTTACCGTCGAACTCTTCAATAAAATCACCATTTTTTATTCCAGCTTCTGCAGCTGGAGAATCATCAAATACTGAGACAACATATACGCTGGCTGGATAGTCATATTCCTCTATTTCAGCATCTGTTACTGTAGTACCGCTTACACCAAAATAAGCAGCCTCGTCATCTCCAACCTTTATTCTTGTATCCTGAGCTAGAAGTTCCTCTATTACAGGCCATGCTCTGTTAATTGGTATAGCATAACCCATACCTTCTACACTAGCACCACCAATTTTATTAGAATTAATACCTATAACCTCTCCAGTTATGTTCATAAGGGCTCCACCTGAGTTACCAGGGTTAATAGCCGCATCAGTCTGAATAAATGTTCCATTAGCATCATTGTTAGCAATCTTTCTATCAAGAGCACTAACAACGCCTGTAGTAACTGACTGTCCATATCCAAGGGAGTTACCAATAGCTATTACTGGTTCACCAACCTTAAGGTTAGATGAATCACCAAGAGTGGCGAATTCTATAGCATTTAAGGTATCAACAGATATGTCATCAAGCTTAACAGATACAACTGCAAGGTCCATACTCTTATCTGTTCCTTTAATATAACCTGCTGCCTTTGCACCATCGTAGAAAGTAATAGATAATGAATCATTATCCTCTACTACGTGGTTATTAGTAACAATAAGAAGCTCATTGGAGTCATTCTGTCCAATTATAACACCTGAACCTGAAGATGTTGCCTCCTGACCATAATATTCATAGTACGCTGTATTATCAATGGCTACAATAGATGGCATCTTCTTCTCAACTACATCTGTTACATCTGTAACTACTGCTGTTGTTTCTGCTATAATAGATGTGCCATTGCCAGTAGAATTTACCGGGCTTCTGTTTTCTGCTGTTTCAACAACACCACCGGTTCCAAACATAGTTGTGGTTACTACAGATTTATTAGATCTAGGTCTGCTTATATATGGTCTGGCCCCTAAATCTATCCCCATAAATGTAGCAAAGATATAAAGAGTTGCTGAAGCAAATATGCCAAATACTATTCCAAGTCCAGCTGTCTTAAGAATCTTTTTTAAGCCTGGTCTTTCCTTCTTTTCCTTTACAGGCTTCTTCTTATCTTTCTTGCCGCTGGCATTTTCTTCGATA
>JAEEGL014750800.1_pt1 | contig 13126 bp, 8 predicted proteins | sample 9134231 | NCBI WGS metagenome assembly JAEEGL01 (sample SAMN16246548, study PRJNA631951) | gut metagenome | biome: gut microbiome; feature: rumen; material: fiber-attached | host: Bos | place: Iran: Karaj | collected 2018-10
AACGAAGCAACTTTAGTTGCGTAGTGAGCAACCCCCGTATGCAATACAACCCATCATCGCACCCCGTAGGGGTGCTATAAAAAATGAGTGTCCAAAATTGGATTGCTGAAATCAGGTAACAGGTTGCTGGGAACAGGTAGCAGGGAACAGGTGTCAGAAATCGGGATTCAGTTTGCTGTATGCTGATAGCGGATTGCTGTTTGCAGATCTCTGTTAGGCTTCCCTCAGCACAAAGAAAAAGGATTAGACGGTAGAGGTGGGAAAACATATCCCACCTCTATAAAATTAGAATTGATGTCTTTGACAACCGTTTGGAATGGTATATTCCTCTTTGCCATTCGGGAACAATGCAATTCCTCCATTAGCAGTATAAACTCTTACGCGAGGATTTGATCCATAGGCACAACCATTCTTTGTACCACGAGCAGTAGAACCGTAACCGTTGCTTGCACCTGTATTAGTTAATGTTTCACCATTTACTACAACCCTTGCATTATAGGTGCTAACTAGGACAACCAGTTTTCCATCTTTATCTGCTTCTGGTTTCCAAAGGAACTTGTCTATAACTTCCTCGATCTGTGGAGCTCCTTCCGACAATGCATCGTAACAATTACTAATTAAACTGCCGTTGCAATAGTCACCATAAGCGATAGAAGCGTAACCACTTCTGATCAACTCTTCAGCATAACTCTTTCCACCTAAAGTAAAGAGGCTACCAACTGTTGCGATACCACCACCGCTAACTGTTACAGTACAATCCTCTGCAGCCTTAAAGAAAATTGCCTGGCCATCTCCAGCAATGGCTTTAAGTTTTGAGATAGCAAGAGAATTAAAGCTACTATTTGCCTCTCTTATCCCGTGAAGTTTAATTAAGATCTTTCCACCATCTGCTAAAGTACCAATCACTAGGTTTGAACCAACAATCTCTGTCTGTACTCGAAGTCCATCTTTTGATGCGACAGGATTTTTTAATTCTCCATTAACAACAGTACCGCATGAACATAACAAGTCACCCTTATCAATCGTTGGATCTGTAGAACCACCACCACCATGATCGTCGTGTGAATCTTTGCGGCAACCTGCGCTACAAAGTAACAGAGTTAATAATAAAACTTTTAAGACCTTAACCATCTTTCTTTCTCCAAATAAATAAAAAATCTTATTTCATCGAGTTTTGCATCTCTTCTGCTAACTTCTTATCACTCCACCCCATCTGCTGCTTTACTGCATCTTTCAAATTTCTTCCTTGCTTAATCTGCTCATAAACATCCATTAAACCTCGCACCCCTCGTTTAGATACTACACTATAAAAATACATTGATGCATAGCCATAATCTTCAGATGTACCACCAAATTTTCCGTTTGGATTGTATTTTAACTTTCGTTTAGCAAGAAATTTATGTTCAGCAGCGAGCCCCGCGGCATTAGCAATAGGACTTTGTTTTGCGGCAAATTGTTCAAACCATGTAGCAAACCCCTCTGCACGCTCAACATCGTTTCCCCCTCTTCCGCCCAGAAGTCGATGTTCCAAAGCGTGTCCCATCTCGTGCAGCAATGTTTCTGTTAATTTACCATCGCTAACTGTGTGAGATGCTGTTCTTCCAGAACAACCGCCGGCAATTCTTTGTGCAACAATGTAAATATTTGCAGGTGGTGTCATCCAACCTGGGTGGCACTGGGTTCGAAGGTAGAGTGGAATTTGTCTGGATGGCATATTTTCATCCATAAAAACCACATTCCAATCCATATAGGTATTACGCAACTCTTGTGGAAAACCATTCTGTTTTAATGTTTTACTAATAGCGTTCGCAGCTTCCTGCATCGCGCGTTCTGGGCTTCTTCCAAAAAGCTTTTCTATACTACGAGGCCATTGAAGTTTTATACGACCAACACTCGACGACATTTGTACTGATCGAACAGTCCCATCAAGATTGATCTCATCTGGACGAGCAAGATTATCAATATTTTCAGCAGTTCCTTTCTTTTTTGAGCGGGAATCAATTTGGAAACACTTTGCTAAAGCACGGAACTGTGGAGGGACGGCTGAAGACGAGTTAACCTGAGCCATTTGTCCCCTTTCATCTTTGTAAATGCAAAACTCTTCTGCCAGAGCGGCTCCTGACAACCAAAGACCTAACGTTACTATGGCTAACCCATTAATTTTCATAGAAAATTCTCTCAAAACAATGCCAGACAAGGTTTAATTCGACATTCTCCTATTTTTTCTTAATTTCTAATTTTCAGCAGCAAATCCAGGACACTCAAAAATTCCCCCACAAAAACTTGAACCAAATACACATTTTACAATATGATCCCCCTATATTTTTAACGTTAGCAACATGAAATTCTTAGAGATTACAGGAAATGGCCCTCTTAATGGGGAGGTAAGTATTGGTGGCGCAAAAAATGCGGTTCTACCGATCCTTATGGCCACTATTCTGACTTCTGACGAATGTCATATAACCAATGTTCCCCGCCTCCAAGACGTCAACTTAACCATCAACCTTTTAGAACATCTTGGTGCAACAGTTAGCTACAGCAATGGAAAAATCACTACTCAAATCAAAGAGTTAACTTCTACGGAGGCTAGTTATAGCCTTGTTAAGGCGATGCGCGCCTCCTTTTGGATCTTGGGTCCACTAATTGTGCGTGCTGGTTCTGCAATGGTAGCAATGCCAGGAGGTGATGCGATCGGTGCCCGCCCGGTTGATCTGCACTTGGCTGGCCTTTCTGCTATGGGTGCAGATATCAAGGTTAAGCACGGGGTCGTTTATGCAGATTCACCAAATGGATTACACCCGACCAACTTTGAGATGCGTTTCCCTTCTGTCGGTGCAACACATCAATTAATGATGACAGCTTCTCTTATTCCAGGCACGACTGTTCTGCGTGGCGTCGCCCGTGAACCAGAGGTTGTGGCACTAGCAAACTTTATCAATTCCATGGGTGGCGACGTTGAAGGAGCTGGCACATCAGAGATCGTTGTTCACGGTAAAGATGCCCTTCACGGGGGTAGCTCTGCTATAATTGGTGACAGAATTGAAGCCGGAACATTTCTTTTAGCTGCTGCTATCACGCAAGGCGACCTCAAAATAAAAGGCTTCAACCCTTCTGATTTTGGAACTTTTACAGATATCTTACAGGAATGCGGATTAAATCTTGAAATCGAAAAAAACAGTATCACTGTTCATCCATCTGCTCCGCTAAAACCACTGCACGTTACAACAGCTCCATTTCCTGGATTTGCTACAGACCTTCAAGCGCTCTTAATGGCGTTCTTAACCCAAGTCGAAGGCGAAAGCAGTATAGAAGAAAGTATCTTTGAAGGACGTTTCAGTCACGTTTCAGAGCTTTGCAGAATGGGTGCCAATATCACAATCAGTGACAGAACTGCTGTAATACGCGGCAAACAAAAATTAACAGCAGCTCCTGTTGAAGCCACTGATATTAGAGCTGCAGCAAGTCTTGTTCTTGCAGCCTTAGTAGCAGAAGGCACATCACAACTCTATGGAATCCAACATCTTGAACGTGGCTACTCCGATTTTATCTCCAAGCTCCGTTCCATCGGCGCGAAGATCGGCACTCGTGTTGCCGATCCAGACGATTATCTATTTACTGGATGTTAAAGATAACAGGATTCAGGTAACGGGTTGCTGTTAACCGTTTGCAGTTAGCAGATAGCTGTTAGCAGGAATCTGGAAACAAGATTCGGGTTGCAGGTAACGGGAAACAGGTATCGGGTGACTGGTAGCAGGCTGCCGTTAGCGGTCAGCTGATAGATGTATAGATTGAAGATCTCCGTTGCGGGAAGCTGGTTTCAGGTATCGGTTTTCTGGCTGCTGTTTGCTGTAAGCTGTTAGCAGGAAGCTGGGAACAGGTTGCATCGTTATCGCAGGTGCGACTTACCAAGCCTTGTATAATGATGAATTATCGAAGATCATAGTCTAACGCTTCGTCTTATAACCTTTGGATCTTACGTCTTATGACAAAACATCCCAGTCGCATCGGAACGATGCGACTACGATAGTTCCCTGTCTATGCCCACTTGCCATTTCTAAAGATCGGTACTTCACTCCCGTCTTGTTTGATGCCGGTAATTTCTAGATCCTCAGTACCGATCATAAAATCAACATGGGTTACACTGTCATTCACACCGTGTTGCAAAAGCTCTTCTTTACTCATTCCAAGACCACCCTTGTAACACTCTGGGAAACCCATCCCGACAGCCAAGTGGCAGCTGGCATTTTCATCAAACAATGTATTTAAGAACAGAACTCCCGTTTGTTTAATTGGATTACCGTACGGAATTAAGGCAACTTCTCCTAAATGTTTGGCACCTTCATCTGTTTCAATAATCTCTTTTAAGACGTCATATCCCTTTTCAGCTGTATAATCTACAACCCGCCCATCCTTAAAGGTTATTGAAAAATTCTCAACCAATGAGCCACAGTGATTTAACGGTAGTGCTGAATAAACAACACCATCAGCTTTATTTCTATCTGGTGATGTAAAAACTTCTTCTGTCGGCATATTAGGGAAGAAATATGTACCTGATACTGTTTCTGCACCGCCACCATGCCACTCTGCAGCATCAGTTAATCCAACAGTGAAATCAGTTCCAAGTGAATTCTTATAACGTAGCGCTGCAAACTGCTGTCCATTTAACCAAGCCTTTCTCTCTGCAAAACTCTGTTTATGGGCTTCCCACGCTGCAATAGGATTATCATTATTCACCCGTGCTGTGGTAAAGATAGCGTCCCACAATTTCGAAACGGCTTCTGCTTCTGAAAGATCTGGGAAAACACGTTTTGCCCAAGCTGGGCTAGCTGCACCAACAATGCACCAAACATTTTTTCCAAAATCCATTCCATCACGCCAATCACGACATGCAGCGTGAGCAGCTCTTTGATATGCGACTAACTTTTGTTGATCAACTCCATTAAAAGCTTCTGGATCTTCACTCGTAATAAACAGTAACGCAGCGCCACGTTTTGCTACACCATTTTGCAGGAGCGCTTTCCAATCGGGAAAAACCTGGAAGGCCTCGAGTGGCTTATAGTCGTAATCCATCCTACTAACCAACTCATCACCGAGCCTCACGATTACATCTTTAGCGCCATTCTCATAAGCACACTTCACAACTGCTCTAACTAATTCTATCGTTGCAATATCGGCTGAAACATACAGCTCCTGTCCCTTTTGAAGGTTACACCCTTTTTTAACGATTAGCTCTGCGTACTTGGCAAGTTGATTTTCAAATTCACTCATTTTCAGCACTCCAACAATAAAAAACCTGCAGTGATGTTACGTCATTTTCAACTATTGGAGTAGATAGGAATTAATCCAATTTTGCCTTATAAATATATGCAATCCCAAAACTTAGCGGCTGACAGTCTGTTTCGCTAAACCCTGCCTGCCTTAAAATATCTTCTAGAGCTTTCCCCGTTGGAAAATTCCACGACGTTTCATAGAGATATTTATATGCAACCCTTTCCCCAGTAACCATTCCACCAACCAGTGGAAGAATATGTTTTGCATATAATTTATAGATACAAGAAAAAAATTTTCCTGCTGGACGACCAAATTCTAAAATATAAAGAGTTCCTGATTTTTTTAAGACACGTTTAATTTCTAGCAACGCTTTTTCATAATCTGGAATATTTCGAAGCCCAAATGCGATGGACACAACATCTTGGCTCTTATCAATCTGTGGCAACGCAGTCACATCAGCAAGTGTCAGCTTTATGTTACTTGGAAGTTTCTCCTTTGCAATATCAAGCATCTCTTTACAAAAATCTACCCCTTCTCCTCTTCCAACTAACCTTACTATGTCACCCGTTCCACAACACAGATCTAGAAAGTTGCCATTCTGTGGGAGTTCTTCCCTAATCATTCTTGCCAACTTTCTCTTCCAGAGATGGTGAATCCCAAGACTTAAAAGTGTATTAGTTAAATCATAACCTTTTGCTATCCGTGAAAAGATAGAGTGAATTTCTTTTGGACTTGATTTATTTATAAACTTAGAAGGCTCTATGCAAGACTGCTGTATATTGATTTCTGAAGTACTAAATTCTCCCATTATTCCCTTCGCTTTCTAAATACCTTTCTCTCTTCTTATCTTTTTAAGAAGTAACGGCAACGCCTCCTCAATATCGTTCCACGTCTGCTCAAAATCACCCGTATACCACGGGTCCTCCACGTCTCTTGGATTATCAGTGAGATCCAACAATCTAAAGATCTTATTTTCTGGATCGCTTTTCATCAAACGCTCAATACCACGAAGATTACTATTATCCATTGCAACTAAATAATCATAGTAATCATAATCACGACGTTCTATCTGCCTTGCAAGCTTTCCGTCGCAACTAATACCGTGTATTGCAAGTTCATCTCGCGCAGCTTGATAAACAGGATGCCCCACTCCACCAAAGATCTCCTCACTACTTGTCCCTGCTGATGCAATTTCAAAGCTGTTGCCAAGCCCTTGCTTTTCGACAAAATCCTTCATCATGAATTCTGCCATGGGTGAACGACAGATATTTCCATAACAAACAAAAAGCACCCTAACCATACGATCTCCTAAGCTCCAAAAACCTCTCCCTTGCTGCCAAGAAAAACGGTTGATGATCTGGGCGTTTATAATTTGGATAAGTCCACTCCCTCGCCTCATAACGCCCTGCCAGAAACCTTAAAGTTGCCTCACCATATATTCCTTTTCCAAGATACAAACGGTGTGATGCATCTTTAGTCGTAGCTAAAACAACCTTAGACTCATTCATATATCCAGGATCCATATTAAGAGGTCTTTCTTCAGGATAATGATTTTTGTCTTTGAACTTTTGTTCTAACTCATTTGTCCAAAGCTTAATCTCAACCAACTCTTCTGGTGAAATTAACTTAAAAGCACTAAGTTGAATTTTTAGATCTGCTCCCATCGTCGCTTGATAGTAATCAGTATCATCAAACGGCAAAAGCTCGCTCTGTTCTGCTGGAATACCATACCTTGAACTGAAATTTTCGACTGCAAAGTTAAGCGCATCCTCATAGCGACTATACGCTGCTAGAAATAATAAACATGGCTTAACCTCTTTGATGCTTCCCATAGGCACTCTTTAATTAACCTGCTGCATAAGGTTATAATATTGAATGCCTTAAAGTAAAGCAGCTGTTAAGAGCAATGGAATCCTATATACTGATACGAGTACCCTATTTAAAGAAATGCCATCCGAAAACAACTTTTAGAGGACTACTTCCATAAAACTGGAAATTAGACAAAAAAAAGCACCCACTAAGTGGGTGCTTTAACTAAACAAAAGAACTACTATTCAATTGCGAATTCGGCGACACCTCCCCAAGAATAATTACTTCCATACCTAGCTTGAACTTCGTAGTCGCCCTTTTCAAAAGGCTCTTGTATCTCTTTTTCGTCGCCAGTTTCATCTTTTTGCAGATATGTCACAACGACTTGATTATTAATTTTGCTAAATGACAAGCCTCCTCTGTATTTGCCATAAACTTCTGTAAACAACGTATAAGCATTAGTTTTAACATTTCTTATTAAGTAATCTGGATAAAGATTTTGTTCAAAGCCGCCAAGATTTATTTTTAAGGTTCCTTCGATATCGTTTTGTTGTGAAATGTTAGCTACATGTGCTTCTCGAACGGTTAGATCGATTGCGGGGCACCTGTAACCAGAGATGCATCTAGGACCTGTTTGTTCCCACAAAGACACTCCTTTATTAGTGTATACACTCTTCGATCCAATATTTAACTCTAATTTGTATACTGCTTTATATGCAGAATATGGGTCTGCACTGATAATACATGATCTACTATCACACTCTCCGACCTTCTCACCTTCCGTATCATCAGTATAATCTGCTCCACCAGCGTTGGTTTTGTACAGATCGATATGATACGAAATATCAGCAACCTTATTGTCATAAATTGCTTTCTCAAACGAAGGGGCAACTGCTATCACAGTATACTTAACTACACGAGTAGTGTAGCCACAGCCATTTATAGAGCAGCTCTTTTTATCTTCATATTCTTTTTTGATATGGACCTCTGGTCTAGCAAGTACAGAAGCGTCAGAAACGGTATCGTATTCATAGCCAATATATGCCTTCGTTGCTGGACTATAATGCTTTGTGCCAGCAATGTTCTTACCATTTTTATCAACAAAACGGACATAGTACTTAAAAGACCAAGCACCCTTAGAAAGAACAAATTGTACTTTAGGACTTGAGCTATACTTGGTAATTGATATTTTTGTCCCAATCTTCTTAGCTACAACTTGGTACTTAACAGATAAATCCTTCCTATTCTTAAAATCAACACCCGCAAATGGTTGCATATTAACTTCAACAGTGGTTTTGCTCGTGTATGCAACTACTGGAGCAATAAGAGCGGTTGCATTAGATACTTTCTTTGTTCCCTTAGAAAGCAAAACAATATCACGTTCCGTGGTAGCTCTGGTAAGATAAACCTTGTTATAATCAGATGATTTCTTATAACCAACTTTGCTTGTACTTGGTTTTACTACATAAAAGGTAGCACTTGTTCCCTTCTGAAAGGTATATTCCTTTTTCAGGTCTGCCTTATTGTAAGAGTGCTGCGTACCGCGAACATCTTCGACGACAAGATCCTTCTTTACTCCATCAACGTAATTAAGGTCTTCGTCTAAAACACTAACATGTAACTTAACAGTATCGTCAGATGCTTCGGCATAAAGATTACTTCCAAAGCCAAAAAGAGCTAGCATAGCACTAGCCATAAAATATTGAATTTTCATGTGAATTCCCTTTCTTATATATTAATCATGGATCTAGATTGCCGTCTTCCACATTCATCACTTGGTACCGAATAGTGATAACTTAAATCCTTTAGGCAACCAAACGTTCTTTCGGATTTACCACCCCCTTTGATCCATCATTTCTAAAGAAAAATATTAATAGAAGACAGTTATTTTTATCCCTTCCGAGCCTTTATTAGGGATTGATTAGAATGTATAATCCAGCAGAATCTGGCTGTTTTTACTCAGATTTTCTACTAAATGTTCAGGAGTTTACAGGATGAAATTCTCTTCATTAGCCACTTTGTTTGGCATGCTTTTGTTATTGCCTAATTTTTCATTTGCAGATGTTGAAGTTGAGAAAGATGCTGCAAGATCTAAAGTTTACCTTCTAAAAGAAAAACAGCCAGCATTTGCTGTTCAAGCTGCAAAATCAGCAGCTGAGAGCGTTGATTATGCTGCATTAGCAGATCAAGTTCTAGCTGATTACGCATACAGATTTGGCGTTCAAGATCACAAACAAGAACTTAAATTATCCAACATAGATACAGATGAACTTAATATGGTTCACCTTCGTTACAAACAGGTCCTGCACAACATTCCTGTTTTAAGTGGTGAATTAATTGTCCACCTAAAAGCAAGTGGTGCCCTTAAATCTATTACAGGAAACTTTGTTACTGGATTGACAATAAGCACAAACCCTCTTATTTCACAATCTGAAGCTTATAATATTGCCGTTAATTACTGGACATCAACTTTAAACTACGGTTCAAACTACAGACCAAATGCGACAAAACTCGTTATCATATCTCCATCAGAACAAAACAACCAAGATGGTGTAAGTTTTCTTGCATGGATGATTTCTCTTTCTGATAACTCTGAAACTTCCAACAAAGATTTAAATATATATATTGACGCAAATAGCGGTGAAGTTATTACAAGTGACAGTAACATCAGAGGACAAGACATCTATCGTGAGGTTTGGGATAAAGATTCTACAGGGAAGTATGCCCTTGATGCCTTCGACTCTGCTAACAACTATTATATAGGTCGTTCAGAGGGGAAAGCTGCACGCGGAGTAAACCCATATACCAGTATCGCACCTGATCGTGTCTATGACAGATTGAAACTCGCTCATTCCTTTGCAAAAGATGTTTTATCACTAGATGGTGCGAATAATGCTGGTGGTGTTTTAATAGAAAATGGCAAATCCATTACTCGCGCTTACCTTGATAAAGACAACTGCCCATCAAACGCAGGGTACTCAAGTTCATCAAAATCATTTTCATTTTGTGGTACTTCAAAGTTAGTTCAACTGCTTGGTCACGAGTACGGCCACGCCATTATTGATGGTGCGCTAACCTATGCTGGCGAGTCTGGAGGTCTTGAAGAAGCTTGGGCTGATATTAACAGTTACGCTTTTGAAGCATATCTTAACGGTGAAGCAAGTTGGATTACGGAAACACAAACTAGTAGTGAGAAGCCAGCTCGTTACAGCAAAGATCCGACATCAACTCTTGCTGCAAAACAATATCCAAAAGACTGGTATGCAAACGGTTTCACCAAGAGCAATGTTTGTAACAGTGTTTATGCCATCTCTACCATTCCAACTTACGCTGCATACCTTGCCGCAGAGGGTGGGAAGTTTAACGGTTGCAGTACGTTCCCAATTGGTATCAACAAGGTTCATAAGATCTGGCATAGAGCTATTAAGAGTTACTTTCCAAGCAACGTTACGATGAATGCTGCTGTAGGGTATCTCTTGAACGCTTGTGATGATTTATATCCAAACCCAGTAAATGGTAACGATTTAAGCACTACCTGTTATCAACTCAAAAAAGCTCTTTTAGCAGTAAAGATGGATCAGGTTGGTATTTGTCTTGACCCCGATCGTATGTATAACAAAACTCCGAGTTGTAACTTTTGCAAAGACAGCGGGGATACAGATTGCAGATTTGATGGTGACGACAGTGATGGTGACGGCACCCCGAATTCAGCTGATGAATGCCCTTATGACCCAGCAAAGGTTTCTCCTGGAAGATGTGGTTGTAACGTTGCTGAAGTAATTGAGGATAATGATGGTGATGGTTTCTATGGTGGAAATTCATGCTCCGCTATAAGAAACGACTGTAATGATAACTCATACAATGCTACAAAACCTGGAAGTGCTGAAAATTGCAGTGATGGGAAGGATAACGACTGTGATGGCTTAATTGATGCTAACGATCCAGACTGTTCAGATTCTTGCCCAGACGATCCAAACAAAACAGAACCAGGAATCTGCGGTTGCGGCACACCTGATACAGATCGTGATGGTGATGGTACGGTTGACTGCTTTGATTACTGTCCAGACGATCCAGATAAAATTGCTCCAGGAGCTTGTGGTTGTGGAGCAATCGATACAGATTCTGATAACGATGGTACTGCCGATTGTAATGATGGGTGCCCAACTGATCCTAAAAAGACAGCAGCAGGAAGCTGTGGTTGCTTTGTTCCTGATACAGACTTAAACGGCAATTCAACAGTTGATTGTAAAGATTCGTGCACTACAAATCGCAACAATAAAAGAACGGCAGGTGCTTGCGGCTGTGGTACTCCTGATACTGACAGTGACGGTGATGGCGCTCCAGATTGTCTTGATGGTTGTCCAAACAATCCAAATTTAATTGCACCAAAGGGGCTCTGTGGTTGTATTGATGATGAAGACAATTCCTGCAATCTTGTCTGTACCGGCGTAAACAACCGCTATATGGGTGGCAGTGAAAGTCACTTCAACTTTCCTATGAATCTTTATGCCGATGGTGGCTACAATGGTACTGTTTCAAGTACGGGTGTTTTACACGATGCTGGAGATCTAAACGGTGATGGCTTTGAAGATATCATAATTGGCGTGCCATTTTTCGGTAGAGAGGTGATTACAGAATATATAGGCGAAGAAAATAACGAGCCTATCTTCAAAGATACTGTAGTCAATGAGGGCTCAGGCAAAGTTATTGTTTACTTTGGTAGTAGCGAAGGCATTGATCAAAACAATTCGTATGAACTTACAGGAACAGAATCCTCAAGGCTTGGTGAAGATATTGCATCAGTTTTTGATATAAATGGTGACGGTTATAGTGACTTAGTAATCGCAACTGCTTCCGGTTCCGTTGTTTATTATGGAAACGATGAAAATACTTTAACAAAAGGTAGTACATTACCAGCGGGAAGCCTTTCAGCAGCAGGTGATGTTAATAATGACGGCTATGATGATTTAATTATCGGTCAAGCATTAAATAATCAAGTTTCACTTTTTTATGGTAACAGCTCTGGGATTAAGACTACAGCGCAAGTCATAACACTTAGTGGCACAAGCAGATTGGGTGCATCAGTTTCAGCAGCTGGCGATATTAATGGTGATGGTTATGATGATTTCATGGCATCAGCTTCATCAAGAGTTGTCGTTTTCTTAGGCAAATCATCAACTACAGGAAATTTTACTAGCACAACGCTTACTGCAGATGAAGCATCAGAGTTTTTTTACGGCTATTCATTCTCTTCTGCTGGTGATGTTAATACTGATGGTTACGATGATGTAGTTGTAGGATCTCCAACTCTAAGTGGTGGTTATGCCTACATATACTATGGTGGGAAACCCCCATTCCAACAAAAGGTCAAATTAGACGGCAATACACCAACAAACCGTTACATTGCTACCAATCCTGATTACACACCTGGACTCTTTGGTATCTCAGTATCAAACGCAGGTGATGTTAATGGTGATGGCTATAGCGATATTATAATCGGTTCTACTGGTAATGATCCTTTTAACTCTGAAGTAGCCAATGCTGGCGCAGCTATTTTGGTTTATGGAAACGCTGATAAAAACCTTCTTTTCAAGACCCGCATTACAGGACAGGTTGATAGTCAAAGACTTGGAACTTTTGTTTCTGGAGTAGGTGACGTTAATGGGGATGGTTACGATGACTTCCTCTTATCTTCAAATTTTGCAATTGATGACACAGGTTGGAAAAATGGTTATACCTATGCATTACTTTACCACTCTGGTATGAAACGCGAGTTTGGTGATACCAACAACAACTTCATTCCTGACTGTGCAGAGTGTAACAGCAACATTAAAGACCTTCCTGGTGTTTGTGGTTGTTCAGTTCAGGATACAGACTCAGATTGGGATGGAACACCTGATTGTATAGATAGCTGTCCAAACAACCCTAACAAGACAGATCCTGGTGTTTGCGGTTGTGCGAGAGAAGATTCATCAATTAATATTGCAGACAATGACGGAGATGGAATTGCTAACTGCAACGATCTTACTCCAAACACTGCTAATGA
>JAEEGL016015049.1_pt1 | contig 13126 bp, 11 predicted proteins | sample 9134231 | NCBI WGS metagenome assembly JAEEGL01 (sample SAMN16246548, study PRJNA631951) | gut metagenome | biome: gut microbiome; feature: rumen; material: fiber-attached | host: Bos | place: Iran: Karaj | collected 2018-10
AAAAGATCTGTTCTTACTGATTTTTCGCGCATTTAAAGGCAGGCCTCCCAAGTAATAAGCCTGCACATAATAACAAAGGAACAAGGGTGTGTCAAGTATTTTTACTTGTCAGTTAAGTTCTGGCCCACCAGTAACAGAATGCCTGGGTCCTTGCAGCAAAATGAGTTGAGGTCTTAAGAAGCTCCCTGACCTCCTCCTTGGAATACCAGCGGGCTTCTATCTCTTCCTCATCGGAAGTGCTCGGAGCAAAATCCCCTTCGGCCGTGCCAAGGACACAGCAGCTCCTCTCATTGGTAAGGCCGACACCGGAGTAACTCATCGGAAGGACCTCGTCTATTGATACGAGCTTCAGACCGGTCTCTTCCCATAATTCTCTTGCTGCGGCTTCCTCCGGATTCTCGCCTTCGTCTATGAGTCCTGCCGGAAAATTATATGCGAACTCACCGACAGCCATTCTGAACTCCCTGTTGAGCAGTATCTTCTGCCCGTCCGGCGTCATGATTATCAGAACTACCGCATCACATTTCTCGCGCTTCAGGTCTTCAAGGCTCGTGATGTTCTTATCTCTCGAACTCATCTCATATATCTTGCGGTTGCCGAGTTCTGTCTCATATTCAGCGTTGTAAGCAGTTATAAAACGTCCTTCATGGACTTTTTTGATACCTATGAACTTCATTTTTTATTCTTTCCCATTCTCTTTCTGATAATATCTTCACTTGCCACCGAATAGCCGAAAAAGCCGAGTTTCTCGCCCAGGAGATAATACTCTCCGTGGTTATAGGCGACAAGCCTTGCATTCTCCAGGCAAAGTTTGCCGTTCTCATCGAGCAGATAGGAATCAGCCGTAACGGCTTTTATCTCACCGATGAACATATCGTGTGATCCAAGTTCCGTAACGCTCTTTACAACACAGGAGATCGATACGGGCGCTTCCTTGACCGCATATGCATATTCAAGTCCTTCGGCCTTAACAGGTGTCAGTGAGCAGGATTTGAATTTGTCTTCCTTTTCGCCGCCCCTTACACCGCAATAGTCACAGGCTTTGCATAAAGACTTTGAAACGAGGTTCACCACGAATTCACCGGTTTCAGTTATCAGCTTATGTGTGTGTCTTGATTTCCTGATGCTGACTGAAATCATGGGAGGTTCTGAATTGACCGTCCCGGCCCAGGCTGCAGTCATGATGTTCGGACGACCTTCAGCAGTACCGGGATCTTTGCCTGCCGAAGAGACCATAACAACAGGAACGGGATTAAGTATCGTAGACACTCCCACTTCGATCTTATCGTGTTTTGCCATGTTTACCCCTCCTTGGATATCAGCGGTGTCACCGCCGTAAAGCTCTCATGCAGGAGCAGATAGTCTTTTATATCGATTCCCGCTGCATAACCCACGATGCTTCCGTCCTTACCGATTACACGGTGGCACGGAACGATAACGGCAACTGGATTGTCAGAACAGGCAGCGCCTACCGCTCTCGTGATCTTCCTTGCATCTTTGAGATTACCGTCAGTCAGCTTAAGAGCTATATCCTCATAACTGGCAGTACCGCCGTATGGGATCGTACCGAGTGCATTCCAGACTTTTTTCTGGAACGTTGTTCCCGTGGAAAAACGTACACGTATGTCAAATCCGGCTCTCATAGAATCAAAATACTCACGAAGTTCCGTATAAGCTTTTGCGAGCTCTTCAGGAAGGTAAGCAAGCTGTTCTTTTCCGAGATTGTATCTGCCGTCATCATTTCTTGCGATACAGCCGTTACCGTCAAGCAGGCCGAGACCTGCCGCAATATTAAAGGCAAACGGGTCATCTATCTTCTGGCCGTAATGGAAAAGGCTGACCGAATCCACAAAATCAGCTCCGCCGCACACCATAGCCACACCGCGTTCGAAAGGGACAAAGCAGATATTATATCTGGGATACTCATAAGACATCATGGCAAAAAGCCCTGCATCTTCAAAGCCGTTCTTAAGTCTGACCTCATCCCTCAGCACAGCCTCCTGGATAAAACCGGCACCTGTGAGGATCCTCTCAAGTCCTTCATTTCCGTGATTACATATGACCGTCACTTTGTGATAGTATTCCTCGCGGAAACAATATCTCAAGACTTCATCGACAACACCGCTCTGTGTATCGGCATTTGCATCAGGAGTAAAGACAAATTCAATGTGTGCCCTGCACTTCTTCCTGTCAGGTCTGAAAAGCTTGACCAGCGCATAGATCACACCGGCTTTGCATGCAAGGAGAGCCTCACCCTGGCTTCCTGTACCGAATGACCTGATGTCATCTTCTATGAGTTTCAGGGTTCCTTCCATCAAGCCCCGTCTGCGAAGCTCGGAGCTGTCAGCTATATGAATCTTTTTCAGATCGATCTTGTCAGCCATAACATTTCTCCGCGTCAAATTCATCGTCGCCTTTTACAAACTCTGCCGTATATTCATTGGTATTAGTGAAGACCTTACTGTCATAAGACGAAGGACAGTAAACAGCGTTATCCATTGTCTGCCTTATATCAGATGCCATGTGTCCGAAAAGCTCATCCTCAGATATCAGATCCCATACAGAATCGTTTCTGGTAAGAGGCATGAGACCTGTCATATCTTCAAGTCTGTATATGAGCATCTGCGCATCAGGATCAAAAGAGATGAAGGCTGCAAACTCGGCAGCAAAGCCGCTGTTTGCGGAATCTTTAGTGACACACAGCGAATAAGTGCTGATATAAGGAACGCCTGTATTCGTCGCATCATCACAAGGCAGATGCAAAAGATATAGCCTTCCGGGATAATAATCCGCCCAGGCTCTGACATTAGCTGAGGAATCAGCCCACAAAGCTGCCTGTCTTGAATACACAGGATCAGATCCTTCCGAACTGTCAGATGCCAGTTCATCTGTATAAAGGCCTCTGATATATGAAGATGCGCCCTCAATGATCTCCCCTGCAGAATCCTTGTCTTTTATATATTCGTCAAACACCATATAAGAAGTCGGCTCATCGCCGTTAAAAGCAGAACCGAGATACGGTATGAGCTCATAAGCAGATGCAAAAGGCACACAGGAATATTCCTCACTGATCTCAAGCAGATATTCCGCCATATCCTCAGTCGTGCTCTTCGTCTGAAGTTTGCCGCTCTCCGACGGAATAAAACCTGAGTTGCCCATTATGAGCTCTGCTGAACAGAAATGCGGAACCGCAAAGAAGATGCCGTCGTATGAATCGTTGGTGAGAGCGCCGGTAAAGATCTGCTGTGCGTTCATATATGTGCTGTCAGAAAGATATCCGTTAAGGTCTTCCACATATCCGCCCTTCCACATCGCTTCACTGTCCTGTGCCAGGAAAAGATCCGGAGTGTTGCCCTCATCCTGCCATGCCTTGACCGCGCCCAGGCTCGCACCGGTGCTTCCGCATCCGATATTAGTTATCACATAATTGGTCGCAACAGAAGAAAGATAATCTGTATCTATAGTAAGACCGCTCTCCGCACTGTCCCAAAGCCCGTTATTCTTGCAGTAAAGCATTGATGCCAGACACTGAACCGTAAGATCCGAATAAGGCAGAGCAACACTCAAATGACGTATCTCATTTTCAGGTGTGGTCTGGACAGTCCCGTCAGATTCATCAGGCTGGCTAGTCTGAATGTCAGGAACGCCTATCGAAGGAAACATATCATCGCCCTTTTTACAGCCTGTCAGGACCGCGCCGGTCAAAGACGCACACAACAAAAGACTTATCGATCTTCTTGTAAAACAAACAGGCTTCATCAGTATCAGTCCTCCAATAAAGCAATTATATCATTCTTATTCCCGTTTCCCTTCTCACTTGACACTTATCTCCCAAATGGGTATATTTTTATGGCACGCCAAAGTGGCTCAGGGGTAGAGCAATTCACTCGTAATGAATAGGTCGCGGGTTCGATTCCCGCCTTTGGCTCCATTAACGATCAGGGCTGTCTCGAAAGTATCGAACTTTCCGGACAGCCCTTTATATATTCATGTTTTCCTATTAAAATATTTCCGGATAGAGAACCTGCGGAGGAAACGATGAAAGATTATCTGAAGTTGATAAGGATCAAACACTATATTAAGAATCTGTTGATCTTTGCCGCTTTATTATTCAGCGGACAACTGCTTAAAGCAGATAAACTGATAAACTGCTTTATCGGCTTTGTTGCTTTCTGTCTGGCCACTTCTGCTGTTTATATTTTTAATGACATCAAGGACAAGGACAGGGATGCTCTTCATCCTAAAAAGAAGAACAGACCTATCGCAAGCGGAAAGATCTCAGTTAAGGCTGCGATAATAACAGCTATAGCGTGCCTCATCCTTTCAGGGATATGTTTTGCCTTTATCTTCAACCTTACTGCCTTAGCACTTCTGCTGATCTATATTGCAATCAACTTCCTGTACAGTGCGGGGCTCAAGAATATCCCGCTTTTGGATGTAACTATCCTTGTATCCGGATTTCTTATAAGAGTTGTTTTCGGTGCTGCAATTACCGGCATTGAAGTTTCAGGCTGGCTTTATCTTACGGTAATCACGCTTTCTTTCTTCATGGCTTTCGGCAAGCGCCGCAACGAACTTATTTCAGAAAGCTCCGGAGATACCAGAAAAGCACTTAAGGGTTACAGCCTTAATTTTCTTGATAAGAGCATGTATCTTTGTCTTGCTATGGCAAATACATTCTATGCGTTATGGACTATGGACAGCGCTACTGTTGAACATTACGGCAACAACAAGATCTTATTTACTGTTCCTGTAGTTCTGCTCATAACGTTAAAATACTGCCTTAACATAGAAAAGGAAACTTCTGACGGCGATCCTACCGAAGTATTATTTCACGATAAAGCATTGCTTGCTTTATGCCTGCTTTATGCTGTTCTGATGATGTTCCTTCTGTACTTCAACAGGATAATGTCGATGTTCGGATCCTGATATTAACCCATTATCCGAATGGATATCTGCTTGTTGCAAACGATATAAGACTTGCGAGCCCCGGAACATTGAACACAAGAAATATGATCACCATTACAGCTGACGTCACAGGAATAATAAGCTTTGTCTTCAGCCTGTCCTCTATCGATTTCAGGAGATTGAAGATCAGCACATAGAACGGCCAGCCGAAATACAGAGCATATAAAATAAGACCATTCTCATATATGCCCCACCCTATAACGATCAGAATAAACAATGATAAACATATCCAGCCCAGAGCGAGCCGTGATATTTTGGATTTTCTTGTGATGATAAAAGCTAAAACGGACAGTGCAATAACAGCAACACCTGTATAGTTGACAGAAGTCACTTCAGAAAGATGCCATCCGTAATAAACGTCTTTTACCATGACTTCTTCTGAAGCAGGTGCGATGAAACATCCTCCGACAAAATTCAGGTATTGAAGGAAACGTTCGCCATACCCGATCGTCTTCCCGGTGAACAGGGACAGAACAGCAAGATTATCGATGGTATTTAAGATGATGTTGGTCCTGCCTGCAAGTATCAGGATCAAAAGAAAGTCCAGACAATAGATCAGAAGACTCTTTATCCATTCAAAAACAAGATCGATCCCCTTCTTTTCGGGTTTCAAAATGAAAGGCACGAGCACACCGCTTATAAGAAGCGTTCCTGCGGAAGCATATGTTAAGGGTACGGCCTCTTTCCTGTGACGGTTCATATAACGGATCGTGAGCACAAACCAGAAAAATGCAATTATGTACTGCTCGATCATTACCGAGAACAGCAGGAACGTGAATGTTGCGGATGCGGTCAGAACGAAGCAGATCCTTTGCAATGAACTCAACTTAAGTTCAAAAGAAAGGATCAATGCGGTAAAAAGCAGCAAAAAGATCTGTGCGAAGTCGATTATAAGCGCTGCCGGAACAACAGGGATCAGATAGCCTATAAGACAGGGAATTCCCATCAAAGGAGCTGAAGCTGCCGCAAAGAGCGGTTGACGCACATCGTTTTCGACATGATCAAGGCAAACAAAGGCATTGTATTTTAAAAGCTCCGGCGAATCACTTGAATAAATGATATCGAGATCATGCTCCGTTCCGTAAAATGCCTGACTGGACAAGAAACAAAATGCAGCATAAGCACATAAAACCAGAAATAAAACCGAATATATGATCCATTCGGCCTTTTTTACGCCGCTCTCATCAAGTATTTCATTTAATAATTCCTCGAACTTTGTCCAGAACAGCAGACTGACCGCAAAAACAAACGGGATCCCGAGTATAAGGAAGACAAGCCGCTGAACAAAAGTATCTCCGCCCCAAACATATGGAATGTCACCTAAAACATTATATGTCCCGTAACAGATACCTGCCGCGCTAAGCAGCGATATGACACGGAGCTTGATCTTCGAACGTGACATAAATGTTATAAATGAAGGACAGACGGCTGAAAGCAATAATATCAATATGCACGATGGAATTATCGAACAGTGGAAATCAAACGGCAGGAAACTATCGTTAGGCATCCCCGTATTGGTGAGCATAAAAAACACAGCAGATAAAGGGATAAACCAATTGCCGCCGAGATTAGCCAGATAATCTTTGAACTTTAATGCTTTGATCTTGCCGATCAGATAAAGTGTCATACTAATCAGTCATTCCTCAAAATGATTTCCAATATACAGGAAGTAGCATAACACAATTTATGACCGAATAGAAACGGGTGCTCTTATATACTTACCATCCCATCTCTTCCAGGAAAGTCTTTATCTTCTTATGTCTTTCCTTATCACCTGACACATATTCACCGAGATCGCACTCGCCTAAGATACCGCCGTCGCGGAGATATATGATCCTGTTGGCCCTTCTGGCAGATGTTATATCGTGAGTGACCATAACGACTGACTGTCCTGATCTGTTTATGTCAGTGAGAACATCTAAAACAGACTTTACTCCGGCTGAATTCAAGGCTCCGGTCGGTTCATCGGCAAAGACGACATCAGGATCATTGATCACTGCCCTTACCATTGCTGCCCGCTGAGCTTCACCGCCTGACAACTGGGCGGGAATTTTGCCCCACAGATCTTTTTCTAAGCCGACACGTTCGAACAATCTGCTTGCCTTATCCTTAAGAGCCTTCTGTTTCTGACCCGTAAGCATTCCGGTCGATATAGCGTTATCCATGATGCTCATGCTGTCAACAAGATGAACCTGCTGGAAAACAAAACCGCAGTGTTTGCGGCGGAATACCGCAAGCTGGTCGTCATTCATGGATGTGATCTCCCTGCCGCTGTATGAGATGCTTCCGAGTGTCGGTTTATCCATGCCTGATAAGGCATAAAGGAGCGTAGACTTGCCGGCACCGGAAGATCCCATGATCACAGTGAAGTCACCCTTATATATTTTCATGTCGAGATTCTTGATGACATGCTGCTGTTTTCCTCCGACAGAAAAACTCTTGGATAATTTCTCAGTCTTTATGATTACTTCCTTGTTCATTTTCTTGATTCTCCATTCTTTATTCCGATATAAGTTTATAGGCAGATACTTTTTTCATCTTTCCTGACATGATGAAAGATATGCCGAACACCATAACAGTTACTATCAGCAGAGTTACCGGTATTACAACCGGATCGATCAGAAGATCGGAATTCTTTATTCCGTAACTGCTGAAAATCAGGTCGAAAAGCCTGTTTGTTATAAGACACGCCGTTACCGATCCCAATAATGTTCCGATAAGGCTGACCGGCATAAGTGATAAAGAAAGCTGGAGCCTTAACTGACTGCTCGTAAATCCGACCGCTTTCTTGATCCCGAACTCCTTCTCACGCTTTATAAACACTGTTTTAAGAAGCAGTCTGATGACTATAGCCACGGTAAAGAAATTAAGGACGATCAGGGCAAGAATGACCAGCGAGACTGCATATACCGGTATGTTCTCATTGCTTCTCTGAGTGTGATAGTAATTCTCGGTGCTCGTGCAGTTACCGGAAAGAACTGTTTTCGCTTCATCAAGAAAAGCATCAACTTTGGCTTCATCCGGATCATTCAGTCTTACTCTGACATAAGTGTATATGGGGTCGCCCTTAAGCCTTCTGAAACCCTCATCAGATATATATACTCTCTCTCCGAAGCCGTAGACCGCCTGCTGAAGTCCGGTTATAAGGAATCTCTCCTCATTATCCATGTATCTGATCGTGATCTCATCGCCTATTCCGAGGCCGAGCCTTTCTGCAAGAACGCCTCCGACAACGGCTTCGTTAGCTTCTACCGCGATCTGTCCTTCATAAACTCCGCAGTGCAGATATTCAGGCGTGGTCGAATAGAGCAGATAACATTTATAGTCACCGGCATAAGCATCGGCACTTGATAATCCGTATGACTGTGTAACGCCATCCATACCCTGAAGGGTATCTATGATCTCATACATCTTTTCAGATGAATCATATGTGATGTTCACATATGCGTCCGGTGCATCACCCTGAAGTAGTGTCTGGAAATTCGTTATGTCGATCCGGGTGTTATAGAAAAGTATCGAAGAAAAAGCCGTCATGAAAGACACAGCGAGGATGACTCCGGTGATAATAAGGTTCTGGCTTCTGTTCTGCAGAGTGTTTTTCAACGCAAGAAGAACATTAAGGTTTCCGTTTGTCTTATCAAGCGGCAGGTGGTTCTTCCTGAAACTGTGTGACTCAAGACCGAATCTTAATGCAGTTGCCGGATGGATATTCCTTATAAGATGAGTAGCTGCAAATGTGACTGCAAGCATTACCAGGATAACACCCGCAAATACCGGCAAAGAGAGTCCGGGATGAAACCCGCCTTCCCAGACAAGTCCCGATAATTGTCTGGTCGCGTATTTTTCGAGCAAAGGAAATCCCATATATGCAAGTGCGATCCCTAATGCACTTCCGCACGCAGCAATAAACGAATACTCGATCATGAGGGACAGCCTGACCTGTGAGATGGTAAATCCGACAGCACGCAGTGCTCCTATATTGCTGATATCGCGGTTTATATTGGTATTGACCGTGAAGATTATCATGATAAAGCTGATAACCATCAATACCGCAGAAAAAGACGCCATAAATGCCGCAATGATATTTGTGATGCCGACATATCCGGCTTTGGCAAGATCACGGTTATATCCGTTGCAGTACATGCCTGACCGGATAAGCTCATCCTGTATCTCAGTTGCAGCCGCACCCAGATCTTCACCGTCCCTTATATGTGTGCAAAGAAAGCTTAAAGAAAACATTTTTGTAAGGTCTGTTGTATAAGAGGCCGCCTTCCCGCTGACTTTCTCATAACTTTTATGGTCGATCACGCTTGAAAAATAAGAATATCTCTGCCCGCAGAAAAGGTCTTCGTAGATACCTGCTACGGTAAACTCATATTCTCCGAGATCAGGATGTGTAAACTTTACCCGGTCACCGATCCACATTCCTTCGGCATAAGCCGTATAAACGTTAACGCTTATCTTCGGACCTGTTATACTGTCATCCTTTTCGACATAATAAAGGTCCTGATACAAAGCCTCATCTTCTTCATCTATAAAGAATATTCCCTCGATATCTTTTTTCTTGACATCATTGATCGATACACTTACCACATCAGGACTTACGATATCGACGAAAAAATAATCCTCCACATAATCCAGATCATCGATCGTATTCCCTGCCGCATCTTTGTCACCCGCAAAAAAGAACATCGCATCAACGACATCTCTTTTGATAAAGTTCTCCTCATACATAGGATCAAAGCGTGCAACCATTAAGCTCATCTGGAGCATCATTGCTGCCACAGTCAGGATCATAAGAAATGCCGACAGCACTGCCCTGTCTTTATGGAAATGTGCCTTAACAAGTTTTAACATCGGTCTGTCATACTGCCTTTCTTGAGAATACATGCTCCTTATGAGTCAGAGTATATTCTTTGCTTTGACCAAAACCTTTGTCTGTTTTTTAATTGTTTTTGAAATACAGATAAACTTGAACGCTCTGAGCTTGATCTGCGTTCGGATTTTCGTTCATGCGATCTTTATCCCGATAACAACGGCAAACCCGTCTGCTGTGTTCTTCGGAGTAAGGCTTCCTTCCATCTTCTTCATCAGATAATCCGAGATATAAAGACCGAGACCTGAACCGTCTTTTCCTGAAGCATTGCTGCCCCGCATGAACTTTTGTGTGATCAGATCCAGTTCGTCTTCAGGTACACCGGGGCCTTTATCGGCGATCTCTACCAAAAGGAACTTTCCGTCCGGATCAAACCTTCCGTTAACACTGATATCGGTTCCTGCATATTTATATGAATTGAAGATGATATTGCTGATGACCTGGTTGAGCCTTAATCTGTCAGCTGAAACGACCACATCCCTGATCTTAAGTTCACTCACCTTGTTAAGATAATCGGCTTCCCTGATCATCTGAACGATCTCTGTGGAATCGATATCCCCGGGTTTTACTTCAAGCTGCTCCAATTCCTCAAGCGTTGCATGGAACAGATTCGATATGAGTGCATCTATCTGATCTGCTTTATTGCTGATGGCAGTTATGGTCTTCTTCTCTTCTTCATCTTTGGCAGTAAGACTCATGACATCAGTCATTGCCTTAATGGATGCGACAGGTGTCTTGATGTCGTGCGATAACTGCGCAACTAATTCCTTCCGGCCCTTTACTGCTTTTTCTTCACTCTCGCGAGATGCCTTAAGCTCTTCCCTCATTATGTCAAAGCTCTCTGTAAAAGCACCGAAAACATTTCCCTTATCCATTTCCAAAGGAGTATCAAGATTACCTCCGGCAATCTTTACCGCGAAGCTGTTAAGCTTTCTGAACGGATCGACAATGTTCCTTTTCAAGTAGAAATAGTAACTGATAAAGACAATGACAGTCACGAGCAGAAGAACGGATACAAAGACAGCGATCTTCATATTCGTCTGCTTTTGTATCTCATTCTTCGGATTATGAACGATGAGCTTTCCGACTATATCACCGTCTGATTCAATATCTCTTATAATGTCGTAATCAGAGGTAGCTTTTGAAATGTTTTTCGCGATGTCATCACGGGTATATAAAAGCACATTTCCGTCGTTATCGATAATGCAGTAATCGAAGTCTTCTCCTGTAACAGTCAGCCTGTCATTATATGAACTGACCTCATTCCATTCATTTCCAAGACGCACCAGAAGTCTGTTGATCGCTGTAGTATGCACGGGAATATCATTCGACAGACTGCCGTTCAGGATGATATAGCATCCGGTGATCCCGGCGGCGATCAGAATAAATAAATAGATAAGAAGAAATCTTAACTTCATTTAAGCCGTTCCCTTGGAATCCAGCATAAAGCCGACACCCCATACCGTCTTGATAAAGCGAGGCGAACCTGCATCCTCTTCTATCTTCTCCCTTAAATGCCTGATATGGACATTTAAAGTCACATCGCCGACAAAACTCGTATCCCATACCTTCTCAAAGATCTCTTCTTTGGGAATGACACGGTCACTGTTACGCAGAAGATAAACAAGGATCTTGTATTCCATCGCTTTAAGTTGCGTTTCTTTGCCGTTCCTTGTGATCGTTGCTCTCTTAAGATCGATCACGGCATCTCCAAGCCTTGATATATGTTCTTTATTTTCCTCCGCGTTCTTATGCGATGACTCGTAACGCTTAAGTTCAGCCTTTACCTTGGCAAGCAGAACACTTAGAGAATACGGTTTGCATATGTAATCATCGCCGCCGATGCTCAGAGCAAGCAGCATGTCGTCTTCAGCTGATCTCGCACTGATAAAAAAGATCGGGATATCCGTTGTCTGTCTGATCTTCTGGCATAACTCAAAACCTGAATCATTTCCGAGATTGATATCCAGAAGTATCAGAGAACATGTGTTGCTCTGCATGAACTCCAAAGCTGATTTTGCATCAAGAACGAAATGAGCCGTTACACCGCTCATATTGAAATACTTGGCGGTATATTCCGATAGTTCCTTCTCGTCATCGATTATCAGAACACTATAGTGCATTACCTGTTTGCTCCTAATACTTCCTTATAAAAAGATCTTGTAACGTATCAGATCACATGCCTCTTCCGAAAAGCTTGCCCATGGAATTAACGGTATCACGGAGCCCGTCAATTGATTCATTCAGCCCATCGACATCGATACTGCCGATCTTGTTGATAGCATCCTCCATGGCACCGGTGTTATCTGCGAGAACAGTATCAACATCAGCCATCATATCATTCATGCCGTCAAGAGATGTGTTAAGGTTCTCTAACGTATCTTCTGCCTTGCCGACAAGAGTTGTAGCTTCCGAAAGTGTGGTCTGTATCTGATCTAATGTCTGGAGGACCTTGGGGACGATCAGCACTGCAGACACCAGGAAGATCAATGCGATACCCATCATGGCAAATGCAATAACGGAAGTCCTCTTTGCGGATTTCTTCTCATACTTGAGTATCTCACTCTGAAGGTCATGATCGGAATAATCGGCGAATTTGCCCTTAGTTATCTTGTTCTTTACGGGCTCAGCCGGAGCAGGTGCCGGTGTCTGTGCAGCAGGTGCAGCCTCAGGAGCTGCCGCAGCAGTTGTCTCAGGCGCAGAAGCATTTACTTCAGATGTTTCATTGATCTTATTCTCGTTTTCCATAATATCCTCCTAAAAAGGTACCGGATCATAAGCCTTCAGAAGACCATAAACTGTTTGATCCGGGCAATAGATTAAAGTTATATAAGCAATAATAAAGCTGCCTCACAAGCGGTTATAAGCGCTTATGAGACAGCCTGAAAAAACTGTATTAATGGTGGAACAGTCTCATTCCGGTGAATGCCATAGCGATGCCGTACTTGTTGCATGTCATGATGACATGGTCGTCACGGATAGATCCGCCGGGTTCAGCGATGTACTTGACGCCGCTCTTATGAGCACGCTCGATATTGTCGCCGAAGGGGAAGAATGCGTCTGAACCGAGAGCAACGTTGTCGTTCTTGGCAAGCCATGCCTTCTTCTCTTCTCTTGTGAATACCTCAGGCTTAACCTTGAAGATATTCTGCCATGTGCCTTCAGCAAGAACATCCTCATACTCGTCAGAGATGTATACGTCGATGGCGTTATCTCTGTCGGGACGGCGGATGTCGTCAACGAACTGGAGTCCCAATACCTGAGGGCTCTGTCTGAGCCACC
>JAEEGL016247207.1_pt1 | contig 13126 bp, 10 predicted proteins | sample 9134231 | NCBI WGS metagenome assembly JAEEGL01 (sample SAMN16246548, study PRJNA631951) | gut metagenome | biome: gut microbiome; feature: rumen; material: fiber-attached | host: Bos | place: Iran: Karaj | collected 2018-10
GACGGGGCTTGTTCTTAAGCTCTATCGCAACGAATACGGCGAGATTCCGCTTAAGGTAGAAGCGCCGCGTCCGTACGACGTCGCCGCCGCGACGACCGCCGACGGCAAAACGCTGACCGTCGCCGTCGTCAACCCGACGGAAAAAGCGCTCGTCTTCCACTTCGACGCGTCCGCGCTCAAACTCGCCGACGCCGGTAAGAAGTTCGAAATCGCCGACTCCGATCCGCGAGCCTTCAACGATCCCGACGCGCCGCAACGCGTCGATATCGTTCCCTCGGAATTCAAGGGCGCGCTCAAGGACGGCGTTGAAATTAAGCCGCTGAGCGTTACCCTCTTTAAGGTCGATATCCTCGAATAATCGCTTGAACCCGCGCTCAATGCGCGCGACGAAAACGCGGGACGCCGCTCCGACTTGGAACGGCGTCCCGCTATTGTTTTAGGCGCTAACGACTCGCGTCGCTGAATCAACTACTTTTCCGAGCCCACCGAGAAGCTCTTAAAGAAGAGCCCGTCCTCTTCCACAACGCCGAAGAAGAGATTGAATCCGACGTTCTGAACGAAGGAATCGTCAAAAGGCGGCAACGCCGAACCGTCGAACTTCGGCTTACGCGGGGTCGTTTGACCCGGCGGGGTAAGAATCGCGTTGAGAACCTTCGCGCCAAGCGTCTTGCCTTCCGGCGTCTTGCCCTGTCGGAAGAGCTCGTAGTTCTCGCGCAAACCGTCGATATTGCGTCCGTAGCCTTGAATAAAGATTCCGCTTTGCGCGGCGGTCTCTTTCGCAAGATATTGCATAGCGCGACGATGCTCCGCCGAATTCATAATGGAATCCTTACCGGTCGCGTCGACCTCTTGCAGTTTCTTCTGGAGGTAAAGCGCGTCGTTTGAAACGAAGAGCGCCCCGTTCGCGACGCCAAAGACGGCGCCCTTAATGAGTTCGGCTTCCGCGCCGGGCTCAGGTCTCGGCTTTACAGCGGTCGCAGGACCTGGGCGCACGCCTGGTCGAACGGCGCCGGGTCGGGTCGCGCCCGGACGAGTCCCCGGCCGAGTCGCGCCGGGTCGAGAGGCGCCAGCCGCCGCCTGTTGCGGCGCGTATTTCCAGAACTCGCGTCCTAGCAATTCCACCTTTTGGAAGTCGGGATCCGGCTCAAACATCTTATTGAGCGCAGTCGCGACGTCTTGTTCCTTTCCGTCGATGATATTGAAGGAAAAGATAAACTTCTCGCCGTCGGCCATATTCTCAGCGTCGAAGCAGTTCGTCGTGGAGAGTTGGCGTCCGAGATTGGCAAATAGTTCGGAACGAATATTGACCTGGGGGCCAAGCTTGTCGTTTTCGAGCGAATCGAGAATATCGTTCCACGCGCCCTCCGTTTCGAGGAACTCGTCGAAAAGCGGGCCGAGATTATTGAAAGTTGTGAGCGGGTTAAGATTCACGAGGGTATAGCGCGTCGCGCGTTCGCCAACCCAACTCGGCAGGGTAAAGCTGTCGACGTTCGAGAAGGAGAGCATTTTTAACGCCTTAGTCGGCGCGTTCGGAATGTACGCCTTCAGGCGCAAAACCGATTCGTAGCCTCCGGAACTCAAATCGTACGTGCCGCCTACTCCGGCTATGCCGCCAAAACCTTGATTCGACAGCGCGACGAACGGCGAAACGCCCTTCTGTTTGTCGGCGGGAGCGAGCGAACGAATCGCCTCGCCCGCCGCGAGAGGACTGGCAAAGAAACGAATCTGCGCCGGGGTCTGCGCGTTAGCGTCCCGAGCGCAACGCTGGAGAACCGCCTGATACTCGGGACGCGCCGCAAGAGAATTTCGACTCTCGCCCGCTAGGTTCTTGAGAAGAATCTCCGCGAGATACTTTTGATCCGTCGCTATTAGCAACTGCGGAAACGCGACGTAATACGCCGTCGTTACGCCGCCCGTCTCCTTGTTCGGAAAGGTCAGCGCCGTCGCTTCCACCGTCTGATTACCGACCGCAATGCGTTCCTTCGTCGCCTCGCCGCGTTGCTTTTCCGTCGTCTCGCGAATTAGGCGAACGAGGAAATCATTCACCTCTTCCGCGTTCCCGTCGACGTTCATCATAACGGCAAATCCGGGCTTCTTACCGGGCACGGCGATTAAACCGCCGCCAATCTCGCCGGACGGCAACGTCGTGAAGTCGTCGACGTTGAGACCGAGTCGATTCGGCCACGCTTCGTCGATCTGCTGACGCAAAGAATTCCGGAATTCCTGGAATTGCGGAGCGGAAAGCGTCGCGTACAGCTGAGTGCGCTTCCAGCTGTCGCCCAGCTCTTTGACGTTCGAGATCGCGACAAATATCTGCGTCGACTCAGGAAAATACTGATCCACCTTGAATTTCTGCGCGAATAACGCGGTCCCCGAAAGGAAGAAGCAGACAATGGATAAAAAAACCCGCAATTTCCGCCTGCGCATACTTGCAAACTCCTTACTTTAGGAAAAAATATAACGAGCGCGACGCGGCGCGCTTTGTGCGTATGGTTGAACCCGAAGCGCGACAAACGCGCGCGCAATCAGGTTGCCGTGCGACAGCCTCAACGAGACCATCCTATTAAAATATAACGTGAAAGAGGGAATGATACTAGACGAAACGCGCTCTTAAACGCGAACTTTTCCAAAAAAAGTCGCGACGTTACGTTAAAGACACATTATTTTGCGTATTTTACGCATTTCAACACATGAACGCGACGCGTGCGCCGCGATCGTCGGAGCTATGGAGAATCTCAAAATGCCAACCTCGGGAAAACGAATACAGGACAAGTTTCGCTCGGAAACGCTCGTGCAAGATTCGATACACGGCTATATATCGATACCGTCCCCCGAATCGGATCGCGCGCCCGACGAGACCGCGTTCGAGCGAGATTTGATCGATTCGCCCTGGCTACAGCGGCTGCGACAAATACACCAGCTTCAAACGGCATGGCTCGTCTATCCGACGGCGGAACACTCGCGATTTCAGCACGTCCTCGGGGTCGCGCAACTTGCGAGTCGCGTCTGGTCCCTTTGGAGCGAGAGTTTCTATCGCGCGCTTGACGAGAACGCCGCCGAGTATTCGGGTTCGGACCGTCCTATTCCCTCGCAGAACTGTCTGGAAGAGCTTCTTCGAGTCGCCGGGCTTCTCCACGACGTCGGGCACGGTCCGTTCGGACATTTCTTCGACGACAAATTCCTCAGTCGTTTCAAGACGCGCAACGGCGAACGCCTAACGCACGAGACGCTCGGCGGCGAGATTATCTGCTCGCGTTTGAACGATCTCATTTCGGGCTTGCGCCGCTCCCCGTCGGGTGACTTCGCGCCCGGCGAGCGGCTCGGGCCCGAAGCCGTCGCGGTCCCCAGCACGCGTCCCAAACCGACCGTCCCCGACCACACCCGCCCGCGCTGGCTGCGCTTGTTGCGCGATCTCTTTTCCGGTCTGTACACGATCGACAATATGGATTTCGTTCTCCGAGACGCGTACGCTTCCGGATTCGATATGCAGCCTTTCGAGCTGGAGCGGCTCCTGCACTATACGTTCTTTACCTCGAAGGGTCTGACGATCCATCAGAAGGGTCTGCCGACGCTCCAGCGCTTCCTCACGGCGCGCGCCGACCTTTTCCGTTCGATCTACTTCCACCGAACGGTTCGCGCGATCGACGTCGAACTTGCCGACCTCTTTAAAGAGTGCGCCGACCTGCTCTATCCCCACGGCAACCCCGTCGACTCGCTCGACGAATACCTGCGCTTTACCGACTGGTCGCTCCTCTCCGACGTCGCGTCTTGGGATCGCGCCGACGATCCGCGCAAAAGAGCGCTCGCCGAATCATGGCGCGATTTCATTAATCGCAAAATCAACTGGCGACTCATCGCTGAAAAGACCGTCTACTATCACGAGCAAGACGGCGAAGAGACGTCGATCTTCGCGTCCCCAGAGCTCTTCGAAGCGGCGTTGCGCGCGAAATTGCCCGAGGAGCTACGCGCGCTCCCACTGCGATTCGATATCGCGCGTTGCGCGTTTCGACCGACCGGTTCGTCCCTCCGCAATTTCCTCTATCGCCCGGAAACAGACGACGTCGTCTCGCTCATGAAGGACGACGGAATAAGTCAGAGCGTTAAAAGCTTTCGCATTTGCCGTGTCTACGGGCGCACGCGAGACGGCCGCGAGGCGATCGTTAGCGCGTTTAATAGTCTGACGGGCGGAATCGTAGACGACGCGACAAACGTCTAGCGGAATGTGGAATGAGGAGCGTCGGATTGAGGGGAACCAAAGGGGCAATACTAGCGTCGTGCGCGATAATAATCGCGATCGCGGTCTTTGCGTTCGCGCTGCGGTCGAGCGCTATGCTTCCGTTGACCTGGGACGAAGGGGACGCGTTCAATCGCGGATCGCAACTTATCGCGTGGCTCGACGCGCTCCTTCTTTCGCCGCCCGAACTGCGCGCAAAGTCGGACGCCGACGCGTCGAAACGCGAGCAGGAAGCGCGGCGCTACTTTAGCGCCCTACCCTCGCGCGGCGCGCTCTTTGCCGAAGAGCCGCTCGCGGCGGCGTTTCCGCACGTCGTCTATCGCGAGGGCCATCCTCCGGGCGCGTCCTGGACGATCGCGCTGAGTCGTCGCGTCGCGCCGGCGTTGGGACTCTCTATGGCAAGCGCGTCGTCCTATCGCGTCGGGTTTCTGTTACTTTTCGCGACGACGGTCGGCGCCGTCTTCTATCGGGTAGCGCGTTCATTTGGGCTCGGAACGGGCCTGCTGATCGCCGTTTTGATCGTTTCTTCCCCTCGCCTCTTTGCGCACGCGCAGATAGCCGGGGGCGATTCGCTTCTCATTTCGTCGTGGGCGCTCGCATGGTCGCTCTTCGACGCGGCGCGGCGCAGTTGGCGTTACGCGACGCTCTGGGGCGTCGCAATTGCGATCTCGCTTTCGGCGAAATTCAGCGGCTTCATTCTGCCGATCCCTTTTGCGCTCGTCGCGCTGATTGAATTACTGCGTCGTCGAAATCGCGAGCAGACGTTGGCGTGCGCGCGCCTCGCGTTTGGATTTGCGCTCGCTCTCGCGATCTTTTTCGCTATTTCGCCCGTTTTGTGGCGCGCGCCGTTCAAGGGCTTCGCCGCCTTCTGGACGCTCAATACGGAACGTTCGGAATTCAATATTCCGATCTATTTCTTCGGCGAATTCTATTCCCCCACGCGTCCCTTGCCATGGTGGAACGGCTTCTTCTGGCCCCTCGCAACGCTCCCTTCGAGTCTGCTAGCGCTATGTTGTTTCGGATTCTTTCGTCGCGAACGTCGCGTTATTTGGGGGCGGGAGGGATTTGAGCGCGCGTTCTGGACGGCGGTCGCGCTCGCGGTCGCGCTTCCAATAACGCGCGGGTTTCCCGGCCTGCCGGTGCACGACGGGTCGAGACTGCTGATCGCGTCGACGCTCTTTTGGTCGATCCCGGCGGGACTCGGGGCGCGTTGGCTCGCTTTACGCGGCTCGCGGTTTGTCGCGCGTCAGATAGCGAACGTCAATAATCGTGAGCGAAGAAGTCGAAGGCGTCGACGGTTCTTGCGTGCGTCGACTTGCCTTATCGCGCTCGTCGCTTCGCATAACCTCTTCGTTTTAATCGACGTCGCGCCGCAATATCTTTCGTACTATAACGCGCTGATCGGCGGGGTCGTCGGCGCGACGCGTCTTGGATTCGAGCCGACTTACTATTGGGACGCGCTCGACGCGGAAGTCTCGACCGGGTTGCGCGCCGCGGTCGATCGTTCTCGTCAATCGGGCGACTCCTCCGGGCTCCTCTTCGGTTCCTTCTCCAGTCAGACGCTCGATTATTACGCGCAATGGAACGCCTTTGGCACGGAGGAATTAGCGACGATTTCCGAGCCGTCGTCCGTCGGTTCGCTCACGCAATTCGGATACTACGTCGTTCAGAATCGTCCGAGCGGTCTTACGCCATTTGACGTCGCAGTAATAAAAGACGCTCAACCGATATTTATCAAAAGAGTTAAGAATCCAGGATTATCACGTCTCTTTCGTCAAGCTCGACCCGGCGTCGTCGTTTTGCGCGTCTACGATATGCGCGACGTTCTCAGAGTCGTTTCACAACCCCCAGATCAAGGATAACGCGTTATGAAAGAATCTTTTCGCACGCTCGTCGTCGGCGTTACCGGACGCCGCCATATCGCGCCGTACGCGCTTCGCGCCGTGGAAGAATCTACGCGCGCCATTTTCGACTTTCTCGCGCAAGTAGAAGACGCGCACGTCGTTCTAGAAACAGGGCTCGCGATCGGCGCCGACTCGCTCGCGGCGCGCGCGGCGCTCGACGCGAAAAGACGCGGCGCTAAGCTCCTCCTTCGCGCCGTTCTGCCTATGCCGCAACATGATTATTCCAATGATTTTAAGACGACGTCGGAACCGGGAACACCCTCAGAACTTGACGATTTCCGCGCGCTCGTCGACGCGTGCGACGACGTCGTTGAGATTCCAATCGTAGAACGTAAAACAAACGGCGAATTCTCACGCGAGGCGCAATACGCCGCGCTCGGCGAACGGCTCGTTCGAGAGTCCGACCTCCTACTCGCCTACTGGAGCGGCGACGCGTCTAAGAATAAGCCGGGCGGTACGGTCGACGTCGTTACGAGAAAGCTGCGCGCAATCGCGACCGGCGCGCGAGGACGCGTCCTCTCCATTGCGACCCCGGAGAACTTCCGCGAAAAAAACCCTGACGGCTCAAAACGATTTCGACCGGAACTGATCGACTCGCCCGGCGCATGCGCGCTCGATTCCGGCGCCTTCGCGCCCGTCGCATCCGCGTTGGAATCGCTCGCGTTCGCGCTCGACGTTACTCTTCGGCGCACAGAATGAGATGAACGTTGCGCCCCAACCGCTGCGCCCAGCGTTCGGCTTCGCTTCCTCTGTAGACCTTAAGGGTGACGCTGGGCGGAAACGCGTCGGACGCGATTTCGCGAACGCCAAAAGGAATCTCGACGGACTCGAGCCCCGTGCACCCCTGGAACGCGCGCGCTCCGATCGTTTGCAGCAACTTCGGCAACTTAATCGTTCTGAGAGATCGACAGCAAGCAAACGCTTCCGAACCAATCGCGACCGTTCGCTTACTCAATTTAACCTCGCGCAAAAGTTGGCAGTTGGCGAAGGCGCGTTCGCCGACGCGCTCGAGTCCGCGCGGCGCTCGAACTTCGGTCAAGCGAGGGCAAGCCGCGAACGCATTGGCGGCGATTTCCGTAACGTCGACTCCTTCGATAACGTCGGGTATCGCCAGCGCAACGACGTTCGCGTCTTTAACGCCTTCAATGACGACGCTGTAGCCGCTTGCGCCAACGCGGTACCTGAGGAGTTCCATAGCGGAATCGCCCGGCTTCTGGCGCGCCTTATTTCTAACGCGATCGCCGTGCCGCAACAAGAGATCGAAAAGGAACGCGCCAATCCCAATAAGGACGGAGGGCGCGACGATCGCCATAAGAAAAGCTAGCCAAAAGCCAAAGCGATCGATTAACGCAAGAAAACCGACTATGAGAACGATTACGAGCGAAAGAACGAATCTGCTGTAACGCATGAGCCAAAAGGCGTCGCTAATATCGTCCCAAGAATTATTCTCCGACATGGCGCGTCTCCTTTACAAAAAAGGCGCCGCGCGGAACGCGACGCCAGGTTCGTTTCGTCGTTACGCGTCGCGAAGCGCGGCGTTAACGATCTCTTGAGCTTCCGCGAGAATCCGTTCAAGATGCTCTTCGCTCTTAAAGGACTCGCCGTAAATCTTATACGCCATTTCCGTCCCGGAAGGACGCGCCGCAAACCAGCCGTTCGACGTTACGATCTTGAGTCCGCCTATTTCCGCGCCGTTCCCGGGCGCCCTCGTTAGACGCGCTATTATCGCGTCCCCCGCCAAGGTTTCAGAAGTTACCTGATCCGGCGTCATTCTCTTGAGCGCGTCCTTAATCGCCAACGTCGCGGGCGCCTCGACGCGTTTATAGAACGGCGCGCCGAACTTTTGCGCGAGTTCAAGATAGATCGTTCCAGGATCCTTGCCCGTCTTCGCCAGGATTTCCGCCGCGAGGAGATTGAGAATCACACCGTCCTTATCGGTCGTCCAGACAGAGCCGTCGAATCGCAAAAAGCTCGCGCCCGCGCTCTCTTCGCCCCCGAAGCAGATTTCCCCGTTAAAGAGACCCGGCACAAACCACTTAAACCCAACCGGAACTTCAATCAACTTACGCCCGGCGTCGGCGACGACCCGATCGATAATTGCGCTCGAAACGAGCGTCTTGCCAATGCCAAGACTAGACGACCAGGTCGGACGATTCTTAATGAGATAATCGACGACGACCGCAAGATAATGGTTCGGATTCATGAGCCCGAGACTTGGCGTTACGATTCCATGACGATCGGAGTCGGGATCGTTCGCAAACGCGATATCGAACTTATCTTTGAGCGCGACGAGTTTGCGCATAGCCCACGGGCTGGAGCAATCCATTCGAATCTTACCGTCGTGATCGATCGACATAAAGGAAAAAGTCGGATCGATTTTATCGTTCACCACCGTAATATCGAGCCCATATTTCTCGGCGATCGGTCGCCAATATCCAACGGCGGCGCCTCCGAGCGGATCGACGCCAATGCGTATCTTCGCGGCGCGAATAGCGTCGAGATCGACGACGTTGGCGAGATCGTCGACGTAATCGTCGACGTAATCGATCTGACTCGTCGTCGGCGCGGCGAGCGCCTCCTGATACGACGTAAATTTAACGTCGCGATTGCCGTTTTGCAGGTATTCGTTCGCGCGCGTCTCAATCCAGTTGGTAATATCGAGATCGGCGCCGCCGCCGTTCGTCGTATTATATTTAAGCCCGCCGTCGGTCGGAGGATTGTGGGACGGCGTAATAATAATCCCGTCGGAATAATTCGCGCCGCGCGACTTATTGGCGGCGAGAATAGCGCGCGAAACGGCGGGAGTCGGAGTTACGCCGTTGTCTCGCTGAACGAAAGTCGCGACTCCATTGGCGGCGAGCACGCCAAGCGCGGTCTTCTGCGCGGCGTCGGAGAGCGCGTGCGTGTCCTTGCCGAGCCAGAGAACCTCGGGCTCGCCGTCCGGCGCCTGCCGCCGCCAATCGACGATCGCTTGCGTAATCGCTTTAATGTGCGCTTCGTTAAAGGAGCCTTCGCTCGCTTTACCGCGATGCCCGCCGGTGCCAAACCGCACGCGCTGTTCCGGCGCGTCCAAATTCGGCGCTTTCTCGTAGTAATCGCGTTCCAGCGCCGCGACGTCGATAAGATCGGACGCTTCCACCGGTTGACCGGCTCGTTCGGAAATCATAGCATTCTCCTCCAACTCTGTCGTTTTGTCCCACGCGTCGCGTCGGCTAACCTCGCCGTCTGCGCACGTATGAGAACTCGAAACTCTTTTCAAGCTCTTCGCCAAGATCAAAGACGTCGTCGAAATCTTCGCGCGTATCGTTCTCCGCCTGCGATATTTCGCCTATGCTGATCAAATTGTATACTATGTCGCCAATATCGCTCGTCGTGCGTATGCCAAGTTGCGCGAGAACCTCGGGCGCCATATAGCCGAATTGATCGGTCGCGTAATCGACCGCGTACCGACACAGCGCCGCGCCGGTGATATGACCGCCGTTCTCGCCGTACTCCTCCATAGACTCTTCATTGCTTGGAATACCGACGAAAAGCGCGTACTCGAGAACGTCTTGGACGAAATCGTACGATTGAAGCGAAAAACGCTTATCGCGTCGCACCAATTCCAATAAAGGTTTTGAACTGTTCATAACGTCCCCAACTTAACGAATGATCAGATCGCGCTCCAACGGCGTCATACTCGCGACTGCTTGTCCAAGACGATCGTCGTGCCGGACAGCTTCTTTGTCGTGTACTCGTAGCGCGCAAATATCATGCGACCGGCGCTCGTCTGCAGCACGCTCGTTACCGTTACGACGACGCGCTCGGCAATATGCGGACGACCCTGATCGACCACGACCATCGTGCCGTCGTCCAAGTACGCGACGCCCTGTCCGATTTCTTCGCCCGTCTTAACAATATCGACTTCAAAACGCTCGCCCGGTAGAAATACGGGACGAAGCGCGCTTGCAAGATCGTTAAGGTTAATCACCGTTACGCCCTGAAGCTTCGCGACTTTATTAAGATTGTAGTCGTTCGTTACCAATTTGCCTTCGAGACGCTTGGCGAGCGCGACAAGTTTCAGGTCGACCGGCTGATTCGCGTATTCCGCAAGTTCAGAGTCGTCGATCTGAAGATCAACCCCCGACATATTCTGCAATCGACTCAAAACGTCCAAGCCGCGGCGACCGCGCGTGCGCCTATTGCGATCCGCGCTGTCCGCTATATGTTGCAACTCCACGATTGCGAAACGCGGCATGAGGAGCGGACTGTCGACCAATTTCGTCTCCATAACGTCCGCAATACGTCCGTCGATCACGACGCTCGTGTCCAAAATGAGAGGCTTAACGCCCTTCACGTTCCGCTGAAATTCAACGTACGGAATAATGAAACGAAAATCGTTGCGCGTCTGCAGAAGAAAGCTGACCCCGCAGTAGCTAAAGATCAGCAATAGCGTCGCCGTTACGCACTGGCGGATCTTGTCGGGAGACGACGCGCCGTCCCCTACCTGATCCGCAAAAAAAGGCTCCAAAGCAAGCCCCATCAGGTACGTCGTTACCAAACCGATAAGGAGACCGAAATAAACCGCTGAGATCCATTCAATCTTCTTCTTCGGAAACGCCATGTCGAGCGCTATCACGCCAAGCGAGCTAAGAACCAGTAAGAAAAAGGTCGTTAGCCCCGCAGCGCTGGAACCAGTCGCCCCGGCCCGAACGATCGACACGCCGACCCCGCTCGTCGCCAGAATGAAAATACAACGCAAAATTAACAAAGGCATACGAATCTCCTTAACTTTCCATCTCTATCAAACGCGCGTCCGAGCGCTTCGGCGCCCAGGCTCGCGCGACTACGCTCCGCTCCCCTACGTCTCATTATAATGGCTAAAAGAAAAACAACTAGGGGAAACGAATCAAATGATCGCATTTTTACCGATTTGTCCTAAACGCAGCGCGCGCGACAATCGTTACAATCAAAACAACCGTCAATCTTGTCAAGTCGCCGAGCGCGCCGTCGCATTCGGCAACCTCGACAAAACGCTTCAGTTCGGTCGAAACATTTTCCTTTACGCAACGTTTAACGCTAATGGCGCCCCGTCGCGTCAAGAGATCATAGGAAAGTCGCGACTTTGTGTTGCGCAACGTGGATTTTGAGTATAATATTGTAAGCGAGACGGTCGAGCGCGATACGCGTTCGCCAGCTCGCCGCAATGAAAGACGCGCGAAACGTTCGCGCGCTATTGTTACTCAAGACGGTCGCCACAGCCGCAGACATGTAGGAGCGCCTTTAATGGTCAAAAAATTTTTTACGAGCGAATCGGTTGGCATGGGTCATCCGGACAAGGTCGCGGATAGAATTTCCGACTCCATCCTCGACGCCTGCCTCGCGCAAGATTCAGAGAGTCGAGTCGCGTGCGAGACCCTCGTCACCACCGGAATGGCGGTCTTAGCCGGCGAAATTAGAACGAACGCGCAAATCGATTACCAACAGATAGCGCGCGACGCTATTCGACGCATTGGATACGTCGACGAAGAATTCGGCATGAGCGCCGACTCATGCGCCGTTCTCGTCGCGCTCGGCAAGCAGAGTCCCGACATCGCTCAAGGCGTCGACGCGTCCGAAACGAAAGACGTCGGCGCCGGCGACCAAGGGCTAATGTTCGGGTACGCCTGCAACGCGACCGCCGAGTATATGCCGTTGCCGATCGCGCTCGCGCACCGCATAATCAACCGTCTCTCGGAGCATCGTTTCAACAGGACGGTCGGCTGGTTGCGTCCCGACGCGAAATCTCAGGTTACCGTCCAATTTGAGGACGACAAACCGGTTCGTATCGACGCCGTCGTCCTTTCGACTCAGCACAATCCCGACGTCAGCCAGGAAGAAATCCACGACTGGGTCAAACGCGAGGTCATCCTCCCGTCCCTGCCGCCGGAGCTCGTCGACGACGCGTTGAAGTTTTACATTAACCCGACGGGTCAGTTCGTTACCGGCGGTCCCCATGGGGACGCGGGGCTGACGGGTCGCAAGATCATCGTCGACACCTACGGAGGCTGGGCGCGACACGGCGGCGGCGCGTTCTCCGGTAAGGACGCGACGAAAGTCGATCGAAGCGCGGCGTATATGGCGCGCTATATCGCCAAGAACGTAGTCGCGGCCGGTCTTTCGGACTCGTGCGAGGTTCAGTTGTCGTACGCGATCGGGGTCTCGGACCCTGTGAGCGTGCTCGTTGATCTCGGCGCGACGGGTCGCGCGGATCCGGAACGCGTTTCCGACGCGGTACGCGAAATTTTCCCGCTCACGCCGAGCGGTATTATCAAGGGCTTGCGCCTCAACCGACCGATTTTTGAACGCACTTCGTTCGGCGGTCACTTCGGGCGTAGCGCGGACGGCGCTTACAGTTGGGAACAGAATTTGGGAGTCGCTTCGGACGACTACTTCACGTGGGAACAGACCGATAAAGCGTCCGAACTAGCCCAACTCTTAAGATAACGCGAATTAGACGGCGCCACGACTTGCGCGTTTTTGTTTTTTGCGTTATAATCGAACAAGGTAGCGAGGCGAGTTGCGCAATTGGGATCGCGCAAATGAGACGTCGACGCTCAACATTCAACATAAGGAAAACGGTAATACAATGAAAATTACTCGTCACGAATTCCTCAAAACCGTCGCGCTCGGCGGTCTTTCCACCACGCTCGCCAGTCTCGGCGAAATCTCGTTGCTCGCGCAGGAAGGCGCCGACGGCGCTAAGAAAGTCGACTTCGTCGCGCTACTTGGCGGCGAACCCGCTCCTATGTTTGAAAAGGGCATGGCCGCGCTCGGCGGGATTGAACGCTTCGTTAAGAAGGGCGATCGCGTTACCATTAAGCCGAATATCGGCTGGGACAAGACGCCCGAGCTCGCCGGCAATACGAATCCCGACCTGGTCGTCGCGCTAATCAACGCGTGCAAGGACGCCGGCGCGAAAGAAATCGTCGTCTTCGACAATACGTGCGACAACTGGCGCATGTGCTAC
>JAEEGL012278268.1_pt1 | contig 13125 bp, 24 predicted proteins | sample 9134231 | NCBI WGS metagenome assembly JAEEGL01 (sample SAMN16246548, study PRJNA631951) | gut metagenome | biome: gut microbiome; feature: rumen; material: fiber-attached | host: Bos | place: Iran: Karaj | collected 2018-10
TGAAACTGCTGATGATTTATTAGACGAAATAGATGAAATTAAAACTACAACAGAGTTAATTAAAAAAGTTGAAGAAAGTGGATTTGGAGATATAAAAATTTCTAGACAACAACTATTAACTTTATTTAATGAATTAGCTCCTGTATATAATCCAGAATTAAAAGGAAAAGCAGTTGGAGTCATAGATGAAAATAATTGTAAAATATTAATATAAAGTAATTTAATATGGTAACATGTAATATTGGTCAATTACAGGAATTTCAAGATGAAATTAAATCTGTGTTACAAAAAGTAAAAGATGCTTTAGATACTGAGAAAAAAAGTGTTTATTTAGAAGAATTACAAAGATTAAAAAACAAATTTAAAGTAATAGATTTTAATGAACCTTTATCCACAGTTTATTCTATAAGAAGTATTAGAAAACTTTTTTCAAAGGATAATAATCTAAAGAATATATTATTCTTTGAAAATGGACAAGTTAATACTTATTCACAAGAACTTTCTACCTAGGATCCTGCCTAGGTAGAAAGTACTCTTGATTTAGGTTCTAAATTTGATAACATAGATTCCACTAATACTGAAAAGAATGAATTAAATGCAGCAAAAGAACATTTTTTGAATCCTTATTTTATAATGGCTAGTGGTTCAAGATTGTGGTTTGAATAGGATTTTAAACACGAATTAATTAAAAATCTATTTTTTAATTCTTAGACTGGAAGATTAAACAAAAACGGTACAGAAATAGATTAGTCTATTAAAGATTTAAGAAATAAATTCGAGAAAAAATTAGACGAATATATAAGACTCACTTAGCCAGACTACTTTTAGTATTACAGTAGAAAATCATTAGAAGGAAAAATTGAGTATTTTAAAGAAATATTAGATAACGGAATATTCAGTATAAATAGTACAGAAATTTTAAGAATTCCTGTATTAGGCACTATACAAGATAGTATTATAAAAAGTAAACTAGAAGCATATACTGCTTACATTAGTTTAATTCATTTTGATGATTTAATTGAGTAGGCTTTAGGAGATTCTGTAAAGATTTCCTACAAAGGAAACTATAGTACGGATAATTTAAAATATAGTGTTAATCTTGGAGATAGAAACGTAGTAAGTTGGTCTGATGAATCTTAGGATATTGATGAAACTGAATAGATTGGTGGTATAATACGTTTATATATGGAAAGTCTTGATTTGTACGATCCAAAAAGCGGTGAAAAACTTCCATTTAAAATGACATTTAATGATGTTAAATCAGGAGTAATTGGTATTATGAAATTTCTTGAAGAAGTTATTGGTAGAAACAATCAAGAAAGTGATGTAAAAACTCGTATAATTCAGGAAGGACGTACTGGTGATGAAAATAATATAAAAGAATTATTAAAAAATCAAATTGGAAGTTATTATAATAAAGGACAAGAAGACGGAAAAGGATTTGACTATATATGGGATAAATATTTTCAAGGAAAAACTCTTCCTTAGGTAATAGCTGCTACTAAAAGAAGTCCTAATTTATTAGCTCCTGCTTTATTTGCATATTTAGTAGCAGACAAAAATATTAAATTTAGTAGGTATTAGGAATATCAAGGAGTATATTCTTTATTTAAAAATATTTTTGATTATAATAACGAAAATTCTCTTTTAAGAAAAGTAAGTGATTCTGGAATAAATTTAGATTCAGCAGATATATATTCTTTTGTTACAACTTTATTTGTAAATTTAGAGAATATACGAATGTTAGAATATAAAAGAGATTCAGATGGATCTTTAAATATTATAAATATAATTCAAAATACAGAAAATGTTAGATTAAATAGTTTAAAATACCAACTAGAAGGAATGTATAATGTAAACATTCCGCATAACTTTAAATCATTTACAATAGAAGATTTTAAAACAAATAAATTATTAACTATTAGACTTAATAATAGTAATTATGAATTAAGAGTAAGTATAAATGATGGTAAACCTTCAGTTGTATTTTATTCAAATGGAATAGCTACTGTTCCTTCTAATAACGATTCATTAGTTTTAGAATTTTTATCTGAAGTTTTCAACAAAGAAATAAATTCAGAATTTATGGATTTATTTATATAGAATAATGGAAATATATCAGACTTATTAGAAATTGCTGGAACGGTTCTTTATAATTATAAATTAGGAAAAGTAATTCAATAGGATATAAAACAAAATCCAGGTAAAAAAGCAAAAGAACTTTATGATACTAAAGTAAAAGAATTTTATACAAAAAATCCTCCAACTACTATTAGAGGACAAATGTAGCCAGAATTAACTAATTCATCTTAGTATGTTAAAATGCTTTAGATGGTTAAAATTTTAGACTTTTTACAAGGATATTCTGGGGAAACTACTGCAAAAGACGGACAAAGAAAACAAATTTCACTTGTAGCATTGTCTTCTTTGATGTCTAAATATATGGAAATTGTATATAACCATAATTTTTCAGATCCTAATTCCATAATGAAAAAAGAGGATTTTTCTATATATGACTTCTTTGAAGGAGTAGAATTTGTTAGAGCTTATTCTGGAAGTGATTCTAAAAAACCTGGAACTTCATTTTCAGAAAATGAATTTTTTGCTGCTAATTTTATATATGATTTCTATGGACAATAGTATGCAGATACAGTAAATGGAAGAAGTACAAATTTAGGGTAGTCTCATGATAATCCAACAAAATTAAGAGTTATGGGACCTGTTGTTGCTGATAAACCTAGAATTCCTAAAATAGTTGTAGACTGGTTGAGTAAAACAAGAATAAAAAAGGAAAACGGAGAATATAAGAAAATATATGAATTAACTCCAGAAGACATACTTGATTTACAAGAAAAAGAATTTGGACAATATTATAAAAAGTTATATTAGCGTATTCATTAGGATTTAGGTTCTTTAAATCCATTTATTTAGCAATTAAATAAAAGTCAATATTCTATAGTTTTTGCTCATCCAGCTATTGGAAAAACTTGGTCTGTAACTAACGGAATATTAAAAGATAAAATTATAGATTGGGATACAAGATTTAATATTCGAAGAGACGAAGCTATTGCACAACATGAAGGTATACGTTTAGAAGATCCTAATTTTAGAGCAGTAAGAGAAGACTATTTAATCAATCCAGAATCTCATGAATGGTATATGGATTTCATGTCTTAGGTTTGGAAAGAAGTTAAAGCAGAAGCTAAACGTGATAATAAAATTCTTGTAGTATCTCCTCATATATTGCTTAAAAAATTTGCAAAAGATTTTAATGTTATAATCAATATAGATGAAAAAACTTTTATTGATAGAAATATTAAAAGAAAAGCAAACAATAGAAAAAACTCTAAGTTATGGAAAGAAGGGATAGATAATACTATAGAATCATTAATCAAAGAAGGTGAGATTAACGACTATGATGTATTTACCACTGATAAATATTTAGAGGATATTTTACTTGACGGAACTTTAGATTATGATTCTGATTTTGAATCTTTTAACTTATATTGCAAAGTAAGAGGACTTAATCCGGAGGAATTAATTCATGAGGCTGTAGCAGAACAACAAAAGCAAGCTAGAGAAAATGGTTAGGACGATTATTCAGTAAAAATTACTGATAATATACATTTTGTAAAAGGTGGAGATAAACAAATTCACAATAGTATTTCATTATTTCATCAATTAAATGTTTATAATTAGGGAGTTAAATATAAAATTAGAAAAAATAAAGATTACCTTCCCAATATGGATTTAAGTTCTATTGATGAAACTTCTGAAATGTCTCGTAGAAGAATTAATTTATAGTTAATATCTGAATTAATTCAAGGTGATACTATTTTAAAACTTGGAATAAGTAATTCTAACGTTTCTGATGGAGGAAAATTTGCTGGAGAAGAATATAACAAAAATTGGAAAAAAGGTAATAATATAGTATATGGAAGAATAATAGAAGGAGATAATACTATAGATTTATATTCTGAAGATTCTTTCAAAAAATGGAAGGAATATACTAAAGTATTTAATCTTTTAAAACATGCTGCTTAGACAACTAATAATCCCGAATTAAATAAATTAATTGAAAGTATTGATGAAAAAAGTCCTAAGTTTAATTTAGGAAAAGCCTTAGATGTTGTTAATAAGTATTATAAATATGCATAGTTATTATCTTATGATGAAAACAGTAAATCTAGAAAAATAAGAGATGATATTGCAAAAACTTTAACACTTCCTGATTTAAAAGTTTTAGCTCCAATAGTAGTAAATTTCTTTAGAAATAATAATCCTACTTGGGGAGAAGAAGCTATTAATAGAAATGTAAAAAAAGTGTTAAATGACGAAAAAAGAAGCAGACAAATATATGCAAATTATTTCATTTATTCTTTAGTAGCTGATACATTTTCTAAACGAGCAGAAGCTATAGCAGCTAGTGATATATTAGAAAGTTATGTTACTAATAATAATATAGAATCTAAAGAATTTAATATAGAAATAAATCCAGAAATTGAACGTTATTTAACTTTAAATAACTGGATTTATGAAAGTTATATGCTTACTTCGGCAGGTTCATTTATAGCACATCCTGGAAATAATAAAGCTACAAGTATATTTAACTACGAATATGGACATTTTGGTCAACAAGTAAAACGTAATGTATCACAAACCGCAACAAAGCATAGAGAAGTACAAGATTCTCTTAAAGGAATTAGAAACAAGGTAAGAATGGCTATTGTTGAAGATGAAAGAGATTCTTATATTACATTAAAAGGTGATTATGGAGCAAGAGGTATTAAAGTACATGACGGTGCTACTTGGTATAATGGAACAATGAATTAGTTAAGTAACAATTCACTTGGAGCTGATGCTATGGGACAAGACAAAAAACCTTTTATTCATTTTATGGATGTTACTACAGGAATCGGTGGTATAGTTAAAACAGCAGGATTTGTTGTAACAAATGATCATATCCAAACTTCTGAAAGACACAGAAGGATGAATAAAATAATGAATGATACAATTAAATGGACTGATACTTTAAAGAAATATGGATATGATGAATCTTATTATGATTGGCTTACTGACTTTAATGATAAATCTATAGATTTTGGTAATGGATGGTATATTTATGATAGTGGAAATTATTATAGATGTTATAACCCAAAAATCGATGAAAATGGGAATACTATAGTTCAAGTACAAAAAGTACATTTAAACGGAGAACCTTTTAATGAAACCTCGTTTGAAATGATGTTTGGTTATGTAAATGGAGATTTTATAGGTATTAGAGAAAATGATGGAAAATATTATACTATTAACGGAAATCAAATAATAAGTGATATTCAATTTAAACCTGTAAATTCAAATTGGGAATTGTGGAAAGTATTTGGAGGAGAATATTCGGCTCATTTAGAAAATGGAAAATTAAGCTATTTTAATGATAATAGTTCTTTTATAAATGTTAATTATATAATGAATCATACTGGAAAAGTAATTAATCCAGACATTCCTGTTCATAGTCAAGAAAATCTTAGATAGATTATCAAGGAATCTCAAATAGATATGATTCCAACTATGGGCGCTGTTAAATTTGGAGCTACTAATGTAAATACTGTAAAAATGTTTACTGACGATAATTATAAAGTAACATATATGGAAGTATTCTCAGATGATTTAGGAGAACAACTAAATGCTGAGCATTAGGCTGAAGGAGGGCATGTTTCTTTAATGACATAGGTTATTAATGCTATTGGTGCTAGAGGATATTCAAGAGAAGAAGCTGAAGAATGTTATGAAGCACTTGAACTCTTAGCATTATAGTCTTTTGAAACAGCTTTTGAAGGTCTTGATGAATTAAATAGAGGAGAAGTTACTGAAAAATTGAAATTAGAAATTGCAAACATTTTATTAAATGCTTTAAAAAATGTATCATTAGCTGATGGAGATATTCTTTCTGCTATTGCTGTTGGAATTAATAAAATATAGAAATTTACTACTTATTCTGATATAGAAAAGAGATTTCCTATTAGTAGCCCACTTATATTTAATAATCTATTTTCTAAATTAGCATCTTCATTAGAAAAAGCTGCAATCAGACTTAAATTTGACGGAGGAATGTTAGTTCTTAATCCTTCCAACAGAATATTCCAAATAATAAATGGAAAATTATCTGGAAGAGTAAGTCGTGATGAATTATCTCAATTACAAAATGAAGCTTTTAGTTATCCTATACAACATGGTAGTGAAATCCAAATGGGACATAATTATTTTATTATGGGAGAAACTAAAGCTAAATTAGTTGATAGTCTCGATGATTTTTACTATATACTAAATGCAGTTCAAAATGGATATCAAGTATGTGAAGCATTTGTCGAAGATTATTCTATAGTATAGGATAAAAATGGAACACATCCAGAGTGGAATTTAAATAAACCGTTAGGAAGAGATTTAGCTACATATGATTTGTCTGTATTAACTAAAGACGGGAGACGTTTTAGTGCGTGGCAATTTAATATTGTAAGACAATTACATAATTGGGATGATAAGAATAAAGTATTTAAAATAAAACAAAATATACCTCAAACAAGATTAGAAATCTATTGGAATTTATGGAGATAGAATGGAGGAGAACCTAGTCAAGAATTAATTAATGAATTAACTAAAATAGGAATTTCAGAAATTAATCCAGATAAGATGCATTCATATTTAGAATCTTATTTACAAAAAACTCTTAATTCTGTTGGAAATGGAATAGGTAGAACAGTTTTAGTAAATGATGAAGAATTAGAAATTGAATCTACAAAAGTTTCTCCATATGAGGCAATACTTCCAATGATTTATAAAACTACATTTGGATTAGAAGAAGGTGATTCTATAGGAGAAATTGAAAATGATTAGTATTTCTTTGTAAAAAGATTAATTAAAAATGCTAAATCTAAATTTGGATCAGAAGATGGAAGAGGTAATTTTATTGTTGATGGATCAGGATTTGATTTAGAATTAAAAAGAACCTCTGGAGACCACATATATTTAGCTCATTCTAGTAGAAAACATCCAAGACGTTCAGAAGTTGTTAATTTAGAAACTGAAGTTGTTGGAGAAGCTTTGTATAGACTTCATCCAGAAACTAAAAAAAGAATGTATTAGATTCCTTCTAAAAAAGATGAAAATGGAATAATAGTTCCTAATTGTGAAATTATTAAAACTAAAAATGGAACTGAAATTATTTATACAAATGATTTTAACACCATTCTTGATTAGATGGAATATAATTCAATAGCTTTTGGAGATTTATCTAAAATAGAATTATCAACATTACGAGATATTTTATTACAATTGGAACAGAGTACTAATAGTTCTGCTAAAGCCAAGGCACAATATGTAATAAATGCTGTAAATGAAAAAGCTTTAAGAAATAAAAAAGGTCTTGAAGAAGGAAATGCTTTATATAATATTATAGCTGAAGATGCTTAGTTAGCTAATGACTTCTTAAATTATACTAAAAAGAATTCTATTTCTGAAATATTCGAATATTTAGATAATCCTAAAGATGCAGCAATTAATGCTTTAATTAATCATGAATTATACAAAAATGATGCTACAAGGCAATATAAAGAATTACAGGAATTAGAAAATTATATTCTAGGAAAGAAGCAAGCTGTTGATGAAAACGGAAATCCTATGAGTTTTGAAGAGTGGTATTCTTAGACTGCTCCATATATAAAACATATTTTGGATTTTGGAATAAAACAACATACTTCATTTTTAGCATCATTGGAAGCTATTGTATCAAGAACTCCTGCTTAGTCTCAACAATCTTTTATGGCAATGAAAGTTGCAGGATTTGATATTAATACTACTAATTCAATATATGTTAATAGAATGCAACTTTTCCTTCAAGGTAGTGATTATGACATTGATAAAGCAAATGTATTAGGAGTTAAAATAAATAATGGAATATTACAGGGATGGAGTCCTTATTTTAATTTAACAACAAAAGAAAAAGAAGAACTATCTGAAACATTACCTTTCCCATCTGGAAGGAAATTAGATGTAAAAGCTTTTCCATCTAGTATAGCTTTTGACTATTTAGAAAAAAATTACGAAAGAATTGATAGAGGAGATGGAAGACAGGCTATAATTGACAACGATGGAAACGGGTTAGTTATAACAGAAACTGCTGATGGAATATTTATAGAATTAGTTGGTGAAAATACTAATAATTATTTAATAGAACATGCAGCTTTTAGCAAAATAGAAAAAGGAACAAAAGTTTTTGGAAATTTTAATAAGGAAGTATTTTAGGTAGAAGAAGATGGAACTTTTATTGGAATAAATAATTCAGAAGATTAGAAATGGTTTGTTGAATCTTATCCTTTAAATACAGATAATATTAAGCAATATTATAATAATTTAAGAATTATTATAAAAACATTTACTAAAATAGGAAGTATAATTCCAGAATTAGAAAATACGAGAGATATTGTAGATAAACATAATACTTTCTTTTTAGATAAGAATGGAAAATCTAATAAAAAATTAGATAGAAAGAAAAGAGAAGCTCTTTATAATTTTGTATCTTTAAAAGTCAAAAATATATCTAAAAATCCAATAAATCTTATACAGGGACAATCGGGTATTGATGTAGCAACTGATAGTGTAAAAGATTTAGTAAAACCAGGTGGTAAATTTGATAGATTATCTACTACACCAGAATCTTCAGATAGTAGAACTACTTATGCTAGAATGAGACAATTGGTTCTTACATTAACTGGTAAAGATGATGTTGGTATTGTAGCTTCTGCTATGAAAGTATTTGAAGCGATAAGTCATTATTATTATAAAGTATTAGCAGAAGGAACTGTTGAAGAATAGGAAAGATTACTTTCTAATGTTTGGGTTCTTGGAAAGAATTTAAGATTAATAGCTAATTCTTTTGTAAAAAATAAAGACAGTATTAAAAGCGATAGTGTATTAGAAGCCTATGAAAATGTAGATAATACACAAGATGCCTTTATTATGATGTCAGCCTTATTAAGTTTAGCTACTGATAATACCAAAGATCCAACTCTTTCTAAATTAAATGCTAATCCTAATACAATAGGATGTTATACTGCTGGATTAGTTCTTGGATTAAATATAGAAGAAGTAGCAAATTTATTAATTTCGGATACAGGAATTATGTTATCTAATATGACTAAAGGTAACGTATTTAATTCTGATACTAAACAATTTAGTAAACTTACTGAAGCTATAAGATACTTACAATATCCTCCTAAATATCCTGGAGATGCTGTAAACTTAACAGATCTTTTCGTAGCCTTTGGACTTTTCAAAAGAACTGAAAAGAAAAAAAATATTACAGCGTCTGATGTTGAAGAAATAATAAAGAAAAAAAGAAAAAGAATAAGAGAATTAGCTGGATATGTTTTAGGTAAGAATAAAGAACTAGAAACAGATGTAAGGAAACTTGCTGAAAGGGAAGTAAAAAATATAACTGATGATAGTGATTATTACGGATGGTAGCAAAGACATATTGATAGATTACTTGAATTATCAAAAAATTCAAAAAGAAATAAAAAAGAATAGTCTGAATATGAAAGTCTACAAAATAAATAGAAGAAACATAAAGAATTAAAAGAAAGATTAGAAAAATATCAAAAATATTTAGATAATCCAGAAAGTGCTTCTAAGGAAGTTAAGGAAGAATTACAAAATATGAGTAATATTAATAAAGAACTTCAAAATTAGAAAAGTTCTTTAAATAATACTGTATTTAAACTGGATTTAGGTGTAAAAGAATTCTTTAGAGATGTTTTTGATTGGACTTCCCGTAGGGAAATAATAGAAAATGATTTTGTAGAAATTAATGGTGTTAAATATAATAGATTTAGACAAATTAGAAAATTAAATTCCTTTAATGATGAAATGGGAGATTTAAGAAAAGTTTTAAAACTTAATCAAGGTCTTCCGAATGCTGTGAAAGATTAGTTAAGTTGGATAAATCAATTTAGTGGAATATTAAATAGAGCATCTAATAGAAGTAATAGAAAACCTAAAAAGGATAACGCTTTAGGAGTTTTTGCAGCTATGAATAATGATACTTTAGATTTAAATCTAAATAGATTTTTAAATGACCAAGCTTATTAGCAAGCTGCTATAAATGCTTATGAGGAAACTAAAATAGGAGTAAATATACTAGCCGTTATGGCTAATTCTTCTCACTATAGAGGATATATGAAAACTATGAATCTTTTATATGAAGGAGGAAAAGCTATTTCTATTAACTATAAATCACAAGCTTGGATCTCTAAAAATGTTCTTCCAACAATGAATTTAAATACAAAGGAGTTAAATGAAGAGTTTTTCAAAAAAACAACTCCTGTTACATTTAATAAAATTAATTAGATGTTCTTGTGGTAGCAACAAGTTACTTATAATATTCCAAAATTTAAAATTACTGATGGAGAACTTAAAGAATTCCGTGATGAAGAAGGTAATTTACTATACGAATCTATTAGACTTGGAACTGAAGAAACTAATCAAAAATTTAAAGATTATGTTGTCAATTATCTATATCCATATTTATTAGATAATTATTCGGATAATCCTTTTGTAAAAGCAATCGGATTGAGAAGTTATAATTATAATTTAAATCGTGAAGTAACTGTAAATTTAGCTAAAACTCAATAGTATAATATGAATAATCCTACTGATAAAGTTAAATTTAATGAAGTTAAAAGAGGATTAGCAGATTTATCTGAAATTAAAGGAATAATTCCTGCATTATTTTATTATAATTTAATAGCTTATAATGGATAGCCTGGACAATAGTCATTAACAAATTTATTTGAAGATTTTGTGGTTTATGGAACAAACAAAACTATAAATGATTATAATGCTTTTATAACATATTTGGATGAGTCTAATATAAATCTTTGGACAGAAGAAGATATTCCTTATTTATAGCAAGTATTAGCTCCAGATATTTATTCTATTGATTAGTTAATTGATAGTAATATACCATTTGCTTGGATTCCAAATCCTGAAAATAATAAAAGTGTATTAATTAAACATAAAAATTCTAAGAAAAATCAGTCTTCTAACAGTTATGATGAAGAAAATGGATATAATGATTATGAAGGAGACTTTGATCCTTATAATCCATTTGAAGGTTTAGCTGAAGATTATGGGTATAACGATAATGAATATGAAGAAATACATGGACATTATGCTAAATATATATCTTGGAAAGATATAATAGAAAGGGGAATGGGTCAATATACTGATAAATTTGAACTTAAATTAAGTACTATAGATAAAAGAGAATTTATTTTAGGCAACAGTATAATTGATTCAGAATTATTTAATACATTAGTTTAGAAGGATTATCCTGATAAAAAATTGTCAGAATTAACCAAAAAAGAGAAATTAAATTTATTAAGAAATAATAAAGATAATATAAAAATAAGAATAAATGGATCTGATCTAACTTTAAGTGATATAATAGATATTGCTAAAAATAATGGGTGGACAAAAGAAGCAGTATATGATTCTTTTTAGTTTTATAAACGAAAAAGTAGAACTGAAACTTACGATTATTTTGATATTGATACTCTAAAAAGTAGATTAGATACAATAATAAATCAAAATAAAGAATAGGATTGTAATGGCTAATTATTGTACTATACGTGAATCTTAGAGACACCAGACACTTGTAGAAATGTCTGGTGTCCCAGAAGATTCAGTTACATTGATATGTAATGATTATTTAAATAAATATGGAAGATTTCCAGAATTAGATGAAATTCCAAATGTAGATTCTTCAGAATATCTAACCAAAGAATTTGACTTACAAACAACTACTAATGGAACACATTATTAGAATACTTAGTTTATATTAGAAACTACTGGAACAAATTCTATACAAGAAGCAAATTCTCAAATAAATGAATCTCATAAAGATTTAGAAGTAAAAATAGTGGATGTTGATGGAACTTCAATTTTTGAAATAGAACATAGACCTGATGCGAATAATCCTAAAAATAGGATGTATAAAATAAACGCAGAATCTTTAGTTCAACAGAAAATAGCTTTGACAGAAGCTTTGAATAGAATGCAATAGTTATATGGAATTAAAATAATACCTATTACATCTTATGACTAGTTTCCACCAGAACTTAATATAAGTCAAGCGAAAGCTTTTATATATAATGGAAACATTTATATAAATACAGATAATGCTACAGTTGATTCTCCTATACATGAAATGTTACACATATTAATTGGGGGAATGAGTAGAAGTAATCCACAACTATTTTATAATTTAGTACAAAGTGTAGAACAACTTCCTAATTATGAAAGTAAAGTGTAGTATTATCCGAATAGAAGTAGAAGTGACATAAATGAAGAAATATTTGTAGAAGAGCTTGCTAAATATTTAACAGGTTAGGATAGTTTATTTTCAAACTTAGATTATAGAAGTATAAGTTAGATAATGTATTATATACAAAGGGATTTAGATACTGTATTAAAAGGAAATTACAGTGTAAAATCAATAGATAATTTATTTGATTGTTCTTTGTTAGAATTAGCAGAACTTACAGAATCCAACACATTTAATGTTACACATTCTGGATTATTGACAGATTCAACTATTCATAGAATGTTAGCTAATACTAAAGAAGAATATTTTAAATCAGGAGATTTAACGGAAAATTGTGAGTAATGACTTGTAAATATAATTTAAGAGGAATAAACTTTAATAGTGAAGAAGAATTAAATGATTTTTTGTTAAATTTAGAAGGAAATCAATCTTCTTTAAATGATGTAGTTTTTCAAAGTATAAATGGATCTACTACAAGGTTAACCGCAGAACAAAATAATTATCGAAAATTATTAAAAGAAGCAGAAGAAGAATATAGCAAATTTGAAAAAAATGGAATAAGAGTTAAAAGTTTACAAGAATCAGAAGAAGTTGAACCTGAAGATTTAGACGATATGGGAAGTTTTAAATATCCATTTATTTCAGTTACTGATTTAATACATTCTCTCAGGGGTAGAAAAACAGAATACGCATTTCCTATATTTAGATCTGATGAATATTGGAATGAAAAATTTAAATTATATAAA
>JAEEGL012399315.1_pt1 | contig 13125 bp, 8 predicted proteins | sample 9134231 | NCBI WGS metagenome assembly JAEEGL01 (sample SAMN16246548, study PRJNA631951) | gut metagenome | biome: gut microbiome; feature: rumen; material: fiber-attached | host: Bos | place: Iran: Karaj | collected 2018-10
GATCGACACGCTTGAGATCACTTCAAGAGACGAAGTCGGTGTCGTTACGGGTGCTTTTAACAAGATGGTCGTCAGTATAAGACAGTACATCGAGCAGATAAAAGAAAACATGGAACATGAGAGGCAGATGCAGGAAAAAGAGCTTCGTATCGAAGCCACGCTTAAAGACGCACAGCTTAAATACCTGCAGACTCAGATCAACCCTCATTTTCTTTTTAATACACTTAATGCGGGCGCACAGCTTGCCATGATGGAGGAAGCGCAGAGAACTTACGATTACATTCAGAATACCGCGGAATTCTTCAGATACAATGTTCGCGAAGGAAATACCACGGTTCTTCTCGAAGACGAGATAACACTCATCGATCATTATATTTATATTCTCAATGTTCGTTTCTCCGGAGACATTCATTATGAGAAGAGCATCGAAACGGATATAAGCGGCGTTTATATGCCCAGCATGATCTTACAGCCCATAGTAGAGAATTCCGTCAATCACGGCATAAAAGAAATGGAAGGAAAGGGCAGGATCTCCTTAAGGGTATACCACGACGGAGACAGAGTTGCGGTAAGCATCAAAGACAACGGGATAGGAATGACGCAGGATATCATAGACAAAGTATTAAGCGGCAAACTGACCGACGAGGAAAAACCCGCACCTGCGGGCGCACACGGAATCGGAATGGATAACGTTATCAAGAGACTTAAACTTTTTACCGACAGAGAGGACAGCGTTATGATAAAGAGTGCCGGAGAGAATGAAGGCACCGAAGTTATTATCAGGCTCAACATCGGAGGTGAAGCGGATGTATAAAATAATGCTTGCGGATGATGAAGGGATCGTTATCGATTCTCTTAAATTCATCCTGGAAAAAGAATTCGGCAAGGATTGCATGATCGAATATGCCAAGACCGGAAGAAGCGTTATTGAACTGGCGGAGAATTTCAGACCGGACATTGCGATCATGGATATACAGATGCCCGGAATAAACGGTATCGATGCCATGAGGGAGATCCGTTTAAACAATAAAGACGTAATTTTTATCGTTATGAGTGCGTACGATAAATTCGATTATGCCACCGAGGCTATCAAGCTCGGAGTTCTTGATTACATCACCAAGCCGATGGAAAAGAACCGTATTTTATCCGTTGTAAAAAGAGCAATGGAGATCATCGACAGGGAAAGAGCCAAAAGAAGCAATGACCTTATGGTAATGGAAAAACTCGAGATGGTCATTCCGATGCTTGAAAGCGGACTTATCTACAGTATCTTTTTACAGGACAAGTTCTCGGAAGAAGCATTAAACTACAAAACGATACTGGGTATAAAAGAAGAGTACGGATACATGATGAGCGTTGTCTGCGGTGACAGCGACGGCGAATCCAATCTTACCAATGCGGTAGGAACCGGTGTAAGACTACAGAACCATTATGCGGAATTAAGAGCTTATCTTAAAGATTTCTGCGGCGGAATAGTAGGAAACGTAATGTCCAACAAAGTGGCAGTTCTTGTTCCCTGCGAATCTCCCGACATGGAATACGCAAAGAGAAACGAACTGATCGAAAAGACCAGGGAATTTGCCGGGATGCTTCAGAGAAAACTCGGTGTTGATTTTAAAATAGGGATCGGAGGCGTCAAGGAATTCTCCAAGATGAACGAATCGTACGACGAAGCTCTGGTGGCTTTGGTAAACGGTTCCGGAAGAGTGGCTCACGCGGACGATCTGGACATAAGATGCGGATATGAGGAAAACTATCCCGTTAATATAGAGAACAAACTTTTTGAGACCGTGGAAAAGGGAGATTATGCGGGAGCGGGCAATTATGCTGGCCAGTTCTTCTCATGGATGGAAGACAATTTCCCCGACAGCTTAATGGATATCCGTCTTAAGATCCTTGAGTTTGTTTTATACGCCGAAAGACTTCTTTATGTTAAAGGCGGCAATACTTACGAATTCAAGAGCCGTACGGATTATCTTCCGAGCGTATTAAATACGGATAACCTTGAAGACTTAAGAAAATGGTTCATCGATAAGATAATAGAGATAACACAGAAAGTCGAGAACAACAAAACCGACAAGTCCGAAAGCCTTATCGAGAAAGCGGAAGCATTTATCAATCGCAATTACATGAAGGATCTTTCACTGGAAGACATTTCAAGATACTGCAACATAAGTTCCTATTATTTCAGCAAACTTTTCAAACAGGAAACCGGTGAGAATTATGTAGAGTATCTTAATAAAGTAAGGATCGGCAACGCAAAGAAGATGCTTTCCGAATCGGATGTATCAATAAAAGAGATCTGCTATTCGGTAGGTTTTTCAGATCCGAATTATTTTTCAAGAGCATTCAAAAAATATGAGGGCGTTACCCCGAGCGAATTCAAAGATGCGAACATGTAATTACATATTTATTATTAAAGGTCTGAAAAAATGAATGTATTTATTAATGGAAAAAGAAACAGAAGAATCACAAAAACGCTATCGCTGCTTTTATCGGCTTTAATGATTATCGGAATTAACTTTGCATGTACTCCGAACGAGACGGAGATCAAAAAAGAAAACGTTGTAAAAGAAGACAAGATAAGCATAGGCATGGCTTTCGACTCTTTTGTAATCGAGCGCTGGCAGAGGGACAGAGACGTATTTGTATCGACTGCCAAAGAAATGGGCGCGGAAGTGAATGTCCAGAATGCCAACGGAGATATCGACGAGCAGAAAAAACAGATACAGTATTTTATCGATAATGACGTGGATGTCATCGTTATAATATGCATCGATGCGGATTCTTTGTCCGAAGAGGTTCAGAAGGCAAGAAATGCCGGAATAAAAGTAATAGCTTACGACAGAATAATAAGAAACTCTAATATCGATCTTTACATTTCCTTTGACAATAAGACCGTAGGCGCACAGATGGGCAATGCTCTGGTCGAAAGCGGATTAAAAGAAGGCGACGATGTGATCATGATTGGTGGCTCGCCCGTTGACTACAACGTTCCTGCTCTTGAAGAGGGCTTCATGGAAGTAATGAAGGAAAACAATATCACGATCTCCGATATTACGCACTGTGATGCGTGGAAAGCGGAACTTGCCACGGACTATATGAATGCCAATGCGGATAAAGTTGCAGAGGCCGAAGCGATCATGTGCGGCAACGATTATATTGCGAGCAAGGTCGTATCTGCACTTGCCGAACAGAGACTTGCGGGCAGCATTAAAGTAACGGGACAGGATGCCGATCTTGAAGCCTGCCAGAGAATTGTCGAAGGCACGCAGCTTATGACCGTATACAAACCCGTGGACGATCTGGCAAAGAGAGCAGCGGAGTGTGCCATCAAGATGGCGAAGGGAGAAGACATCGGTGCCGAGGAGACCATCAATGACGGAAAATATGACGTTCCTTACATAAGCCTGACACCCATTCCCGTTAATGCCGAGGATATGGATGAGATCATCATAGAGAGCGGTTTCCATACAAGAGAGGACGTTTATCTTAACGCAAGATAAGTTTTATAGCATTATTTTGGCATTTAAAGCGTATGCTGACAAAAAAATGATAGCATACGCTTTTTTAATTTTTTAAAGTTATCAAAAAAGTGAAGAATGTTGCAAATTATTTTGAAAAAAGGTGTGGTAATGTTTAATTGTAGTCATGAACTAACATTTCAAATTTTATGGGAGGTAAAGAAATGAAAAAGAAATTACTCAGTGTTCTTCTTGCAGCTGGTATGATGGCATCCTTACTTGTTGGATGTACTGCAGGCGGATCAGGCAACAAGAAAGTCGGCGTTGCAATGCCTACAAAGGATCTTCAGAGATGGAACCAGGATGGTGCCAACATGGAATCTCAGCTTAAGGCTGCTGGTTATGATGTAGATCTTCAGTACGCATCAAACGATATCAACACACAGGTTACACAGATTGAAAACATGATCACATCTGGTTGTGACGTTTTGGTTATCGCTTCTATCGACGGTGATTCACTCGGAACAGTTCTTGAACAGGCTAAGCAGAAAAACATTCCCGTTATCGCTTATGACCGTTTGATCATGAACTCTGACGCAGTTACATACTACGCAACATTCGATAACTACATGGTTGGTACAAAGCAGGGCCAGTACATCGAAGAGCAGTTAGGTCTTAAAGAAGGCAAAGGACCTTACAACATGGAAATCTTCACAGGTGACCCCGGTGACAACAACGCAAGATTCTTCTACGGCGGTGCTATGGACGTTCTTAATCCCTACATCGAAAACGGCCAGATCGTAGTTCCTTCAGGACAGATCGATTTCGATACAGTTGCAACAGCTAACTGGGCTTCAGATGCAGCACAGTCAAGAATGGAAGCTATCATTTCTTCCAACTACGCTAACGGAACACAGCTTGATGCAGTTCTCTGCTCAAACGACTCTACAGCATTTGGTGTTACAAACGCACTCGTAGCTAACTACACAGGCGCATATCCTATCATCACAGGTCAGGACTGCGATATCGCTAACGTTAAGAATATGCTTGCAGGAAAGCAGTCAATGTCTATCTTCAAAGATACACGTACACTTGCTTCCAAGACAGTTGAAATGGTTGACGCTATCCTTAAGGGAACAAAAGCTCCCGTTAACGATGAGGAAACATACAACAATGGTGTTAAGGTTGTTCCTTCATACCTTTGCGAGCCCGTATTCGCAGACGTTAACAACTACGAAGAATTGTTAATCAAGTCCGGATATTACAAAGCAGAAGATCTTCAGTAATAATCCAAGATAAAAAGTAGTTTTACTCTTTACAACATAAGTTAAGTCCCCTTTTCTCATGACTATATAAAAGGGGACTTAACTATGTAAGAACAAAATCGGAAAAACAGTGACAGAAATGAAAAACATTAGGTAGAAACAGGAGGGATAAAATTGGCCAAAATATTACTTGAAATGCAAAATATTACCAAGTTATTCCCGGGCGTTAAGGCACTTGACAATGTCAATCTGCAGGTTGAAGAAGGAGAGATCCACGCACTCGTTGGTGAAAACGGAGCCGGCAAATCGACATTAATGAACGTTTTAAGTGGTATTTATCCTTACGGAAGTTACGAAGGAAAGATCATTTACGACGGCAAAGAATGCAAATTCACGAACATTAAGGACAGCGAGGCTCTCGGAATAGTAATCATTCATCAGGAACTCGCACTTATTCCTTATATGACAATCGGAGAAAACATGTTCCTCGGAAACGAGCAGGGACATTCATTCAAGATTGATTGGGCTGAAACATACGGTAAGAGCGACGAGTATTTAAGAACGGTAGGACTTAAAGAATCATCGCGTACCTTAATCAAAGATATAGGCGTTGGTAAGCAGCAGCTGGTAGAAATCGCAAAAGCTCTTGCAAAACACGCAAAACTTCTTATTCTTGACGAGCCTACATCGTCACTTAACGAAACGGAATCACAGGATCTTTTGGATTTACTCTTAAGATTCAAACAGGAAGGACTTACTTCCATCATTATTTCTCACAAGCTTAACGAAATATCATACGTTGCGGACAAGATCACTGTCGTCAGAGACGGTTCCACGATCGAAACCCTGGTTAAAGGTGTTGATGATATTTCCGAAGCAAGGATCATCAAAGGAATGGTTGGACGTGAACTTACCGACAGATTCCCCAAGAGAGAGAAAAACATCGGCGACGTTAACTTCGAAGTTATTGACTGGAATGTTTATCATCCTCTCTATTCGGAGAAAAAGGTCATCGATCACGTAAGTATCAAAGCCAAGAAAGGTGAGATCCTCGGAATATCCGGACTTATGGGAGCCGGCCGTACGGAATTCGCAATGAGCGTATTCGGAAAGAGTTACGGTGAGAGGATTTCAGGCAGGATCATAAAAGACGGCCAGGAACTGCATCTTAACACGGTTCACGATGCGATCAAAGCCAAACTTGCATATGTTACCGAAGACAGAAAAGGAAACGGTCTCATATTAAGTAATTCGATCAAGTTCAACACGACACTTGCAAATCTGGACGGTGTCAGCACGAATTCCGTAATCAACAAAGACAAGGAATACGGTGTTGCGGTTGAATACAAAGAAAAACTCAGAACCAAATGTCCTACGGTTGAACAGTTTGTAGGAAACTTAAGCGGTGGTAACCAACAGAAAGTTCTTCTTGCAAAATGGATGTTCGCCGACCCGGACGTTCTCATTCTCGATGAGCCTACGCGTGGTATTGACGTAGGTGCCAAATACGAGATTTACTGCATTATGAATCAGCTTGCAACCGAAGGAAAAACAGTTATCATGATTTCCTCGGAAATGCCCGAACTACTCGGTATGTGTGACAGAATTTATGTCATGAACGAAGGTAGAATAGTTGGAGAGATGGACGGAGACGTAGCTACTCAGGAATCCATCATGGAATGCATTATGAGAAGCGATAATGCGGAAACAAATTTTGCTAAAGAAGGAGAAGAGTAATGGAAAAAAAGAACGACAATGCAAAAGTCATTGAGTTTATCAAAAAATACGCAATGGTTATTGTTCTTGCTTTGGTTTTGGTATTCTTTGCATTTACTACACAAGGTAAGATACTTTTACCCAATAACATAAGTAACATTATTTCACAGAACGCCTACGTATTCGTTTTGGCAACCGGTATGCTGTTATGTATCTTAACAGGTGGTAACATCGATCTTTCGGTAGGATCGGTTGTCTGCTTCGTAGGTGCGGTTGGTGCGACACTTATGACTGCAGCCAGAATGCCCTGGCCCGTCGCTGTAATAGTCATGTTTACGATCGGAACTCTGATCGGTGCAACACAGGCTTTCTGGATCGCATATGTAAGAATCCCGCCGTTCATCGTATCCCTCGCCGGAATGCTTATCTTCAGAGGACTTTCAAACGTAGTTCTCGGAGGACTTACGGTTTCCTTAAACGGTGATGCTTATGTGGGATTTATTAAATTCTTCGGTGGCGGAGCTGACTGCTACGTTCCCGACTTTATCGCTGAACTTTTAAAATTAAACATTTCAGTTAATGTTACATGTATCGTAGTAGGTGTTGCTGCACTTGCGATATACCTTGCTCTGGAAATCACCGGAAGACTTAAGAGACTTGCTAAGAAATACGAAGTAGATAAACTTATACCCTGGATCATAAAGCTTACACTTATCTCTGCAGTTATCATAGCAGTTACGATCCTGCTTTCACTTTTCAAGGGTATTCCTTCGGTTCTCATTATCGTTATGATAGTAATCGTTGTTTACACATACATTACTTCCAATACAACCGTAGGTCGTTACTTCTATGCGGTAGGTGGTAATGAAAAAGCAACAAAGCTTTCAGGTATCAATACAAACAAGACATTCTTCCTTGCATATACAAACATGGGATTTCTTGCAGCACTTGCAGGTATGATCACGATCGCACGTATGACATCAGCTCAGCCTACATACGGACAGAACTACGAAATGGACGCTATCGCATCCTGTTTCATCGGTGGTGCATCCGCATACGGCGGAATCGGTACGGTTCCCGGAGCTATCATCGGTGCTACATTGATGGGTGTTATCAACCTCGGTATGCTTATCATGGGTGTAGACCAGAACATGCAGAAGGTTGTTAAAGGTTTGGTTCTTCTTGCAGCCGTTATCTTCGACGTAGTATCCAAGAGAGGCTTCAAGCTTATAGCAAAGAATTAATCATATATAGTAAATAGCGTTGTAACAACATAAAAGGTGCCGGGCATTCGATGAGTGCCCGGCACCTGATTTTTTGTCTTTATACCGCTTCAGTTCATACATTTTTCGCTTTTTTATATTATAACTTTATGATAATATATATTATTAGTGGCATTGGCCGCATAAAACTAACGGGAGACGCAGATGAACTATACTATTGACTTAAACAAAAGGGTGGAATTCAACAACAAAGCAGACCATTGTATCGGAACCGGACGAATGGATCTTGCTCTTCACAAGGAATACCTCGATCAGCTTGCGATCGTGCAGGATGAAATAGGATTCTCTTATATAAGAGGTCACGGCCTTTTCTCCAAATACATGGGTATTTACCGTGAATTCGGGTTTAGGGACATGCCCAAGAAAGAACAGATAAGTTTCATGTATCTTGATATGGTAATGGATTCTTATCTGTCTCTTAATATCAAACCTTTTCTTGAACTGGGATTTATGCCCGATGATATGGCTTCGGGAACGGAAACGACATTTTTCTGGAAAGGAAAGATCTCTCCTCCGAAGGATTATTCGAAGTGGACCAATCTTGTTCAGATCACTCTTCGCCATCTGATCGACAGATACGGTATCGATGAAGTAAGACTCTGGCCGGTTGAGATCTGGAATGAACCCAATCTTACCTCATTCTGGAAAGATGCCGATATGCAGGAATACTTTAAACTTTACGAGTATACATCCAAAGCCGTAAAAGAGGTGGATGACAAGATACGTGTCGGCGGACCCGCGATCTGCGGCGTTGACGATGAGAGATGGCTTAAGGAATTCCTTGTTTTCGTTAAGGAAAAGAACCTTCCTCTCGATTTCGTATCCAGACATCACTATACAAGTTATATGCCCGAGATTGACGGACATTATTCATATATCGATCTTCACGAGCCGGTAAATGCTTTTGCATGGCTTGAAAGATCCAGGGATATCGTGGATTCTTTTGATGAGTTTAAGGGAAAAGAGATTTTCATTACCGAATTCAATACCTCATACGTTCCCAATGCTCCGATCCACGATACTGTATTAAATGCCGCATATGTGGCACATATGTTATCGAGACTCGGCAATAAGCATGATTCTTATTCGTACTGGACTTTCGGTGACGTATTCGAGGAAATGGGTGTTCCGAGCACTCCTTTTTACGGCGGATTCGGACTTGTTGCGGACGGATGCATAAAGAAACCCACTTTCTACACATTTGCATTCTATAAAGAACTGAAGGGTGACTGTGTTTTAAAGAACGAGGACTGCATCGTGGTCAAAAAAGAGGACGGCAGACTTGCAGGACTTATATGGAACCCGGATCTTTACAATGAAAAGAAAAAGTTAAGCATTGAATTCTCGGTTGAAAACATGGAAGACGGAGAATACTTCATGCTTGAGAAGACCGTTAACGAAGATCACGCCAACCCTCTGAAGATGTGGCATGAAATGGGAGAACCCGCATCAATGAACAATGCCCAGAAGGAATTGTTAAGAAAAGCTGCCGAACCCGGACTGGATTCATCTAACGTATTCGTAAACGGAAATAAACTCAGTCTTAAATTCAATCTTGAAGAAAATGAACTAAGATTCTTTGAGATCACCAAAATAAACAGATGTTCCGATGACGGATACGATTACGAGAGAGTTATCTCTCAAAAATGCGTTCCCGACAGCGAGGGACACTAAACCGGAGGATGTTATGAGTCAAAAGAAAAAACTTTTGGAGCAGAAAAGAAGAGAAGAGGCCGTAAGAAAAGCGGCACAGAGCAAAAAAAGAATGATTATCGCAACCATAGTAACGGGAGTGATAATCATTGCCGTTATAGCCGGTGCACTGATCTTTGATGCGACCAGAGATATGGAAACGGTTGTAAATTATTCGATCGGACTTGATTCGGAAGGAAAAGTCAAGGGCGTAAATACCGCAGATTATGTGACACTTGCGGATCTTAACAGCCTTAATATGAACGCTGAGGATTACTTCCCTTCGGCCGAAGAAGAGGAAGAATATTTAAAGTCTTTAACTGATGCATATCCCGATCTTTCAAAGACTGCAGGTGTTGCAGTTAAAGAAGGCGACATGATAAATATTGATTTTATCGGATATGTGAACGGAGCTGAGTATGAGGGCGGAAATACCAATGGTGCAGGTACCAAGTTAACGATAGGCGAAGGAAATTTCGTTGAGGAATTCGAAAACGGACTTATAGGAAACAAAGTCGGAGAAACATTTAAGATGACCGTTTCCTATGCAGAAGATTTCGGAAACGAAGAACTTGCCGGAGAAGATGTTGAGTATGAAGTGACCATAAACGGTATTTATCATGAGGCGAAATTTGATGATGAATTCGTGAAAAATAACTTTGGCGACAGATTTGAGAGTGCTGCCGATTTTAAAAACAAATACAGAATGGATTCAGCACAGACGACTTTTGATGAATACGTTCAGAATTACATTATCTCCGAATCCGAGATCAGGTCCTATCCTTCGAAATACTTAAAGCAGATTAAGAAGTTCTTTGTTCAAAAAGAAAAGAAGCAGCTTGAAACCGTAACTAACGCATATAAGAACATGGGTCTTGAAGCGCCTTATAAGGATGTTCCCGAAATGCGTTCCATGACAAAAGCGGAATACAAGGTTGAAACCGAGAAAAATGCAAAAGAAGAAATAAAGAAAAGTCTCGTTCTTCAGGGATATTTCGAACAGCTCGGTCTTTCGATAACCGATGAGGACGTAAAAGCGGCAGCTCTTTACTACGGATTTGAAGAGGATGAATACGACAGTGCGGTTGCGATGTATAAAGAACCGTACCTTCGTCAGCAGGCTATGTTTACGGTTGTAAAAGATTATCTTAAAGAGAATTACAACCTTTCTGAATAAGTGGACAAAAAAAGCACAAACTCATGGAAATAATAATTGTAGCCGATAAACAATTATGATATAATTTAAAGAACAATATACTTGTTTACCCTGAAAGGAGACTCTGATTATGGCAAAGCAAAAAGAACCCTTGGTTACACACATCTACACGGCAGATCCTTCCGCCCATGTTTTTAACGGAAAACTCTACATTTATCCTTCACACGATCTCGAACATGACGGCGAAGACAACGATGACGGCGACGAATACCAGATGGAAGACTATCATGTACTTTCCATGGATGATGTCGACGCACCCTGTGTGGATAACGGAGAAGCACTCAACATGCGCGATGTTCCCTGGGTAAGCAAGCAGATGTGGGCACCCGACTGTGTTGAGAAAGACGGCAAGTATTATCTTTACTTCCCTGCAAGAGACAAGGATTTAAGATTCCATATCGGTGTAGCTGTATCTGACAGCCCCGTTGGACCTTTCAAACCCGAAGCTGATTATATTAAGGGAAGTTTCTCGATCGATCCCGCAGTTTTAATTGACGATGACGGATCGGCATACATTTACTTCGGCGGACTCTGGGGCGGCCAGCTTGAGAAATGGCAGACAGGAGAATTCGTTGCAGATCCCGCAGAGATTCCCGCTGATGCAAAAGCTCTGGGACCTCAGGTAGCAAAACTTACCGATGATATGCTTCAGTTTGCTGACGGACCTAAGGAGATCACTATTCTTGACGAAGACGGAAATCCCATCAAGGCAGGTGACGAAGACAGAAGATACTTCGAAGGACCCTGGATGCACAAATACAACGGAAAATATTATCTTTCATATTCAACCGGTACAACGCATTATCTTGTATATGCTATCGGTGATTCACCCTGCGGACCTTTTACATATCAGGGAAGAATCCTTGAACCCGTTATCGGTTGGACAACACATCATTCTATCGTGGAATACAAAGGAAAATGGTATCTTTTCTATCATGATTCATCGCTTTCGGGCGGCGTAAACCACAGAAGATGCGTTAAATTCAGAGAACTTAAATATGACGAAAATGGCAAGATCATTCCGATGAAGCCGTACGAAGACTGATTCAGGGTAACAAAAAACAATGTTTTGAGGGTTAAAACATGATTGTTGCGATTATTATTGCTGTTTTGGAAGCTTTGGCTATAGCTGTACTTATCTTTCTGATGCTGCGTAAGAACCGCTCTCAGGAAAGAATAATGAAGCAGGCCGAGATGATTGTTAAAGGAAAGCTCAACGTTGATGATATCAATCTTGAGAATACCGACAACGTCGTGCTTGCCAGAGCGTTTAATTCAATTAAGAACAACCTTATGACTTTCGTTGAAGCCACGAAGGTCAATGTGGTTACGCTTTCGGATGCGGTCGACGTTCTTTCGGAAAGTGTCGAAGCCAACTCCAAAGGCAACGAGCAGATTGCGGACGGTGCAACCAATGTTGCGATAAAAACGGCCGAACAGCTCGAACTCGTAAGAGATAACCTTACGCTTATCGAATCGAATAATCAGCAGATGATGGAAATCGATTCGGCAATGAAAAGCATTAAAGACATTCTCGACAAGACTGTTGATATAAGCAAGGGCGGACTTGAGAATCTCGAAGATTTCGAAAAAGACATGATCGCAATGTCTTCGGATCTTAGCAGGATCAACGAGATCCTTTCCAAATTCAACAGCGAGATCAAACGTATCGGGGAAGTCGGAGACTTCATTGTTGAGATAAGCGATCAGTTAAGGCTGCTTGCGTTTAACGCTTCGATCGAAGCCGCACGTGCCGGACAGGCCGGAAGAGGTTTCACTGTTGTTGCGGATGAAATGAATGTTATGTCTGCAAAGACCAGAGACGGCATGCAGACGATCAATACCATTCTTAAAGAGATCATCGATTCCAGCCGAATGGTCAATGAAAGCATTACGAACTGTGAGAATACATACAACAGAAGTAAAGATACTTTTGATACCGTAAACTCTTCGTTCAGAAGCATTAACGAGAGTTCGCTCGGCATCCATGACAAGATCAACGACATTACCGGTCTTTTCGAGGTAATGACGGATAATTCGGACAAATCAAGGGATAAGGCCGAGAATCTTTACGAAACGGCACAGGCTATCAGTGAGAATACTCATGAGATCGCTGCGGTATCCGAAGAAGTTGCGGCTGAGTCCTCCAAGATCGGAGAGAATACGGGTGCACTCGAAGGAATGCTTACCGGAATTCAGAATCTCTTAAAACAGTTCAATACCGCCATAGTTCCTACGGAACATTCGGGCAGCAGACGTGTTAAGATCCTTGCGATGAGCATGCTTGACAATGATTTCTGGTACGGAGTAAGAAAAGGTGCTCTGTATGCACAGAAAGAACTTGCGAATAAGGATGCTTACATAGAATACATCCCTTTGATCCCCGATAAGATCCCTCTTGACGATCTGGTAAGCCAGACGGTACAGTCGGCAATCGACAGAAACTTCGACGGAATCATTTTCCCGGGATTTTTGGGCGGCTCCAATGC
>JAEEGL012738714.1_pt1 | contig 13125 bp, 12 predicted proteins | sample 9134231 | NCBI WGS metagenome assembly JAEEGL01 (sample SAMN16246548, study PRJNA631951) | gut metagenome | biome: gut microbiome; feature: rumen; material: fiber-attached | host: Bos | place: Iran: Karaj | collected 2018-10
GACACTCACCAGCATCATGATGCTGCTCTACTTCCGCCGCTCCAACTGGCTGGATCGAAGCGGAAGGATCCTGGACAAATGATCGATTGATCAGCAAAAGCAACTGTGCTTTCTCTGGTTCCCCTCCGTTTTCTGCGGTCGTCCCCGGGAGTTTTCTTCATGGGGCGGGATCCGTGCGGCCGGAGAAAACCTGGAGCACCCGGCAATAGATCAGGCGTATCGAATGGGGAAAAACATCTGACGCTGATACGGAAAGGCTTCAAAGATGGCTTTCTATCTGCGATTCTTTTAGAAACAGATAGTAGCAATGCACCTTATCCTCCCAAAATGCACCCTGTTTTTCAGAAATGCACCCGACTCTCGGAAAAATGCACCCTGCTTTCAGAAATGCACCCGACTCTCCAAAAAATGCACCCCGCTTTTTCAGAAATGCACCCTGAAAAACCAAAAATGCACCCGAGCTTTTTCCTTGGGTGCATTTTTCTATCAAAATCGGTGTACTAAGCCAGCCGAGCGTTAAGGATGTAAACCCATTGTAAAAAAATAGAGAAGAGAGATGCTCACAGCTGAGCATCTCTCTCCTTGGCCTTTTCCAACCCTGTCTGACAGTTACCAAATGTTTTGCTTCAAAACTCTCTTATGTGTGTTGGAACAAGGCGCTCGTCGAGCGTGTTGAAAGCCGCCACGGCCTGCGGCAGCTGAGCTATATGAAGGAGCTCGGCATGGGCAACGACCGCTACACGCTCATCGACCTGGACAACGATGAAGCCGTCATCACGGCTGCGGAGGCGGTCAAGGACATCAAGCCCGAGTGGAAACCCGACCGCTACAACACCTTCTGGGGCCGCAACCGGCACAGATAGGCATTTGATGGAGTACAACAGCAGGGAAGACTGCCGGAAGAACGGCAGAGGATCCCGTGCGAAGAATTCAAATTAGTTGGTCATAGACTGACTGTAACAGGAGAGTTTGCCTTGATTTGGTTAATAGGTCTTGTGATCGTGGTCTTCGCCGGGATCGTCGGCACGATCTATCTGGCGTGCGCGATCAGCAGATTCGGCTTGATCCGAAAAGCGGCCGGAGGAAAGAAATGGCCGGGCAGGCTGATTGCGCTCGGCCTGCTTCTTGCCGGCTTTTCCCTGTTCGCATGGCTCCTGTCCGTGCTTGACGCGACCGTGATCCTCCTGCATGTGCTGTTCTTTTTCCTTGTATTTGGGCTCGTGTTCCGGATCGTCAGAAAGTGTACGGGGAAGCAGACAAAGATTTACTGGCAGGGCTGGCTCGCACTGCTGACGGCGGCAGTTTATCTGACTGTCGGATATTATCAGTGCGTCCACGTCTGGAAAACGGAGTATTCGCTGTCAAGTGACAAGCCCGTGGAGCCGATGCGCATCGCGCTGCTGGCGGACTCCCATATCGGCACGGCCTTTGACGGGGAGGGTTTCGCGGCGCTTCTTGATGAGATCATGCTGCAGGAGCCCGACCTGATCCTGATCCCGGGTGACTTCGTGGACGACGGCACGACGCGCGCGGATCTGCTGGCCGCCTGCCGCGCTCTGGGGCAGACCGACACGAAATACGGCGTGTGGTTTGCCTACGGCAATCACGACAAAGGCTTCTTTAACGGCCGGGATTTCTCTGCGGAGGAGCTTGCGCAGGCGCTCGAGGAAAACCATGTACATATTCTGGAAGATGAAACTGCTCTGGTCGGTAATCTCTGCATCGTCGGGCGACGCGATGCGTCCTCCGGGCCTCGTGCGGAGCTGGCGGCGCTTTTGGAGGACGTCGACCCGGAGAAATACATCATCGTGTTGGATCACGAGCCGACCGATTACGAGAGGGAGGCCGCGACAGCCGCGGACCTCGTTGTTTCCGGACACACTCACGGTGGACAGCTCATCCCGTTGGGAACGATCGGAGAACTCTTCGCGGGCAACGATCTGACCTATGGGTATGAGAACCGGAACGGCACGGACTTCATCGTGACCTCGGGAGTATCGGATTGGGCAGTGCATTTCAAAACCGGCACGAGATCGGAATATGTGATCATCCATGTGACAAGTGTTGCATAACATGTCGCAAGAGAAACCTATAAACGCTCTTGACAGGGAGCAAACTCAAGTAAGTATTATCCCATCAGCACAGATACGTCATTTAGCACATCAATCGTTATAGCTGATCAGCCGAAAGAGCAACTAGAAACAGGTACAAAAAGACGCTCAGCGTCAAAGGCAGAGCGGGATATCTTGACTGAAAGCCTTCGCAAAAAACCTGAATCATTACAAAAGAGCAGAGCGGCTTGTTTGCTGCTCTGCTCCTATCTATGATTGGTTGCTTATTCCTTCTTATCCTTTTCCGCTGCGTCCTCGATCAGCCTGGTCACGATGGCGTTGAGCTGGGAGGCGTTCTTTGCCGTGATGACGGGTTTGCCCGTCCGCTCTTCCAGCGCCTTCCTCGCGATCCCGGCGACTTCGCCGCCCTTGCGGGCCACGTCCATGTTTTCGGAGAAGCTCTGTGGCTGCTCTGTTTTGGAAATATCCGTTGTGGAGGTCTCCGCCAGCATGTTCAGCACAAGCTCGGTCGTTGTCATGTTGTCCCGCAGATTTTCCTTTTTCAGACCCTTGAGGCGCTTATACTGCCGGGTAGACATGCCGGACCAGGCACGCGTGATCTCATCGGTCAGGATGGCGTATTCCACGCCCTTCTGTACGCCGCGGTCCTGCCATTCGTCCGTCAGTTCCTTGCGCACCTGAATGGCCTGCAGACGCTGGTTGATCCACTCGCGGGTGTAGCCCTTTTTCAGATAAGTTTCCAGCGCGCGGTCGATCGCCAGCTCCGGATCGATGGTCTCCTCGATGCGCTCCCGGCCTACCTGGGCGAGCCACAGCTTGAACGGCTCGGCCTTGGGGGAGGGGATCGACTGAATGATCCGCAGGAGCTGTTCGGTATCGGCCACGTCGGTCATGCGTTTTTTGCCGTCGGCAGCGGTCATTTTCAACTGCTTACAATTTGTAAGCAGTTGATCTGCGCCTTCTTCCTTCAACCGATTTTTCATAACTGCCCAGTATGTACTGGCATGCCGAGTATCAGGCTGATCGGTCAAAACACCTACCACGTCGACGATAGAGAAGAACCATTCTTCCTTTTCCTCATCCCATGCGGCGCGAATGGGCTGATCTTCAAAAAGCTGGATCGCATTCCTGTTTTCCATAGCTCACACCTTCTCGTTTCTGTAAATCATAAATCCAATATACCATACTCATCGGCTTTTTTCCACACCGTTTCAGCCGAAAACGAGCTCTTTCAGCACGATCTCTTCCGCCCGGTTCCGAATGCTGTTCATTCGTCGTACCCATTCCATCTGATCGGCAGCCTTGAGCGCCTCGGTCACGCCTTCCTGCTTTGCCATCCGGCGAATAAGAAGGTCCATGCGCTTCTCACAGGCCTCGTCGATCTCGGCAAGATGCCGATACAGCTTCCCGGCCGTCAGCAGATTGCTGTACAGGACCGGCCGATGCTCCTTCAGATACTGTTTCCGCATCCGGCCGTATTTGCCGATGGACTGTTGCTCAGACTCCTCGATCACAAGATCGGGCAGGAGATAATCTCCGACCTGCGTATAGGTACCGCCGCCCTGCTCATAGAAAGATTTTTGCATTTTTTGATCCTCCATTTTTGTTGTTTTTTGAACACTACAACTTCTTTCTAGCAGACGAGCGCCCGTACACATCTAACAAACATCTAACAAACTACTGGTTTTTTGCATCTGGCGCGGCTGTTGGGCTTGCAGGGATGAGGGCCGAAAAAGCTTGAAATATCAAGGCTTTTCGCGGTACGCGGTGATACGTCTCGGTACGCACTGGAACGGTTTTTCCGGGATTCAGGTTCTAGTGCTCATTCCGGGCGTGGGGGTTCAAGTCCCCCCTCGCGCACCAAAAAAGTTCCGAAAATTGCTTAGAAATAAGCGTTTTCGGAACTTTTTCTTTATCCTCGCTTTTTGCACTTTCCCCAGTTCTAATGGAGTTCTAATACAAACGCGTTTTCCGGGCTTTCACGGTTTGTTGCAATACGAAAGAAAAAAACAATTCACTCTTTGACGAAAGAGATTTTTTCGGACTGTGAAAGGAGCCGACTCTATGGAAATCACCTATAAGTTCTTTATGATACGGCATGGGTTGCCGACGGCAACTACATTGGCGGGGATGTCTTTCGTGACTAGCTGCCTGCGCCGATCACGGTGTTATCGCCGATGGTAACACCCGCCAGGATGATGGCTCCGGCCCCGATCCAGCAGTTGCTGCCGATGCGGATAGGGTGGTTGACCTGATATCCCTGCTCCCGCAGAGAAGGATCCGTGGGATGCGTCCCGGCAGCCAAGATCACATGAGGGCCGAACATGGTTCGATCTCCCACATAGATATGGGTATCATCCACAACAGTGAAACTGAAATTGGCATAAACAAAGTTTCCGAAATGAACATGAGCACCGCCCCAGTTGGCATGAAAGGGAGGCTCCACAGTGCAGCCTTCGCCGACCTCGGCAAGCATCTGCTTCAATAAGGCTTCCCGCTTCTCCTGCTCGGAGGGGCGGGTTTGATTATAGTCATACAAAAGCTCCAGATTCTTCTGCTGCTCGATCAGAATGGATGGGTCGTTGGGCAAGTACAGCTCACCGCTGTGCAGGATTTCAAACATGGTTCGCCTCCTCAGCTTTGAATAAAATGCTTTGCCCGGTATTGGCTTGGCGAGATGCCAAAGACATTTTTAAATGCGCGGGAAAAATGCAGCTGGTTCTCATAACCAACAGAACGCCCGACCTCGGCAATGGAGATGCGCGTAGCCTTCAGCAGCTCAGAGGCCTTTGTCATCCGGTACTGGATCAGATACTGCTGGGGGGACTGTCCCATAGTTTCCTTGAAGAGCTTGCCGAAGTAGCTGCGATTCAGACCGCAGGCGTCGGCAATCTCCTCCACAGAGACGTCCCTGCTGTAATTGAGATCGATGTAGCTCATGGCCTCCTTGATATAAAAATCCCGAAGGCGTTTATTGCCTACCTCGATTTTTGTCCTGCTGGTCTGCACAAGCTCGTCCAGCAGGATCATTCCAACTCCGATCAGCCGGATCGGTGATTTCTCATGATTGTCCACCAGACCGAGCATGTACTTCTGCACTCTGTTTTCACCTGCTCTGGGGGTATAGATCGGCTGAGTCTCGCTCAGCCCGGCCAGCGTCATGCACTCTCTGGCGCGCAGGCCGCCGAACTCCACCCAGGTGTATTCCCACGGGTCCTGCTCATCTGCGTAATATGTGCTGATCTGCCCGGGGCAGAGGAGAAAGCCCTGGCCGGCCGATAAATAAAAGGTTTGGCCGCTGGTCTCCAGCTTTCCCTTGCCGTTGATGATGTAGTGAAACAGGAAATGATTGCGCACAGCCGGCCCGAACTGGTACATGGGGCGACAGCGCTCCCAGCCGAACTGATACAGGTTCAGGTCGACAAAACGCTCGTCCTGAAAGACGTAAAATTTGACTTTACTGTCTGTTTGAACGGGTTTCTGGGTGGCCATACAGCAGTCCTCCCTGACGTAAAAATCTGCCTTTTGTTTAGTATATACCAATTTGCGTCATGATGTCAACAAAAAGCGGCTCTTTTATCAAAAAAGAGATAAAAAATATAGCATAATTCTATTCTACAACACGAGGCGAGATGCTAAAATAAAACTGCCTTTAGGGGTTCAAATTTGTGCAATGTGCACAATATACAAATTTGAACTGCCATTTTTAGTGAACATGTCGGGTTCGAGGATCTCGATGCGCTTCGGCCGAACGCGGAGAAGTCCCAACATCAGACGCCTACACAAAAAACATGACAAGGAGAATGAAAATGAGGAAAAACAGCTTTCGCATTCTGGCCATGATCTTGGTCCTCGCCGCGATGCTGAGCCTTGCCGCCTGCGGTATGGCCAAGCCCAGCAGCGCGACCACCCAGGGCTCCGCCAGAGTCGAGCCGCCCGAGGACATCTGGGCCCCGTATTCCGAGACGGTCACCATTACCACGATGGTCGAGGAGAACAGCGGCACCGAGTTCCAGAACGGCGACGACTACGGCAACAACCCCTGGTACCGTGCTTACAAGGAGCGCTTCAACATCGATCTGCAGAACAAGTGGATCAGCAACGATTACGGCACGAAACTGAACCTGGCGATCGCGGACAAGGACATTGCGGACGTCTTCTATGTGGACGCCGCCCGCCTGACCACCCTGTACAAGGCCGGCCTGATCATGCCTCTGGACGAGGTGTTCGACAGCTACGCCTCCGACGTTCTGAAGCAGTACCGCGAAGACTATGCCGACACCTGGGAGACCGGCTGCTTTGACGGTCATCTCTACGGTATGCCTCAGATGAACTACGGCATCATCGACCAGTTCCAGTACATCTGGATCCGCCAGGACTGGATGAAGGAGTGCGGCTTTGACGAGCCCAAGACCATGGACGACGTCATTGAGATCGCCACCACCTTCGCCGAGAAGTATGGCGGATACGGCCTGGCGGAGTGCCAGAGCCTGGAGAACTTCTACCGTCTGGCCCTGAGCTGGGGCGCTCACCCCGGGATCTGGGTCGAGCAGGCGGACGGCACGCTGGGCTACGGCACGATTCAGCCCGAGATGAAGGAAGCGCTGGCACAGTATGCAGAGTGGTACAAAGAGGGCATTGTGAACCCGAACTTCACCACCCTCAACTGGGACAAGATGATGCAGGGCATGATCAACGGCGAGTGCGGCGTCATCCCCTTTGCGCAGTGGTTCGGCTATAACCCTCTTCCCGACCTGATCAAGAACCAGGGCCCGGACGCCATCTTCCTTCCCTATGAGATCCCCACCCAGGACGGCTCTCCCATTCTGGGCAGCGTCACCTTTAACAACAACGGCTATGTGGTCATCAGCAAGAACTGCGCGAACCCCGAGGCCGTCATGAAGATCGTGAACTTCTATGTCTACACCGTCAATGACGCGGTGGGCGTGGAGACCAACGAGTACCTCTCCTCCCTGCACAGCTTCAACTACCCCAACGTGGTGCGCGGCACCCGTATCATCAACCCCATGAACGACTACAACCAGTTCCTGCAGGTCAAGGCAGCGTTTGACGCCTACCTCGCCGGTGAGGACGTGGACACCTCCGCCCTGGGCACCAACCTCTCCAAGTATGAGAGCTGCGTGAACTGGACCGAGTCCCAGGATCCCAACGGCGTGGGCGACTTCCTGCAGCAGGGCAGCGACCGTTCGGCCTACGGCATTGCCAAGAAGTATGTGGATGAGGGGCAGTACGTGCAGGACGCCAAGTGGGGCCCCGACACGGCGACCCTGCAGGCTTCCGGCAGCACGCTCAACGACATTCTGGTGGAAGGCTTCACCAAGATCATCATCGGTGAAAAGCCCATCGACTACTTTGACGAGCTCGTGCAGCAGTGGTACAAAGCCGGCGGCGAGCAGGCTACCAAGGAGATCAATGATACCTACGGCCATTGATTGAGCAAGAAGTCTTCGGCAGCCGGAGGAATTCCTCCGGCTGCCGTTCAGATTTCATGTGAAAGCTCCGCTTCCACATGAAATGACGGATTCAAACGCGTCATTCTCGCCCATGACGGGGCAACTGAATGACATACGAAAAAATCCTCATGCTTTATGTGCTTTCATGATGCGCGGTATGATACCAAACGCATGGGGATTTACTTTCGAGGAGTGTGTTATGAAAACAAAAAAACTTGGCAGGAGTAACCTGTGGCAATACTATGCCATGCTGATCCCCGGCGTGGTGGTTACCTTTATTTTCTGCTACATTCCCCTGTACGGCGTCATCATCGCCTTTGAGGACTACAACGTCGGCATGGGCTTCAGCTCTCCCTGGGTCGGGCTGCAGAACTTCCGCTATGTCTTCAACCAGCCCACCTTTACCCGTACCATCTGGAATACCCTGTATATGTCCGTCTGGAAGCTGGCGCTTGGAATCGTTGTGCCGGTGGCTGTTGCGATCCTGCTCAATGAGCTGCGTTCGGACAAGCTCAAGCGCTTCTATCAGACGCTGATCTATATCCCCAACTTCCTGTCCTGGATCATCATGGCTGGTGTTTTGATGGACATCCTGTCCAGCGGCGGCGCTATTAACCTGATCCTCCACGCGCTGGGGCTGCCCACGGTGGATTTTCTCGGCAACGCGAAAATCTTCCCCTGGACGATGATCGTCAGTGATGTGTGGAAGGGCTTCGGTTACGGCACGATCGTATATCTTGCCGCCCTGACCGGTATCGATCCCACCCTGTACGAATCGGCCATGCTGGACGGTGCGAGCCGCTGGCAGCAGATCAAAAACGTGACGATCCCGCTGCTGATGCCCACCATCGTCCTGATGACGGTCCTCTCTCTGGGCAGCATCCTGAACGCCGGCTTTGACCAGGTGTATAACCTCTACAGCCCGGCTGTCTGGGAGACCGGCGATATCATCGACACCTATGTGTACCGTCTCGGTATCCAGCAGGCGCAGTACTCGGTGGGTGCCGCCGTCGGCCTGTTCAAGTCCGTTGTTTCCGCTTTCATGGTTATCGTTTCCTACCGTCTGGCTGACAAGCTGGCCGGCTACCGCATCCTGTAAGGAAGGGGAAAGTCACGATGAAAAAGAAAACTACCGCTTTTGACGTCATTCTGGTCATCCTGCTGGGCGTCATCTGCATCACATGTGTCCTGCCGTTTATTCATCTGCTTGCCATTTCTTTCTCCAGCAGCTCCGCCGTGGCAGCCGGCAAGGTCGGCTTCCTGCCGGTGGAATTCACCCCCGCTTCCTATGAGTACGTGATCTCCGGCGGCCGCTTCCTGCACGCCATGGGGATCTCTCTGGAACGTGTTATTCTCGGAACGCTCCTGAACATCGTGCTCATGGTGCTCACCGCCTACCCCCTTGCCAAGGAAGATCTGCCCGGGCGCGGCATCCTCTCCGGCTTTTTCGTGCTGACGATGCTGATCGGCGGCGGTATGATCCCCACCTACCTGCTGGTTTCCGGTCTCGGCCTGAAGGACACCATCTGGGCTCTTATCCTTCCCGGCGCGCTGCCTGTGTACAACATGATCATCCTGATGAACTTCATTCGCGGCCTGCCCCACGAAGTGGAAGAGGCCGCCTGGATCGACGGCGCATCTCCGTTCCAGACGCTGGTCCACGTAATCTTCCCGCTGCTGGGGCCCAGCCTTGCCACAGTCGGCCTGTTCTCCATGGTGGGCCATTGGAACGACTGGTTCAGCGGCATGATCTACATGAGCCAGCCTATCAACTATCCCCTGCAGACCTATCTGCAGACGCTGCTGGTCGATTTTGAAAAGCTGCTGCAGTCCGACTCCACCGGCAACATCAAGGATATCCTGTCCAAGATGAACGCCCGTACCGGACGTGCAGCCCAGCTCTTCCTCGGCGCTCTGCCCATTATGATGGTTTATCCCTTCCTGCAGCGTTACTTTACCAAGGGCCTGACCCTTGGCAGCGTAAAGGGCTGATGCCTCGTTTTCCCGGTTCAGCCTTTCGGACTGAACCGGGAAAAGACAATTTGCCTTTGCAGTCTCCACCTCAAGGACTTTGACAGGAGGAAGTTATGCCTCTGTTCTTCGACTACTCGCGTCCCGGTCCCGGCGTCAACCCGGATGAGCCGCGCAAAAAAGGCTTTCCGCGGATCTGGGAGATGATCTCCCGGGATTTCAAGAGCTTTTGGCCGGCGGGCGCCATCAACCTGCTGTTTTCGCTCCCCTTTGTTTTCGCCCTGCGCTTTGCCTATTATACGCACAGTGTCCTGTTTGCACTCCTCGCGGGGCTGATTGGCGGGATCATTGCCGCGCCGAGCTTTCTAGGCCTGGCGGATACTCTGCTCAGAAGTCTGAGGGATGAGCCGGGCTTCTGGTGGCACCGCTACAGCAGAGCGCTGAAACGAAGCTGGAAGAGCACGCTCCTTCCCGGCGCGATCATGGGCATGGTGTTTTCCGCCCAGGTGTTCACCCTGCTGCACATGCCCGTGATCGGCGGAGGCCTGGCGCTGCTGCTGTGCCAGCTTGTGGGAATGATCCTGTCCGTCGGGCTTTTTGCCTGGGGCCTTCCCCAGCAGGCCTTGCTGGAGCTGAGCATTCCGGCACTGGTAAAGAACTGTTTTCTGCTGTTTTTCCGTCACATCGGGAAAACGCTGGCAGCTGCGGCGATTTTGCTGGGATACGCCATCCTGGTATGGCTCCTGTTCCCGGCCTCCGTGTTCCTCCTGCTGGCAGCAGGACTATGGCTGCCGCTGCTCTGCGCGCTGCAGGTCATTTATCCGACGCTGGATGAGACATTCGGAGTCGAAGAAGCCATTGAAAAGTCCAGGAAAAATGAAAAATGAGGGTTAGAAGAATGCCGATCATCTACAACGAACAAGAAAAGACCATTACACTCCACACCCGAAACACAAGCTACCAGATGAAGATCGGCCCCTGCGATCTGCTGCTGCACACCTACTATGGTCCGAAGGCCCAAGGAGATATGAGCTGGTGCCTCTCCTTCCGCGACAGGGGCTTTTCGGGCAATCCCTATGATGCCAAACTGCTCCGCGGCATCTCTGCCGATACGCTGCCCATGGAGTACCCCTGCGAGGGCAGCGGCGATTTTCGTGCGCCTGCTTTCAGCATGCGCCGGGCAAACGGCGCAGTTGGCTGCGACCTGCGATATGTGAGCTGCGAGATCAAGCCGGGCAAATATGCGCTTGACGGCCTGCCGACGGTCTATGCCGACGGGGAAGAGGCCGAAACCCTGGAGGTCACTCTGGCCGATGAAGCCGCCGGTGTGCGCGTTTTGCTGCAATACGGTGTTTTCCCCTCCCTGGATGTGATCACCCGTGCCGCCAGGATCGAAAACTGCGGCGAGGGGAGCATTCTCCTGCAGGCTGCGGCCAGCGCCTCGCTGGATTTTGTCTCCGGTGACTGGGATCTGATGCACTTCTACGGTCGGCACGCCGGAGAGCGTGCTGTCGGCAGAACAGCGATCGAGCAGCGTGAACTCCTGATCGGAAGCCGCCGGGGAACCAGCAGCCATCAGCAAAGCCCCTTTGTGATCCTGGCAGACCGTGAGACCACCGAGCTTCACGGTCCGTGCGTGGGAATGAGCCTTTTGTACAGCGGCTCCTTCTCCTGCAACGCCTCCCGGGATCAGTTCGGAACGACGCGGGCGGTGATGGGGATCCAGAGCGAACACTTTGATTACCCCCTGGAGCCCGGCGAGGCCTTCCAGACCCCGGAGCTTGCGCTGGTGTACAGCGGGGAGGGCCTTGCGCGCCTGAGCCAGAGATTCCACCGCATGGTCTCGCAGCACGTTTGCCGCGGGCCGTGGAAAAACCGCCGCCGTCCGGTTCTGCTGAACAACTGGGAAGCTACCGACATGGACTTTACCGGCGAGCGGATCCTTAATATCGCAAAGACCGCCGCAGAACTCGGCGTGGAAATGCTGGTGCTTGACGACGGATGGTTCGGCGCGAGAAACGACGACAACGCAGGCCTCGGCGACTGGACGGTAAACACCGAAAAGCTCGGCTGCACCATGGGTGAGCTTGCAGACAAGATCCGTAGCATGGGCATGAAGTTCGGCCTCTGGATCGAGCCGGAGATGGTCAACGAGGACAGCGACCGCTATCGGGAGCACCCTGACTGGGCGCTCTGCATTCCGGGCAAGGCTCCCGTTATGGGGCGCAATCAGCTGGTGCTGGATTTCTCCCGCCCGGAGGTGGTAGACGCCATCTTTGAACAGATCACGCAGGTGTTGGACGAGTGCCGGGCGGACTATGTGAAGATGGACATGAACCGCTCCATTACCGATGTGTATTCCGCTGTCTGGCCCGGTCAGAGCCAGGGCAAGATCCTGTATCAGTATGTTCTGGGCGTGTACCGCTTTATGGATATGCTTCTGGAGCGCTATCCCGATCTGCTGCTGGAGGGCTGCTCGGGCGGCGGCGGACGCTTTGACGTCGGCATGCTCCACTACTGCCAGCAGATCTGGTGCAGTGACAATACGGACGCCATCGACCGTGTCCGCATCCAATACGGCACAAGCTTCGGCTTCCCGCTGCGGACCATGGGCGCCCATGTCTCGGCTGTTCCCAACGGAGACACCCGGAGGAAGACTCCTTTACATACCCGCGCGGTGGTGGCAATGGCGGGGACCTTCGGCTATGAGCTGGATTTGAACCTGATCTCCGATGAAGAGAAAAAACAGGTCCCGGCACAGATCGAAACCTTCAAGAAATACTGGAACCTGCTCCATAACGGCCTGTTCTATCGCCTGACCGACGTGATGCAAAACCGGCAGGAGGCTGCCTGGATGATGGTCGAAGAGGACGGCAGCGAGGCTCTGGTAAACATTGTCGTTCTGGACAGCACCGGCAACAGTCCCAACCGCTTCGTGCGCTGCATGGGACTGACGCCAGGCGCAAGCTACAAAGACGAGGAGAGCGGGATGGTTTACGATGCCAACGCCCTTATGGCGCAGGGATTGCCCATGCCCATGGTGCAGCATCCCCGCCGGCCGGTCAAAGTGACGCCCAACGAATATGACGCTTTCCAGATCCATTTGGTAAGAATATAAAAACAGAAGATATTATGTTGAATGGAGGATCTTTCCAATGGCAACAGTTCAGCTGAAAAATATCAAAAAGGTTTATCCCTTCGTAAGCGGAGAGCAGAAGAAGAGCAAGAAGAAAAAGGCCGACGAGCCCGAAAAGAAGAAAGTCAATCTCCAGATCACCGATGAAGGCGTCGTTGCCGTTCAGCAGTTCAGCCTGGACATCAAGGACAAGGAATTCATCGTGCTGGTCGGCCCCTCCGGCTGCGGCAAGTCCACCACCCTGCGCATGGTCGCGGGTCTCGAAGAGATCAGCGGCGGCGAGCTGATCATTGACGGCAAGGTCATGAACGACGTTGCGCCGAAAGACCGCGACATCGCGATGGTTTTCCAGAACTACGCTCTGTACCCCCATATGACCGTGTATGACAACATGGCCTTCTCCCTGAAGCTGCGCCACACTCCCAAGGACGAGATCGACCGCAAGGTGCGCGAGGCTGCTGAGATCCTGGAC
>JAEEGL014561404.1_pt1 | contig 13125 bp, 9 predicted proteins | sample 9134231 | NCBI WGS metagenome assembly JAEEGL01 (sample SAMN16246548, study PRJNA631951) | gut metagenome | biome: gut microbiome; feature: rumen; material: fiber-attached | host: Bos | place: Iran: Karaj | collected 2018-10
GCTTTCTTAAGGGCTTCGTTGGCGTCGTCGCCTTTCTTGATGAAATCCATCATCTTGCCGAGGCTGACGAATTCATAGCCGATGATCTCGTTGTTCTCATCTAAGGCGATGCGGGTGCAGTAGCCTTCGGTCATCTCGAGGTAACGGGGGCCTTTCTCAAGGGTTCCGAACATGGTGCCGACTTGGCTGCGCAGGCCTTTGCCGAGGTCTTCCAATGAAGCGCCAATCAGCAAACCGCCTTCGGAGAAAGCGGACTGTGAGCGACCGTAAACGATTTGCAGGAAAATCTCGCGCATGGCGGTGTTGATGGCGTCGCACACGAGGTCGGTGTTGAGGGCTTCGAGGACGGTCTTGCCGGGCAGGATCTCAGCAGCCATAGCCGCCGAATGAGTCATGCCAGAGCATCCGATGGTCTCGACCAGGGCTTCTTGGATGATGCCGTCTTTTACGTTAAGGGTGAGCTTGCAAGCTCCCTGTTGGGGGGCACACCAACCAATACCATGGGTGAACCCGCTGATGTCTTTCACATCTTTGACGCGCACCCACTTGCCTTCCTCCGGAATCGGAGCGCAGGGATGATTGGCGCCTTTCTTCACGCAACATTGATGTTGCACTTCTTGGGTGTAAATCATTTTTATTTAAAAAGTTAAAGATTCAATACTTCATTGATTCAATAGTAGAATAAAACGGCAAAAATACGGATATTTTTTCATTGCCGCCAAATTTTTTCAATCCGTTGAAAAACGAGGCTCTATTAATATAATAGGTGTCGAGCTTTTCGTTCTCAATGACCACACAGTCGAACGGGAATTGAAAAGCAGCTTCCAACAGCTCGTCTTTGTCCTCCATCACAATGAATCCCTTGCGTTTCATCTGAAGAAAAGGACCGTTTTGGGCGTATCCGTAAAGACAGAGTACTTTGGCGTCGGCGGGGATACCCAACGAGTCAAGTAACAGGTCAGCGTCTTGGTAGTTTTGATGGGTGTTCCACGCATAGTTCTCGGATTGTCGGCGGAACACTTGCATGTCGGAGGCGTTGTGAATCATCACCACCAGCAGCACAAGGGCGATGAGGTATTCGACACCTACGAGAACCTTACGGGTGGGTGTGGGAATGCTCTTGAGGAGGAGAATCAACACCAGCAACAGAGGTAGGAAAAAGGTGTCGAGGAAGTAGTAGTCGTGATATTGAATCTGCTGCATCATGGCTGCGGTGAACAACAAGCATCCAAACAGCTGTATCAAGGGGAGCCACCATAGAGACAAGGTTTTTTTCTCAGGGCTCATTTTCGAGAAGGATTTCTTGCGAAATGCTCGATATAAGGCAGCAGCGACTGCGGCGAGGATTGTCATCAAAAACACCCCGTAGTGAAAACGTTGGAAATAATGAAACCTCCAGTTATGATAGGCATCGCTGAGGAGTTCTTTGGCATCCTGCCAGCTCTCGGGAGGAAGCAGTTGGTTGAGGAAAAGGGTGCCGTGCTGCTGGGTCAGATGACGGTTCCAGAGAAAACATGCGAGATACACGCAAAGGGAGATCAGGACGGCAGACAGCTTGTCGAGAAAGGTGCTTTCCTTACGAAGGATGCGCCACAATTCGAAACAGAGCACCGTGATGAGTGCGATGGCGAAAGTGGTGCGGATGAGCATGGCCAAGGTGAGGAAGGCGATAGAGACATGAAAATCCCGTCGTTGCCGACTTTCGAGGTGTTTGAGATAATACCAGAAGCCTATGATACTCAGAGATAATGCGGGCACACCGGGCAGGAATCCGTTGAGGTAATAGGCCATCACAGGGGAGGTCAGGGCGATGCTGGATACCAGCAGCGACTTGGCTCCGTCGGAGGTGAGTCGGTAACTGATTTTGTAAAGGAAACCTAATCCAAGGAATGACCATAGCAAGGTCCAGACACGGAACACCCAGGGCGAGGTGGTGCCGAAGAGCTTCATCAGCAAGGCGGCGAAATACTCGTGGATGGGGAATCCCGCCGAGGTCACCGTGGTGTCGTAGGCTTCTTTCCACCATCCGGGAAACTGCTTGTTGTAGATCATGGTCTCGGGATGGAAGAAGTCGAACCCGTTGTGTTGGAATCCCAAGGAGAGTGCGTAATGGTCTTGCTCGGCCCAGGCGTGGATGTGAGAAGGATATTCGTTTAGATAATCCCATTCGATGAACAGCCCTGCCGCCACGAGGAAGAGCATGGCGAAGAGTAATGCCGCGGTGGGTTTGCTGGCTGAGCGTATTGACGTCATGGCATAGGTTTGACGATGTGGGTGTTGACACAAAAACAGCCCCCAAGAAACCCTGGAGGCTGTGGTGTACCGAAGGCCGGGATCGAACCGGCACGAGTTTAACCTCATCGGTTTTTGAGACCGACGCGTCTACCTATTCCGCCACTTCGGCATGTTTTCAACGAACGAGGCTGCAAAATTACAAAAAAAATCATAACTGCAACCATTATTTAAAAAAAATCCGAATTACTGTTTGTAAAAGGGTTTTTTGTAAAAAAGGTTTGGTGGTCTCCCGTAAAAGCACTAATTTTGCAGCCCGAAATCAAATAACACGGACCGATGTCACAGCGATACGTTACTATTTTTGCCGGCAGAGCGACCAAAGACTTGGGCGCTAAGATTGCCGAATCGTATGGTGCTCCTCTTGGAAAGTCCATTGTGACTGAATTCTCCGACCATGAGTTCCAGCCCTCTTTCGAGGAAAGCATTCGTGGTCATCATGTGTTTATCGTGCAGTCCACCATGGCTCCGACTGACAACTTGATGGAGTTGTTGCTGATGATTGATGCCGCCAAGCGTGCCTCGGCGCATAAGATCATCGCGGTGATTCCTTATTTCGGATGGGCGCGTCAGGATCGAAAGGATCAGCCTCGTGTGAGCATTGGCGCCAAGCTGGTGGCCAACCTCATCCAGGCAGCAGGTGTCAACCGTATCATCACCCTTGACCTCCACGCCGATCAAATCCAAGGCTTTTTCGACATCCCTGTCGATGCCTTGTATGCCTCTAGCTTGTTCATCGACCATATCAAGAAGATGAACATCGAAGACTTGCTGATTGCCTCGCCTGATATTGGCGGGTCGAAACGTGCTTCCGCCTACGCCAAACGCCTTGACTGCGACCTGGCCATCTGCCATAAGCAACGCTCTCGCGCCAACGTGGTGGACAGCATGACCCTCATCGGCGATGTGAAAGACAAAAACGTCATCATCATGGATGACATCATCGACACCGCCGGTACTATCGTCAAAGCCGGACAGGTGATGATGGACAACGGAGCTAAGAGCGTCCGCGCCTTTGCCACCCACGCCGTGTGTAGCGGCCCCGCCATGGAACGCATCGACAACTCGGTGTTCGAGGAAGTGGTCGTCACCGACTCCATCCCGTTGCCTCCCAATGCCTCCAAGAAAATCAAGGTGGTGAGTACTGCCGACCTGTTCGCCGATGTGATCCATCGCATCGAAAGCTATGAATCCATCAGTTCACTCTTTAAATAATTGAGAATGGAGAGAATTTCTCTAAATTCTTTACAAATAAACAACTTAACAAAATAACAAATCTAACACCATGAAAACAGTATCATTGAGCGGTTCTCTTCGCGAGAACGTAGGGAAAAAAGATGCTAAGGCCCTCCGTAAGGCCGAGATGGTGCCGTGCGTCCTTTATGGCGGCGACGAGCAAATCCATTTCGCTACCGAAGCCAAAAATTTCAAGAAGATCCTCTTCACTCCTGAGACCTTCATCATCAACGTCACCATCGGCGGAAAGTCGTACAACACCATCCTTCAGGATGTTCAGTATCATCCTGTGACTGACAACGTGTTGCACGCCGACTTCCTCCTCGTGAAGGATGACAAACCCGTCACCGTCACTCTGCCTCTCGCCATTGAAGGCAGCGCCCCCGGTGTCATGCGTGGTGGTAAGCTGAGACAAGCCATCCGTAAAATCAAAGTCAGCGGTCTCGCCAAGGATATTCCTGAGGTCATCACCGTCAACATCAGCAACCTTAACATCCTCGACTCCATCAAGGTTCGCGACCTGAACATTGAAGGTGTCACCATGGTCACCCCCGGTTACCAGGTCATCGTCGAGGTTCGTGCTGCCCGTGGCGCTTCTGTCGCTGCTGACGAATCCGAAGAATAATACAATCATTTTGGCCATAAACCTTTTTGTAGAGACGGTGTGCGCACCGTCTCTACGTTGTATAAAAACCTATGAAATATTTAATTGCCTGCCTGGGAAATATCGGCGCGGAATATGAAAACACCCGCCACAACGCCGGCTTCCGCATCGCCGACCGTTTAGCCAAAGATCTCGAAGGTACTTTCACCACGGGCCGTCTCGCCCAAGTCTCGGAGATGAAATACCGGGGCAGGACTCTTGTTGTTATCAAACCAACCACTTATATGAACCTCAGCGGGAAGGCGGTGAAATACTGGTTGGATCAGGAGAAGATTCCCATCGAGAATCTTTTGGTCGTCAATGACGACATCGCCCTTCCTGTGGGCACCATTCGTATTCGCAAACAAGGTGCCGACGGCGGACATAACGGCCTTACTGACATCATCGAAAAACTCGGCACCAATGCTTTTTGCCGCCTCCGCTTCGGCATCGGCGATGACTTCCCGAAAGGTCGTCAAATCGACTTCGTGCTCGGATCCTGGAAACCCTCAGAAGAACCTGTTGTTGACCAAACCGTCGATAAGGCTGTTGAAGCCATCAAGTGCTTCGTGACACAAGGGCCAGACCGGACGATGAACCAGTTCAATTGATTTTTTTGAGATTGTCTGTTTAGAACCCACTTCGCTGTTTTCAAATTCCAATTTTTTAGAATGGCATTTGCAAATGCAAAAATTTTTTCTGAACTTTGCGCAAAAATAAAAAAACGACTATTTGTTGAAAATGGGTCGTGATGGATTTTAATAAATGAAGAAGATGAGAATAGTATTGATTTCAATCTTGATGGTTCTATTGTCGGGATTGACGGGGTTATCTAAAGCTGGGGTGCCTGAGCCAGGTATTCTGTCTGGACTGTTCTCCGTGAGCGACAGCAAACAAGTGAGTTTTTCAAAAGGAAACCTGCAATTTAACAACACCACAGCCGCTGTTCGCTTTGCCGCAAACCAATGGGACTATCTTGGTGATGTTGAAGGTAATCTGTTTGGACCTGGCTGGAGTGATTTGTTCTCATTGAGCCAGGGCAACGAGGCTTGTCAGGCTCTCAACAACAGTGGGAATTATTCTCGTACTTGGCGTTCCTTGTCGGCCGAGGAATGGCTGTATTTATTTAACATCCGTAATACAGAATCTGGCTTTCGCTATGCCAAAGCTCAAGTGAACAGTGTCAACGGTATGATTCTGTTGCCTGATGACTGGAGCGGCTCGTATTATTCGTTAGAGAACATCAATAAAGAGGATGCCGATTACAGTGGTAATGCCATTACTGCATCGCAATGGAACACATTGGAATCGCATGGAGCTGTGTTTTTGCCCGCAGCGGGTTGTCGCTTTTTTGGTTTTCTTGATGGTTGGAATGTGTATGATATAGGAACCATGGGTTATTATCAGTCGTCAACCCTCTCACCAGGAAACATGTTAGCTTGTGGTTTCTCGAATTATTCTGTGTCGCCTCAGTACCATGATTATCCCAACACGGGAATATCTATGCGATTGGTGAGCGATGTCCTCGTTACAATCTCTATGGGAATTGGTGCTGGCTGGAATTGGTTCTCGAGCCCCATATTTCTCGATGAGACTCAATTTGAAGAATTGAAGGAGGCTTTGGCAACGGGCAGCACCTCTGTTGTGATAAAATCTCAAAACGATGGTTTTGCCACATACGGAGCAGAAGGATGGAGCGGGCAACTAATGAGCTTGAGCAATTCGCAGATGTACTTGATGATGGCAGATCATGACTTGACATTGTCATTGACGGGAGAACGGGTTGACTTGAATCATTGTCAGGTTACTTTGAAGTCTGGCTGGAATTGGATTGGATACCCTCTTGAAGACGAATTACCTCTTGACCAAGCTTTTGTATATTTTACGCCAGCCGATGGCGACATGATAAAGGGGCAATCAAGTTATGCAAGTTATGATGCCTCCGAGGGTGTTTGGCAGGGTTCTCTTGAAAGTATGACACCTGAAGAAGGTTACCTTTATCTTTCGAATCGTGTTGAAAACGTGAGCTTCTTTTTCCCGTCATTGAAGAATTTCAAACCTTATCTTGCAGACAGCATTCCTCAAGGCGGACTGAATGGGGTGTTCTCATTGAGCGAGAACACAAAGGTCTTTTTCTCCAAGGGTAATCTGCAATTTATCGGTAGTGCGACACCCTCTTATTGGAAGTTTGCCGACCACCAATGGGATTGTATTGGCGATACCGGGCAGGGTAGCAATTCGCAGAAAAAGGATCGCGACCTGTTTGGATGGGGAACGAGTGGTTATAACCATGGAGCCAATAGCTATCAACCATGGAGCACGAGCCAAACTTCAAGCGATTATTGCGCATACGGATCATCGAGCTATCATTTATATGACGAGACGGGGAAGGCGGATTGGGGTTACAACGCCATTAGCAACGGTGGAAACACCGAGAACATTTGGCGAACGCCCAAGCATGAGGAATGGAGGTATTTGTTTGATTTGAGAACGACGCCATCGGGATGTCGTTATGCAAAAGCTACGGTGAACGGTGTTCCCGGGATGATGGTCTTTCCCGATGATTGGCAATGCTGTTATTATCCTATCGCGTCTATTAACGGACGATGGGCGACATACGAAGCTAATGTTTTCACTATGACAGAATGGAGCGTTTTGGAACAGTATGGGGTGATGTTTTTGCCTGCGGCTGGTTTTCGGAATGGGACTTCGGTGTCTGGTGTGGGTTCTGTGGGTTTATATTGGTCCTCTTCCATGGGCAATAATGACAATTCATGGTGTTTTTACTTTTACCAAGATAATTTCTTCTCTCAAGACTATTACAGTCGTTATGAGGGTTATTCTGTCCGTCTGGTTCGCCCTTTGGTGGGTGAGCTTCCTCAAGTCACGACTTCCGAAGCCGAAAACATCACCTCATCTTCGGCTTCCTGCGGTGGTGTTGTGGTTTCTGGTGGTGGACAGCCTGTTATCGAACGCGGCGTGTGTTGGAGTACCAATCACAACCCAACGATTAGTGGTGGCCATCTGCTTTGCGGAGTGGGTACAGGCAGTTTCTCAGTCGATGTCACAGACCGATTGCCAAACACGACTTATTATGTGCGTGCATACGCCACCAATGTGATAGGAACGGCCTACGGCAACGAAGTGAGTTTCACTACCCTTTCCGGTGGCGGAGATACCCCCGGCGATGATAATCTCCACGAAGGAGCCATCAACGGTCTTTTCTCGGTGAGTAATAACCAACAGGTTCTGTTCTCGCAAGGCAACCTTCAATATATGGCCTCTACAAACACTTGGCGGTTTGCTGAACACCAATGGGATTATATAGGCGGATTTAATATCAATATCTCGCCCACGTTCTTCGACTGGATCGACTTGTTCGGATGGGGCACCAGCGGCTTCAACCATGGGGCATTGTGTTATCAGCCTTGGAGCACCTCGACGGACAATTCGCAATACTATGCCTACGGGGATGCCAATTGTAACCTGTTTGATCAATCGGGTATGGCTGATTGGGGCTACAACGCTATCAGTAATGGCGGTAATGCTACTCATCTCTGGAGAACATTGACCTATCAGGAATGGAATTATGTGGTCAACACTCGTGTTACGTTAAGCGGCATCCGCTGGACTAGGGCTAAGGTGAACAATAAAATTGGAATCGTCTTGTTACCCGACGATTGGTCCGCCGCTTTCTATTCATTGAATAGTCCTAATGGCGGAAACTTCGAAGACAATGTCATCTCCGCAGATGATTGGGTCAGTATGCTCGAAGCCCACGGTGCGGTCTTTTTGCCCGCTGCCGGCTATCGCTCCGGGACAACCCCGACCAATGTTGGTTACTGGGGCAATTACTGGTCGGCCACGCACAAAGGCAGTGACGATGCCTTCTATGTGTTTTTCGATTCAAGATATCTTGATGTCAATTACTACACCTACACCAGTCGCTATTTTGGCAACTCGGTGCGCCTGGTTCAAGATAAGAGTAATAATAATAATAATGAAAACCGATGACCTGATGGGATAGAACGAGGTCCAATGAAATGAAAAAAGCATTGATGTGTTGTCTTTTGCTGGCCATGGTGTTTGCTGTTGCAGGGGAAGCGCAAGGCCAGTATGCCCGAAAAAAAGAGAAATTGTTATACATCCTTCCCGGAGCGTCTTTTTCCACCATTCCGATGATCCGTGTCGGTTTAGTGCAGGAAGGCTTTGGTGGTGAAATTCTTCTGAAACACGAACTTCCACAGATCTCCGGCTCTAAAAAAAGTATCGACGGTAATATTCGTCACCGGGCAGTGATGGGAGGTATTACGTGGCATCCAATCCCTTCTCTATTGTTCACTCCCAGTGTGGGTTATGGGAGTGCTGGGACTTATCGCGTCATTGATGCCAATGGTAATTACAGGATTGAAAATGAAAAGCATGGGATAGAATTGGGTGGTTATTTAAGCTATATCATCGGGGAAGGAGGTCATTTGAAAGGTTGCTTTTTCGCCGGTGTTTCAACCTTGCCTCTTTTCGACAGTGAATATACCTATACGGATGTCTCGTTCGGAGTTGGTATGTTGTATTTATTAGGTTATTAAATGTAAGAATATGAAAAAGTGTTTTCTTTTACTATTGATGGTTTTCCTGGTGGAAACCACTTTCGCACAAGGGCTGATTCTGGGTCTTGGGAAGCATCTTCCCGATTTTTTAAGACCACAAGGTGACCCTGCGGCAACAGAATCCATAACCTATTCCTTTTTCCCTACGGTGAACCAATCCTCATTGAGAATCAATTGGATAGGTGTTACCAGTCACCCGTACGTTATGAGCAGGGATGAAGAAGGTAACATTTATGGTGAGGATCTCAACCGTGAATTGGGTGTAAAGTATGATTTTTATCTTGAAATCGACTATTTCCCGATTACTTGGATGTTCCCGAATTCCCTTGTCAAGACCTTCTCCAATTCATTCAAGAGTACTTGGGGGTGCTTGGGAGCTTCACTCGTCAGTGCCCAACTGAAATTCGGCAGGAAAAGGACGAAGTTTTTTGTCGAGACTGAACTGATAGGTGTCTCCACGCTTAACGAGTCGTTGGGCGATAAAATCGATGTCAAAGGAGGTGCTAAGAACATCTATAATTCGGCCTCGGCAGGCATCGATTATGGTTTGGGAAGGCATTCCTATCTGAGGATTTCCGGAGGATTGATGCTCAGAGGCTTCAACACGCTTTATCCTTTCGTGGGGATTTCCCTCTTGAACGAGGAGACATTCAAAGCTGATAAATACAAAACGAAATACGGAACGAATATTTATTAACCCTAAAAATAGAGACCATGAAGAAAATAGCATTGATTATATTTTTTGTGGCTTTAGTGGTGACATCGAGTTTTGCCCAGGAAAGAGCCATCAGGAAACAGATAGAGAATGCGATAACTTACCAGAATATGCGCATCGGCTATCGTAACGGCACGAAAGAGATAGACCGGCTCTATTATGATGTCAAGAATTGCAGCTTCAAAGAGGACGACCTCAGAAAATTCATGCGTAAGCATCCAGAATACAAAATCACTTTTGGTGATGTGGAACGCGAATACAAATGGGGTTATTACGAGGAAACCATCGTCAGTTTTACAGTTTCCCTAAACGATCCGGCTGCCAACACACTAATACACGCGATTAGGCTGGCCAACAACAACAATAATCTTCAGATGCCTTCCTATCGTAACCTTGGAGAGTCATCCGATTTTTATACCCGTTACGTAAAACGTTTCTCCTCGCTCTCCGAAATCTTCAAAAACGGGTTCTTCCCTGAATTCAAGAACTATGTGCAAAACAATCCCGACGGCATGAAACGTTTCTGCGATGGATCGCCTTACAGCAACAAAGAACTGCTAAAGGACATTGATGTTTGGAAATTGCTTGCTGACAGCAAAAAGGGATCTTACCCGTTCGTGTATCGCGTGGATTCCTACAAGGGCTATATCTTTGATAGCAGAGGACGTTATGATGGATCGATCAGCAATGGCTTGGCCGAAGGACAAGGTACCTTATACGATAATGGCGGGAAATGGGTCGGAACCTTCAAAAACGGAAAGAAAAACGGCTCTTTCACCTATACGCAGACCTTGGGAAGCTACGGTTCCTATCGTGCCTCCCACAATGGTGTTTTCACCATCGTTTACAAAGGCAATTGTGTCAACGACCAATGGGACGGTGAGGTGGTAAAGACAGTCACTACCAGCGGCGTGGACAGCCCCTACAGAGTCATTTATAGTAGTAACAGCGATGTGGAGAAATACACTTATTCAAAAGGCCAGCTGGTGACAAGCACCAAGACCTCGTCAAGCTTGTCGAACTATCTGAGCAGTGAGATGAAGAACCGTCAGGAACTTGCCTATGAGGCTGAGCGTGACGCACAACGAAGAAGAGAGCAGGAGAGAGCAAAGGAACTTTCGGTTAATGTAAATAATATTAACAGTTATGTTAAATCTATTTCTATAAAAGAAGACAACCGTGTTAGAACTGAATACAAAGTGGTTTTTACGGATGGAAAATACGGAGAGATTGCTTTTATCAAAAAGAGCGGTGTCATGATTGAGGTGGATTCTAACAGTTGGGCATGGTATAACGATGGTTTTATTGGCGGCTATAGTTACGCCAAAACCAGTGATCTTCCAAACACCAGGGAAGGCGCTTTGGTGGGTCTTTATCGTGCTTTGCATTATATTCATTAAGAAAAAGCAATCATTATGAAAAGAACAATTATTTTTATTATTTTCGGTACTTTGCTGCTGTTTGTCTGCTGCGACAAAATAGCGTATCTTCCCCGTTTGAACGAAGAAGTGACGGTCTCGGGAAACGCAGTCACCTTTCTTTTCAACGTGAATAGAGGGAATGATGATTACATGCCAAAAGTGGAATATGATACCGACCCCAATTTCCTGACATCGGTGGTGGTGACGGCAGAACCTTCTTCTGATGTTGGATATTACTCAGTTACGTTGGAAGGACTTCAGCCCTATACCACGTATTATTATCGGTACATAGTCTCAAACTCCGCACACGGGTCGATTCTTGTGAACAACGGAGACTCTTTCTCCACTGCAGAAGTCACAACGATGGGAAGCGGTCTGCTTTTGGGTCGTTTTTCAGTAAGTGATACCCAAAAAGTCTATTTTTCACAAGGTAATCTGCAATACCAAGCCTCCGAAAACCTTTGGCGTTTCGCTGACAATCAATATGACTGTATAGGCGAGGGGAACCAAAATATTTCGGAGTCCTATAACGGCTATATTGATCTCTTTGGTTGGGGAACCAGTGGTTATTCCTGTGGCGCAATTTGTTATCAGCCCTGGAGCACGAGCACAAATGACGGTGACTATGGCTGGAACAACAGTGCTTTTGGATTTGCTGATTTGGCAGGACAGACCGACTGGGGTTACAACTCGATTAATAACGGGGGAAACCAGACCGACACTTGGCGGACCTTGCGGAAAGATGAGTGGAGTTACGTGTTCCATCAGCGAAACACCGCGAGTGGCGTGCGTTTTGCCAAGGCCATGCTGAACAAAGTGAATGGTGTGCTGTTGTTGCCCGACGATTGGGATGCCAGCGCCTTTCATTTGAACGACACCAACAATGTTGCCTCCGCGTTCAGCAGCAACAAGATAAGCCTCACCAAATGGGAAAAAATGGAAGAAGCGGGTGCGATCTTCTTGCCTGCTGCAGGAGGCCGTGATGGCAATACCCTCGTTGATTTTGGGCAGGTCTGTTATTATTGGTCTTCCACCTTTAACAAAGAGGCCTATACGATCACCGCAAACGCATGCGCTATGGCTGCTGATAACGAACAATTATTCAGTGATTATCCTCTTAGAAAGCATTATGGTGTGTCGGTTCGTTTAGTCCGGTCTGTAGAGAATTGATATGATGATAAAGAAAACTGTTTTTGTCCTCTCCCTTTTTCTCGTCTTTGCCTCGTGCAGCACGGATGTTGACCTCTATGCCGATTATAAAGACGTACCCGTGGTGTATGGCCTTATCGATGCGGCTGCTGACACCAATTACATCAAAATCACCAAGGCGTTTTGCAGCGACAATGACCATCCTATCAATGCCAATGACATTGCCTTGATTTATGATTCAAGCAATTACTCCTATAAACTCGATGCCTTTTTCATGGAGCTGAAAAGCACCCAAGGACAACCGTTTCGTCCTACCGGTCGCCTTTTTTATCTCGACACTTTGACCATTCACAACAAGAAAGAAGGCGTGTTCTATTCACCACATCAACGGCTGTATTACACTGACGAACGATTCAACACCAATACCGACCATGAGAAATACCACTATAAACTATGCATCGTCAACACGGACTGTGATACGGTTACAGCTGAGACAGGTGTTGTGGGTGGGGATATTTCTGTGAGCGCGACCATGGTGAGCTTTAAATCCAAGCCAAGTGACGCGATGTCATCCTTGATGTTTCAATCCACAGAAGAGGCTGTGCTTTATGAGATAGGGATGAAGTTCAAATACAGAGAGATTCATGATGACGGCCCTGAGGAAATAAAAGAGGTGTCTTGGTCATACGGGACAAGACCTCTTGGGGCTTTCGAGAAAGTGTTTGAAAACACCCATAAGATGTATTATTCGGTGAATACTTTTTTCAACCTGCTGGAGTCGGCTATTGGCAGCGATACCATTTGGGATGTGAATCACCCTCATGTGACACGTTATGTGGATGACTTTATCATTTCCATATCCGGTGCGGGTGAGAGTTTCTACAATTATTACCAATTCGTTCAAGCGATGAACAGCGCCCCCAGTCTTTCAGCGGATTTCAGCAACGTCATCGGAGGCTGTGGCATTTTATCATCGCGCATCACAGTGGAAAAATCAGTGGCTCTTTCATCCAACACAATTTTTGACCTTCTGAACAAGCCTTGGGGGTTCCAGGAAGAATA
>JAEEGL010424951.1_pt1 | contig 13124 bp, 12 predicted proteins | sample 9134231 | NCBI WGS metagenome assembly JAEEGL01 (sample SAMN16246548, study PRJNA631951) | gut metagenome | biome: gut microbiome; feature: rumen; material: fiber-attached | host: Bos | place: Iran: Karaj | collected 2018-10
ATTTCGATGAAGCTATCGTCAGATACATGAGAAAGAAGCACAACCTTCTTATAGGAGAGCCGACAGCCGAGGACCTGAAGATAAACATAGGAGCAGTCTTCAAACAGCCTGAAGTGGACTACATGGATGTGCGGGGAAGGAATCTGCTGACCGGTCTGCCTGTAACTGTCAAGGTATCTTCGGAGGAGACAGAGGAAGCCCTGAGAGAGGCGACTTCACAGATAATAGAAGCTATACACAGCGTTTTGGAGCGCACACCGCCGGAGCTTGCGGCAGATATAGCATCCAGAGGAATAGTGCTCACCGGAGGCGGAGCGATGCTCCGGGGTCTGGAAGAGCTGATAACGGAGAAGACGGGCATAAACACCATGACGGCGGAGGATCCGATGACTGCAGTCGCGGTGGGAACCGGAAAATACGTAGACTTCATAGCGGGATATCAGGAAGAGGATAATTAAGTATGGTAAAGGGTCTTTATACCGCACACAGCGCAATGATCAACGAACAGCACAGGATGGATACCATGACCAACAACCTGGCCAACGTATCCACTACCGGCTTCAAGAAAGAGGGGGCCACATCCCAGTCTTTTGCAGATGCGCTTGCGGTAAAGCTCAAGGATTCCTCAGAGTGGTATCTTTCGAGAAGGCTCGGCAATATGCAGCCCGGAGTGAAAATAGGAGAGAACTATACCGACTGGTCTGAAGGAGGCTTCAGGGGCACGGAGAACACCTTTGATCTTGCCCTCTCGGATTCCGGCTTCTTCCGCATAGAATTCCAGGACAAGAACGGTAACGTAAGCGAGAAATATACAAGGGACGGATCCTTTACCCTGACGAAAGAAGGGGTGCTTGTGACAAAAGACGGAGACTTTGTCCTCGATACGAACGGCAATCATATCCAGATAGATCCCATGCAGGATACTACCATAGACAGACAGGGAAATATCACACAGGGAGACAATAATCAGATCATAGCCACGATCGGTGTGGTTGATTTCCAGAGGAACGAAGAAGGCACGGATTACTACTATCTGGAAAAATACGGGGAAAACATGTGGCAGACAGTAGACGGCGCCACTGAGATCCCTTCGAATGCACAGATCTATTCCGGCTATCTGGAGCAGTCCAATGTGGAGACTGTCCAGGAGATGGTAAATATGATAGCCATTAACAGACAGTATGAGATAAACCAGAAGGTGATCCAGACAATGGATACCAGCCTGGAAACAGCTGTCAATCAGCTTGGTAAGCTCAGATAACGTGACGGACGTTTAGACAGAAGGACGGAAAAGGAGAGGTAAGAATATGGTTAGATCACTTTGGACCGCTGCAACAGGAATGATAGCCCAGCAGAATAATGTGGATACCATTGCCAATAATCTGGCCAATGTCAACACAACCGGATATAAAACGGAGACCAATGAATTCAAGAGTCTTCTTTATCAGACGCTGCAGACAAAGACAACTACCGCACACGCAGTGGAGAATAAACCCGTAGGTGCACAGGTAGGACTGGGTGTAAGAAATGCAGCGATAACCTCTCAGTTTTCCAATGGAGCATTGCTTGAGTCAGAGAGTACGACCAGCTTTGCCATTCAGGGAAAAGGTTTCTTTGCGGTAAAAGGAAACGACGGACAGACTTATTACACAAGAAACGGTGACTTTAATTTCATGATGAACGCTCAGGGCGGCCTCACTCTCGCAACTTCCGACGGTCTCCCTGTACTTAATACGAACGGACAGCCTATAACGCTGGGCCCCAATTATATCGCCAACAGAGTGGAAGTGGATGCAACAGGACAGCTGATGTATCCTGATGCCAAGAACAATCCCCAGCCCATAGCCGGTATGCAGATAGGAATGACCCAGTTCCAGAACCCCAAGGGACTGACCAAGGAGGGAGATTCCCTTTATGCGGTATCTGCTGCATCAGGACAGCCCATGAATGAGGCAACGAACAACAATCTCGAAAAGTCCGTTATCAGGCAGGGCTATCTTGAGGGTTCCAATGTACAGGTTGCCGACGAGATGGTAAACCTGATCGTGGCCCAGAGAGCATATGAGCTCAATTCAAAGGCGATCACGACCACCGATGACATGATGCAGACTGCAAATCAGCTGAAGAGATGATGACCCGGAGGGGATCTGAATGGATATAGACAGCAGTTATCTGACAACCCTATCAAATCAGGCAGTATCAGAAGCCAACACTTCGAAGCTGAAGAGTACCCTGAACAATATATCCGAAGCCGGAAACAAAGCAAAAGGCAAGGGGAGCGGCGTAAATTCTGCAGAAGAAGAGAAGCTGCTCGATGCCTGCAAACAGTTTGAGAGCTATTTTGTAGAGCAGATGTTTAAGGAAATGATGAAGACTGTACCGAAAGATGCTCTCGATACCGGCTCAAACAGTATGCTTGTGGATTATTACAAAGATAATCTTGTAAAGGAATATGCTTCACAGGCAACAGAAAAAGAAAGTCTTGGCCTTGCGCAGATGCTCTATGAACAGATGAAGCGAAACATAGGGATCACACCTGAAGAAGCAGATGCAAGGGCAGCGGCTGCTACGGGAGCCGTGAAGGAAGACGATGCTTCTTAAGGGCATCATAGATCACGTCGTATTTCGAAATCCGGAGAATTCATACACAGTTCTGATATTGAATACAGCTGACGGGGATGAGTTTACCTGCGTCGGCAGTCTGCCCGAACTAGATCCCGGTGAAGCAGTCACTCTTGAGGGTGACTATACCGATAACCCCAAATATGGCATCCAGTTTTCCATCACTTCATTCACTATAGATCCGATAAGCGATGAGGCTTCAATATACAGGTATCTGTCATCGGGAGCAGTAAAGGGGATCGGAGCAGGATTGGCAAAGAGGATAGTCGACAGATTCGGAGAGGATACCTTCAGGATAATGGAGGAAGAGCCGGAAAGACTGTCGGAGATCAAGGGGATCTCTCTGAGAAAAGCCATATCGATAGCCGAAGCTTTCGAATCCCGGGCAGGAAGCAGACAGGCCATGTCTTTCCTTGCGGGTTATTCCATATCACCCCATCTGGCCCAGAAGATATACGATAAATACAAAGATCGCACCTATGAGGTGATCCGTACAAATCCTTACCGGCTTGTAGAGGATATAGAAGGGATCGGATTCATTACAGCGGACAGGATAGCTGCCGAAGCTGGTATATCCAAGGACTCTGAATACCGCATACGATCTGCCCTGCTCTATCTTCTGGCTGAAACTGCGGCTGCCGGGAGTCTGTGTCTGCCGGAAGGCGAACTGATGGAAAGGGCCGTGCAGATGCTCGGTCTTGACAGGGACCTGATCTCAAATCAGGTGGATGCCCTGTCTATAGAGCGACGGCTTATAAGAGAACCCTACGAGGGGGAGACGTACTGCTATTCCGATACTGCCTATTATGCAGAATCGGAGACAGCCGCACTTCTTCATGACCTATGTGCAGATGAAGACGTCGATGAAGACACCGTATATGGCAGGATATCTTCCATAGAAAAGGAAACCGGCATATCTCTGGAGGACAGTCAGCGTGAAGCGGTAAAAAATGCCATTTGTAACATGGTATCGATCATAACCGGAGGACCCGGTACCGGAAAAACGACCATTATAAATCTTGTGATCAGTTATTTTGAAAGCAAGGGACTGGATGTCACTCTGGCAGCTCCGACAGGAAGAGCAGCGAAACGTATGGCAGAAGCGACGGAACACGAAGCAAAGACCATACATCGCCTGCTCGGTGCCGGGGGTGCAGTTGACAACAGGGTAACGGCAAGATTTGACCGAAATGCGGAAAATCCGCTTGAAACCGATGTGATCATACTGGATGAGATGTCCATGGTGGATATCTTTGTCTTCAGATCCCTGCTCAGGGCTGTGGTCCCCGGAACAAGACTTATCCTGGTGGGAGATGCTGATCAGCTGCCATCGGTAGGACCCGGAGCCGTACTGAAGGATATGATAAGGTCGGGATGCTTTAATGTGACCAGACTGACCAGGATCTACAGACAGGCAGCGGCTTCTGCGATCGTCAAAAACGCGCATCTGATAATAGAGGGAAAGGCAATTCCCCTGGATACAAAGGATGAGGATTTCTTTTTCCTGGAAAGACAGGATGCCGAACGTATCATACAGGGCATAATCTATCTTGCCGGAGACAAGCTGCCGAGACACCTTTCCTGTACACCGGTGGACATACAGGTGATGACACCGGTAAGAAAAGGACCGCTCGGAGTGGAAACACTGAATCTCAGGATGCAGGAAGCCATGAACCCTCAAGGCAGGATGAAGCGGGAGATAGGAACGGTGAACGGCATACTGCGTACCGGTGATAAGGTAATGCAGATAAAGAATAATTACGATATGCCCTGGACGATATCAAATGACAGGGGCGTGGTGACAGAAACGGGCGAGGGTGTATATAACGGCGATATCGGAAGAGTACTTTCTGTCTCCTCTGACAGTGCCTATGTACGATTTGATGACGGTCGGGAGGCTGAATATAAAGGAGAGACCCTGTCCGAACTGGAACTTGCTTATGCGATCACCATCCACAAATCACAGGGCAGTGAATACACGGCAGTGATCCTGCCCCTGCTTTCCGGACCGCACATGCTTATGAACAGAAATCTGTTGTATACGGCAGTAACAAGGGCAAAGAGCATGGTATGCATCCTGGGGCGGCGTAAAACAATAGAGGAAATGATAAATAATGAAAGGGAAGAAAACAGGCATACAGGACTTGAAAGAAGGATCAAAGAGATGGCTCAGATGGATAGCTGATATCCTTTTCCCGAGAAGGTGTCCATTCTGCGACGGAGTACTGATGTACGGGGGACCGCCGGTATGTGAAAGGTGCAGGAGCAGGATAAGCTATGTGGGAGAGAAGTATTGTATGAAATGCGGCAAACAACTGTCCGGAATAACAGAGGAATACTGCCCGGACTGTATACAGACGGATCATATTTTTGACCGGGGCCGTAGCCTGTATGTATATGATGACCTCACGAGAGCATCCATTGCAAGGTTCAAATACAAAGGAAGGCGTGAATATGCGGAGTACTATGGAGCGGATATTGTCAGGCATCTGAGTGGATTCATAAAGAGCTGCCGACCGGATGTGCTGATACCGATACCGATATCCGAAAGAAAGAGAAGAAACAGAGGCTATAACCAGGCCGAGCTGATCGCAGATCAGATTTCCAGATATACAGGGGTCCCTGTAAACACCACAGCAATAGAGAGAATAAAGGATACCTTACCCATGAAGGAACTGTCCAGGGTCCAGCGCATGAAAAACCTCAAGGGGGCTTTCAAAATGGCCTATGTTGATGTACAATGGAAAAACGCCCTTGTAATAGACGATATTTATACAACAGGCAGTACGGTGGATGCGGTAGCTGCAATACTGAAGAAAGCCGGCATAAATAAAGTATATTTTATGGCATTGTCATCCGGGGCACCGGTGTGACAGTAAGCAATATAATGAGGAGGTTGCCATGAACGTAAAGAATTGTCGCAAATGCGGAAAGATCTTCAACTACATAGGAGGACAGCCCATATGTCCTGCCTGCAGGGAAGAAGCAGAGAAGAAATTCGAGACAGTCAAGAACTATATCAGGGAGAATCCGAAAGAGCCCATCCCCAAGGTATGCGAGGAGTGTGGGGTTGATACAAATCAGATACAGCAGTGGATCAGGGAGGAGCGCCTGATATTGGCGGATGATTCGCCCATAGGTATACCCTGCGAGAACTGCGGGACCATAATCCACAGCGGAAGATATTGCGAAAAGTGCAAGGCTGAGCTTGCAAATGGTCTCAGCGCTTCGATAGCAAAGCCCGGAACACCGGCACCTGCCGAAAAGAAGCCTCAGAAGAACAATCCGGCAATGAGGTTCTTAAAATAATATGAGACGGGTCGACGGCGACAGGGTAATACTCATGACCAGAATGGCTTCCTTTGAAGAGAACGAAGGAAAAGAGGCCATCAGGATATGTAATTATTTCAGGAGTGACTATGTGACACTGAATGTGGTAAAGGCCATAGTTTCGGCGACGCTCTCTTTTGCCCTGATGCTGGGACTGTATGTGTATTACAACATAGACCGGCTCATGCAGGATATTTATACGATGGATCTTATTGAAACCGGACGGAAGCTGGTCACAACTTACGTGATCTTTGCCGGAGTGTTCGGTATTATAGCTTACGTAGTGTATTCCTTTAGATATGACGGGGCCAAGAAAAAACTGAATGATTATAATTATGCCCTGAGAGAATTATTGAATATGCAGGAAACCAGAAACGATGAATAGTATCTATGATGTTAGAGATTATATAGAAGAGTTTGTAAGCAGATATGAGACTCTTCTGAAAGGAGCTTTGAGGTTTTTTCTTGCGCTGATATCACTTTCGGTGGTAAACAGCCGGCTTGGATATATGGAAAGACTGGACTCCACCGGCATAGTGCTGGCGGTATCTCTGCTGTGCTCTCTTCTGCCATCCGGATTGATCATTTTCTTTTCGGCTGTTTTTGTCATTCTGCACTGCTATGCGCTATCGCTTGAGGCAGCAGTGGTTGTTACGGCGCTGTTTCTTCTCATGTTTCTTCTGTATTTCAGGTTTACGCCCAAGGACACAATGGCTGTACTGCTTACACCACTGTCATTTTTTGTGGGAATGCCCTATGTAATGCCTATAATATACGGTCTTATCGGATCGCCCCTGTCGGCCCTGTCGGTAGGATTCGGTGTAGCTTCTTATTTCACCGTAAATTACATATCCGAATCGGCTGATGAGATAAAGGCCATGACAGATGCTACTACCGTGGAGAAGTTCAGAGCTATTCTTGACGGGGTACTGAAGAACGACAGAATGACAGTATATATAATATCTTTTGCGTTTACCGTTGTTGTCGTGAACATCATCAAAAGGCTTTCCGTCAAACAGTCATGGAATATAGCAATACTTGCCGGTTTGGCTTCAAACATGATCCTGACGGTCATCATCGGAGCAAGGCTTGATGCAGATATAAATATAGCGGGACTGATACTTGGTTCTTTGATAGCACTGCTTGTCGCTGCGATCTTCAAACTGTTTGTTTTCAGCGTCGATTATGCGAAAACCGAAAGAGTACAGTTCGAAGATGATTCATATTTCTATTACGTAAAAGCGGTACCCAAGATAAAAACGCACAGGAAAAGGAAAGCGGGACAGTCAAAATCGGATGACGATCTAAGAGGATCCTTCAAAGAGGAATAAATGCAACAGTTCATTGAGCAGATAAAAAACTTTATCAGCTTTGATTCCATCCCAACCATGGGGATCACAGATTATCTGGAGATCCTCATTATTGCTTTTTTGGTATATGAGGTCATGCTGTGGCTGAGAGATACCAGGGCATGGTCCCTTATGAGAGGGATAGTTGTGATAGTTGTTTTTGTGCTGGTCGCATACCTGCTGCAGATGACTACCATACTGTGGATAGTGAGAAACGGCATAAGTGTCATACTCATGGCCCTGCTGATAAGCTTCCAGCCGGAGATCAGGCGCGCTTTAGACTCGCTTGGAAGGAAAAACTTCATTGCATCGCTTTTTGCGTTCAACAGCGCCAATGTCAACGAGAGATTTTCGGATAAGACGATAAACGAGATAGTAAAAGCCTGCTATGAGATGGGAAGAGCAAGGACCGGTGCGCTGATCGTAATGAAGCAGAATGATCCCCTGACGGAATACGTCAGGACCGGTATAGAAGTAGATGCGATAGTCACGAACCAGCTTCTGATCAACATATTTGAGCATAATACCCCATTGCATGACGGTGCCGTGATAATAGAAGGTGACAGGGTGGTATCTGCCACATGTTATCTGCCTTTATCCGATAATATGGAATTGTCAAAAGAGCTAGGAACAAGACACAGAGCGGGAGTAGGTATATCTGAAGCGACAGATTCCCTGACCGTTATTGTATCTGAAGAGACGGGACGTGTTTCCATCGCATATGGCGGCAGCCTGATACGAAATGTTGATCAGGACAAGCTCAGGGAGGAGCTGGTCAGGCTCCAGAATAAGATAATATCTGAAGACAGAAGAAGTATCATACGGGGAAGGAGCAAGGTATGAAAAAAAGAATATCGGGCTTCTTTGCCAAAATGACGAAAAATTTCTGGCTTAAGCTGTTGGCTCTGGTGTTGGCAGTTATGATCTGGCTGGTAGTTGTAAGCATAGACAACCCGGTCAAGGATCAGAACTTCACTCAGATACCGGTATCCGTGCTGAACGGGGAGGTTTTCGAGTCCGCGGGAGAAGCCTATGAACTTGCGGAGACATCGAAATACGTCACCGTAACGGTGAGAGCAGAGCGGATGGTGCTGTCCCAGCTTTCCAGAGACGACTTCACCGCAACTATAGACATGAACAATTATTCAAACGGAAGGGTGCCCATAAATGTCAAGGCCAATCGTCTGGCAGACAGGATAGTAAGCATCACCCCCCGTACGGCTTATGCCTCTGTACATGTGGAGGAGCTCGGTACGAAGCAGTTCTCGATAGATTATGAGATCACGGGAACGCCTGCAGACGGGTATTCTGTGGGAAGCGTCAATCTGGCCAATAATGTCGTGAGAGTACAGGGACCGGAATCTCTGGTGGATACTATAGACAGAGCTATCGTACGGGTTTCTGCACAGGGTATGACGAGAGATATGCGGACAGAAGCACCTATTATCTTCATAGACCGGAACGGTGAGGAAGTTGATACGACAAACCTTGAGCTGTCAAGAAGTACCATATCCGTATCCGTGGAGATCTGGGAAGACAAGGAAGTATCCGTGGCGTACAGCTATACAGGCACTCCGGCGGAAGGGTTTGCGGCAACAGGCAAGATCACATCCACAATAAATACGATCACGGTCGGAGGAGACCCTGAGGTACTGTCCACGCTGGCGTCAGTGAATATCCCGTCAAGCGAGATCGATATCACCGGGGCTACGGAGAACGTAATGAAGACGATAGACATTTCTGCGTATCTCCCTGCCGGAGTAAACATAGCAAATAAGCAGGATGAGACCGTGGCTTCCGTGACTGTGGAGATAGTTGCAATGAGCCTGCTCAACGTCGAAGTACCGGCTTCAAACATTACCATAGTCAACGAACCAGAAGGATACACTGTTCATATTGGCGGAGGAGCCACAAGCGTAGTGACAAGCGTCAGAGGACTGCCGGAGATACTTGCATCCGTGAACGGTACCATGCTTACAGGTCATATCGATATGGAAGATGTAAAGATAAAAAATAACATTGACGAATGGACTCCGGGACTCTATGATGCAGAGGTTACCTTTGCTTATCCCGAGGGAGTATACAGCAGCGGAGTGACCACGATGGTGAAGGTCTTCGTACAGTCGGGGACTGCAACCGATATAAGTGAACCCACTGAGAATGACAACTGAGCGTTTTTTTGACACAAACAGTATATGTTGATATATTATATATTGGTCGTTTTGAGTCGTTTGGTAGACCTCGGACGGCCATAAGGGAGATATTACAGAATGGTTTCAAAAAAAGTCACAATAAAAAACCCTACAGGTCTTCATTTGCGCCCCGCAGGAATCCTATGCAAGGAAGCAATGCAATACAAATCGCTGATAACTTTTAAATTCAGAGAGAATACGGCTAATGCGAAGAGCGTGCTATCGGTGCTCGGAGCTTGTGTTAAATGTGGAGATGAGATCGAAATATTCTGTGAGGGTGAGGATGAAGAGAAAGCACTGAATGCTCTCACAGGTGCGATAGAAGCGGGACTGGGCGAGTAAGCAATAATAAACAGTTGATATTAGATCTCTCTGATGGAAATCAGAGAGATTTGTTTTTGGGACAAAATGTCATCAGGGAGGATAGAGATGCTTAATTACAAAAGATATAAGAGGACTCCGGTCATAGATTATCCCGAAAGGAAATGGCCCGACAGGCAGATCGAGAAAGCTCCTGTGTGGGTTTCCGTTGATCTTCGTGACGGTAATCAGGCCCTGGTGGAGCCTATGGTCGTGGACGAGAAGATAGAAATGTTTGAGGAACTGGTAAAGATCGGGTTCAAGGAGATCGAGATAGGGTTTCCTGCATCAAGCCAGATAGAGTTTGATTTCCTCAGAGAGCTGGTCGACAGGAAGCTGATACCGGATGATGTGACGGTACAGGTACTCACGCAGTGCAGGGAAAACCTGATAGACAGAACATTCGAGGCCATAGCCGGTATCCCCAGAGCAATAGTCCATATATACAATTCCACATCAGTTCTTCAAAGAGACGTGGTTTTTGGTATGAGCAAGGAGGAGATCAAACAGCTCGCGGTAGACGGGACACGTATGGTTAAAGAAAGGGCGGCAGGATTCCCGGGTGAGATCATACTTGAATATTCTCCCGAGAGCTTTACGGGCACGGAGCCGGAATATGCATTGGAAGTATGTAATGCTGTGACAGAGGCATGGGGAGCCACACCTGACAATAAGGTCATAATAAATCTCCCTGCCACGGTCGAGATGACCACTCCGAATGTGTATGCAGATATAATAGAGTGGGAGAACAGCAATCTGGCAAGAAGGGATTCGGTCATCCTTTCCATCCACCCTCATAATGACAGGGGAACAGGAGTGGCAGCAACCGAATTGGCTATGCTTGCAGGAGCGGAGAGAGTCGAAGGTACGCTTTTCGGAAACGGTGAGAGAACAGGTAACGTGGATATACTGAACATAGCCTACAATATGTTCTCTCAGGGCATTAATCCCGAACTCAACATAGAGAATATTAACGAGATAATAGAGATGTATGAGAGATGCACCAAGATGAAGATAGATCCCAGACATCCCTATGCCGGAAAGCTGGTATTTACAGCTTTCTCCGGATCACATCAGGATGCTATATCCAAGGGCGTCAAGGCCATGATGGAGCGACATCCTCAGATTTGGGAAGTACCTTATCTGACGATCGATCCTGCAGATATCGGAAGAGAATATGAGCCGATAGTTCGTATCAATTCCCAATCAGGCAAGGGCGGAGTAGCTTTTGTCATGGATTCTTATTTCGGCTTCAAGCTGCCCAAAGGGATGCACAAGGAATTTGCAGATGTCATACAGAAGGTATCCGAAAAGCAGGGAGAAGTGGCACCGAAACAGATCATGGAGCATTTCAAGGCAACCTATCTGGATCAAAAAGAGCCGCTTCATTTTAAGAAGCTGCAGATGATAGACCTGTCTGAGGAAGAGGATACCGAGTTTGACACTCAGGTTACAGTACAGTATACGGATCATGGTATAGCAAAGGAATTCACAGCTACCGGAAACGGACCCATTGATGCGGTGAAGAGAGGATTGACGGAAGTGCTTGGAGTGAATATCAAGATCGTTGACTATGAAGAGCATGCTCTTACCGGAGGATCAAACGCACAGGCAGCGGCATATATCCATATGCTTTCCGTGGATGACAACCGTATCACATACGGTGTGGGAGTATCTTCAAATATAACAAGAGCTTCTGTAAGGGCGATCTTTTCAGCAGTGAACCGTCTCTTCGGAGCAAGGTTTGATGCGGAATTTGCCCGCAGCACTCAATAGAGGCGGGTCATTCTGAGGCAGATTTCTTTCCTGAGAACAGGATGAGACAGAGGATAACGAAGAAATATGTCGTAAAGTACACAGGGAAGTAGTACTTGAAATAAGATGCCGGAGCCAGTATAAACACTATGGCAAAATGAGCCAGAAGACAGAGAGAGAGCAGGACAAAAAATACGGATGTCCATGCTCTTTCTTTCGGCTTTACAAGAGAATAAACAAACATTCCGATAAGAAGTAACATGGGCAGATACAGATTGTAAGAAACGGTTTTGACAAGACTTACAGCCAGGGCAGGCAGACCGAAGCCCAATACCGGATCATATACGGTGGCGGCATAATCAAATGATCCCCATTTGGTACGTATGAGTACGTCCGGGTTGTGTTGCATCAGTTCCTTGGAGCCTTCAACAAATGCCATGTAATCCTCATCGTCCGCTCCTTCACGTCTGCCGTCATATCCCTGATAATACAGGATCAGTGCATCTTCATAATTGATATCTCCAAGGTAATCATTTATCCCGGCTATAGTCTCTACGTTCAGGTAGCGATCTATCTTTTCCAGAGAAGCAGCATTTGCCGGATCGTCTGTATCCAGGCCGTTTCTGTACATATTGGTAACAGTATAGGCATAGAAGGGAAGCATCCTGTTTGCTGCCTTATCTCCCATCCGTGAAGGGATGAAACCGTACTGCGGGACGGCGACAATATACTGTATCAGAAAAGACAGAAGGATCAGCTTTACTATGTTCGTGATCTGCTTTTCGTTTTTGCCGAAAAAAGACGGGTAGCATAAAAGCATCAGCAACGGGCCAAATACAGCCAGATAGATCCCCTCCGTACGCCACTGCGTAAGAACAGCCAGGAGAAAAAGCATCGGCAATGCAGTCTTCCATGAAAAAGGTACCTCTTCCAGGCGATCCATAAACAGTTTGAACATAAACAATACATAAAGGAAAATATAGATCGGTATCCGGTGGGCCGAAGTGGTATAGGCAAGTATGGGAGGAAGGAAGAAAGCGATATAAAGAAAGAGTGACTTTCTGGATCCGTGCATATATCTGTCAAGCCTTGCGAGCGTATATCCGGCAGAAAGGCACTGGATGAGGACCTTGATCACGATCGGTCCGAGCCAGGAAGGTATCAGCATGATCGAGATGATATAGTACCAGGTAGTTATATAGTAAAACCACGTATAGTCTGCGAGCTTTGATGCCTCGGCAAAGATCAGGGATTCATCATTTGTCAGAAACCCTTCCGGTATCTTGTAGACAAGGACCAGAATGATCGGGATGAAATAAATGAGCGCGTATTTCAAAACCTGTCGGGAAAAAGACTGCTTGTCTGCGAGAGCTGTAATAACAAACCGGACAAAGGCAAACACAGCAAGAAACATGATGATCTTGCAGGGGATGTAGTTGTGGGCAGCCTCAAGCGGAGAAATCTCGAAGACAGACCGCTCATAAAAAAGAGATACCACAGTCCACATCGCGGCGGC
>JAEEGL011412146.1_pt1 | contig 13124 bp, 12 predicted proteins | sample 9134231 | NCBI WGS metagenome assembly JAEEGL01 (sample SAMN16246548, study PRJNA631951) | gut metagenome | biome: gut microbiome; feature: rumen; material: fiber-attached | host: Bos | place: Iran: Karaj | collected 2018-10
CATCATCGGACTGATAAAACAATAAAAGTAGAGCCACGCCAATCATAACCAATCAAAAAAAAACTTTTCTTATTCTTTGAAATCAGCTCTTATTTTCCATATTTTGTTTTACTACTCACTTTAAGCTTGTTCCTGTCAAGACTGGTTCTGAATGATTACATCCAGCTTCTTATATGGAATCTCAATACCACCGTCCTTAAGAGCATTGAACACTAAAGTATTAATCTCATCCTTAATTACCTCGCTCTTAATATTTGATGGAAAAAGTACCGTAGCTCCCATGATAAGAGCATTTTCCTCAAGGGACAAAAAATACACACATCTGCTGTTAGGAACACTGGGGTCGTATTTATCTTCATTCAGTGTCAGTGGACATTCGCAAATTGTCTTACGGATTATCTCTTTTGCCTTATCCATATCACAGTCATAGCTTACAGGGAACTTAAAGGTAGCGGACCTTGGAATCTCCCCATAGCTATAGCTTATGACGCTCATTGCATTAGCCTTACTATTTGGTATTATGGCCTTGGTGGTGTCCAAAAGTGCTACCACAACATGTCTTAAATTTAGGGACTCTATTACTCCCGTGGTTCCATCCTCGAACTCAACTCTGGAGCCCACATCGAAAGGTTTGTAGATACTTATTTGAAGCCCTGCAAACATGTTCTTAACGGTTTCCTGAGAGGCAAAACCGACAACTGCTGCAACCACTGCAGTACTACCAAGTAAAGACCTTGCTATGTGCTTACCGCCCAGCGGAAGTATAACAAAGAAAACAATAAGTGCATATGTTACTGCCCTTTCCAAAAACTGAAGGGTAAGGCTCTTACCACTCTTCTTCTCTAACTTAGTAAAGATCGTTTTCTTTATCCTAAGAAGCAGAAAAAAGAATCCTATGTAAAGGAGCAGTAGAATTAATAGCGCAATAATCCCGATAAACATTAATCCTTTCAGATCATTCATCGAAACGTCCTTAAACATTTCATCTAGCAAATCCGCTATCATACTGTAAGGGTCAAGCATGATTCATCCTCCTCTAAGAGTGTCTTATATTTCAAATTGTCCCTTCTATTATTTTGCTACACCAGCCAGCATATTTTTAGATTTAAAAATCTCGCTTATGACCATACCCTTATGAGCTATTGCTCCTCGAGTGAACTTACCAATAAAGGTTTCATCCTTATTAGAGCTATTTATATACTCATCAAAATACTTGTCAATCTTGTGGTCCTCAATTACCTGTCCAGAAAGTTCCTCCCCAAAGGCCTTCCAATCATCACTGGCAATAAGCTGCCTCTTTTCGATGATAGCCTTGATTCTATCCTTGTATGGTTCCACAGCATTCATGTCATACTCCTCTACTGCGAAGGAGTCGTACTCTCCTCGGATATACTTCATCGCCTGAATCATCTGAGTAAAGGCATGCATATAATCACTTGGATTATCCTTGATTATTTCCTCATATTCGCCCCAGGCAGGGAGATATTTATATCTTATAAAGCTGTAATCTGGAAGATGTCCAGCTCTACCGTGACCAAGATTCATGATTGAATTTTCATTGGTCTGATACAAACTGTTTGTATAAACACTGTTTTCCAAATCATCTGGCTTTGATTTCTTATGAACAAAGGTAATCGGCACCTCTCTGTATCCATCTCCCTCTGGGAACAACTCATAAAAACTATAGTTTGTATTGTTAATAACAAGGGATGGAGTTCCAGCAAAATAAGAATGTGCCCAGGTGTCGGCAAGGACATGCATAGCAATTCCAACTGACTGCAATGGCTTGCCCTTTGCCACCTCCACAGTCTTAACAACCAAATCTCCATTTGGTCCACAAATCAATCTATATTTATCCAAATACATCTTTCCACATCTAGGTTTTGTGGCATGAAGATCCTTTGGCAGGAAATGGAATGCGGACCATATTCTTGTAATATCCTGGAGACCAATTAGATCTGTTCTGGCGTCCATAAGCTCTAACTGCATCTGTGTTGTTGCAGCATTAGAAGGACCCTTGATTTTTGCCAATAGCGTCCTGGTGCATAGGTCTACAAACTGGGCGCTATAAGCCACATCAAGGCTCTCCTCATGGTTATAACCCGCTAAATAAGCAGCGCAATATGTTGCATAATAATGGAAATCTCCTTGCATACTCTTATCACTCCTGTGTCTGTTGTGCTCTAAGTTTCTTGACTTTACGATTTGATATTACAAGGCTTGCCAATATATATGTTGAGGTTAAATCAACTATAATTGAAGCTATGGTTGTTTCTAATTCCTCTGCCTCTCTTATCTCATCTGCGAAATTCAGCGTTCCAAGAAGTGAGATTACCAGAAGAATCACTGCCCACGCAAAATATCCTTTTTTATAAGGCAGCCTTTTGGCATCCTTCATGGCATTACGACCAATATAAAGGTGAAGCAGAAATATAATTGCAGATATCAGGATTAAAATAGCTACGACTAAAACCACAACAAACACAGTCATTGTCTTGTCCAGCTCAATTTCCTCCAAGTCAAATTTAAAGAAATCTTTGGCCTCCAACATCATCTGCATTATAAACTTCAGAATATCCCAGGCTCCAAGAATTATAACACCCATTCCGCATACATTAAGGTTGTCCTCATGTCGTCGTAAAAGAGCTTTCCCACTATTCATAGCCCCATTTTCCTTTCCTACTTTCAGTAGCTTTTTTCATTAGACTACTCCTTTTAGTTCGATGCACGGAAGCGGTCATCTATCTTCCATTCTGTAACTCCCATTGCAGCAATGTCTGCACCTACAGCTGGGAAGGCATCAATCTTTTTGTTGCCCTCCTCGTCAATAGGTGATAAATCATAGATTTTGCCTTTTTCAGACTCGCTAATTTCTGCATTCTTCGTAGAAAAATAATAATCCGACACAACACTCTGGAATTTATCAGTGATTGGACCTTTAAGTGGTCCAAGGCACAGACCTACAATTAAACAGAGCACCAAAACGACACATGCAGGTTTCTTTAAATACAGGTTCCAACCCCGCACTATTCCTGGAGCATATTTATAGAACTCCTTTTGCTCCTGGCGTCTTTCGCGCTTGGCAGCCTTCCACTTCTCCTTACGCTCCTTTTTTTCCAGCTTTTTGCTGTTTACATCATTAGTGTTGTCCCCCATAGTCCCCTCCATTTCTGATGTTTAAGAAATGTTGAAAATTACCAAGTTCTACGTATTTCCTCAAAATCAACATCCTTCATATGCCATTTCCAGATATAAAGAAGGATAAATATATCAGCAACAATCGTTACAACTTGCACAATTAGAGCGGCTGTGGCAAGACTATCAGTTACATTCACATAATCCTGTGTATTAGAAACCACCTCACCTGCTTGCATAAAAATTATATTTGGAAACTCAATAAGGTAATCATACAGACCGTGTATTATGGATATTGCCCACAGGTTTCTGGTTTTCCAATACAAGAACAGAAATGCAAGACCACCTATACCACTACTGAGGGTTTTTACAATACCCATGCCTACAGCACTCAGGCTAGAAAAATCGGAACCAATCAAATGTACTGCTCCGAATATAACCACATCTGCAATAGCGATAGTCCAAAATAGGCTTTTTGTACTCATTTTGGAATCTCTTAACTGATACAGTACCGAATCGTTAATAAGACCTCGAGCTGTTACTTCTTCAAAAAGACCTACACATAGGTATTCGAAGGTTACAATTATAAAGGCAGGAAGCCAACCTTTTGCCAGCGGTGTTCCCTCTTTAAAAACTTCTACAAACTTTGAAATACATCCAATAATTGGAAACCACAATGTAGGTAACAGCACGAGCATAGCATACCCTGTTCTGTTATTACTCTTCTCAAATGCCTTCTCTCTGGAAACCAGGTATAGGAATACAGACGCTGCCAGGGCAAGTGCCAAACGAATTGCTCCTGCCTCAAGGTTTCCAACCATTCTAGGACCCAAATAGCGTACGCATAAACTAACAAATAGAACACCAATCAATCCAGTTATTAAAGGTTGTTTTTTCATAAAATCAATGGCTGCTTTCATTTCTGCTTCCTCCTCAATGCTTAATCTTGGATTCTCCTCGCTTTTAAATTTATTGGGCTGTTTTATATAATACTTTAATTTTGTTAAATTAATATGAAACAAGGCACTAGTGAGGACAATTTCTTCACTAGCGCCTTTAAATAATTTCTTTATGACAGTTTCTGGGCAATCCCCTCTACTGTGTTTTTCATGTGAGTTTTCCATACCGTCTTGCTCTGCGAACTCTGGTAGTTTTCTTAGGTGCACGTTTTCCTGGACTGTTTTCCTTCCTATACTCCTCAATTTCTGCAAGCATTTTTTCGTAGTCTCGCTCAAATAGGATGTCACTAATCACTCCATTTAGCTTATCAATTTCTATTCGAGTTTCAGGAATTATTGGCTCTATCCCTTCAGCCTTTGCGTCTTTTTTTATGCGAGTAATCTCCACTTTGGGAAGAGGAAGTTTTGTCCATTCCATTATCTTCTTTCTCACAAAAGGCTTACTTTGAGAACTGTATGCCGGCATTTTAAAAGTCTCTAAAATAATGGAAAGCTCTGGTCTCCAAAGAAGCTCCAACTTCTTATTTAGCTTCATTTTTTTGTTCAGGGACGGTTGCTTTAGGAAGTAGAAATCAGGCTTTTCATCCACCTCATCCACCGTAATGATTCCCCAATAATCGGGGACATGTTCTTCCACATGAGCGGCATGACTAGATCCTACAACAGCTATGTTGTAATCGAAATACCTGTCATAATCCTTAATCTGCCCTTCCAACCTAGTGTAGGTATCCGCATCGGACTTTATTTCAATTCCAACCAAAGCACCATCAATAACCATAAAAACATCTGCTCTGGATTTACCTATCATCTTCTCTTCGTAAAATCTGGCCTTCTTATACTCTAATTCTAAATAATCAAATAAAGCTTCTCTAATATCCTTGTCCTTTAGCATCGTTCATTTTCCATTCTTTCAAATAAAATTAGTATAACGATTTTCAGCCAATTAGACAAATATTAAAAAGTATTGCGAATATTAATTATTTAGTTGACAATGCCCCATTTCAATGTTATATTTTAACAGTCGCTTGAAGCGGTAAAAAAACGCTAAAAGCTCTGGGATCTTAGCTCAGCTGGGAGAGCATCTGCCTTACAAGCAGAGGGTCACAGGTTCGAGCCCTGTAGGTCCCATTTTTTTAAGCCATTAAATCTGTTTATTGATTTAGTTGGTTTACATTATTTGCAAGATGCTTCGCATCTTAGCTAGCAAAATCATGCGTATGGCGAGATAGCTCAGTTGGCTAGAGCACACGGTTCATACCCGTGGTGTCGAGGGTTCGAATCCCCCTCTCGCTACTAAAAAATAAGAGATAGACTTTTAAGTCTATCTCTTATTTTTTTTATATAGTTAGATATGGGATTCAACTCAATCAAGCCACGGGTGTCCCGTGGTGTCGAGGTCGCTGGCGTCCAATATATTTTCTCCTTTAGTAGTCTTTTACCTATTTCTTAGCCTTTGTAAGTTTTTCATACTCGTCTATAAGCTTCTTATAATAATTCAGAGCATAGTCATAAGTTTCCTTGTCCAGAGGATTAACACCTGCTTTTTTCAGTAGGTTAACTGGTGTGTCACTATTGCCCAGCTTAAGGAATTCAATATATTCTTGTGCCGCCCCCTCTTCTTCATCCAAAATCCTTCCTGCAATAGAGGTTGCATATACAATATCAGCTGAATACTGGTAAACATAATAAACATAGTAAAAATGAGGTACCTCTGTCCAATTATATTTGGCATCTGGGAAAGTAACAACGCCGTCGGCTCTATATTTCTTTATTAATTCCATATATTTGTCACTAAGATCCTCAGCATCAAGGCCTTCACCTGCTTCCACCTTTTTATATGCATAATCCTCGAACTCTGCAAACATCATTTGTCCAAAGAATGAAGATGAATACATTTTAATAAATGCTTCCAGATAGTAAAGCTTTTCATCATCTGTCTTTGCATTATTGATTTTGTATGTATTATAAAGAATTTCGTTTGTCATTGAGGCTACTTCATGAGTAAATATAGTTGGAGATGCATACTGCACTGGCTGATTTTCAGCTGATAATTCACCATAACAAGCATGTCCCATCTCATGTGCCAATGTGCTTATACCACTAGACAAATCATTGTAATTGTACAATACCCATGGAAGATCCTTAATATATCTATTATCCATATAAGCACCTGACTCTTTTGTATCTTTAGGATAAACGTCGATATGTCCACTAGTCAGTATCTTTTTGAATACATCCATATAATCTGTTCCAAGAACGTTAAGAGAGTCCATAACCTCGTTCATTGCATCATCATATTTCACCTTTTCAGGGTAATAATCAGCTACAGACTCAGCCATATGGTAAGCATACTGCTTGTCCAAGCCAAGTCCCTTTTTGTGGATATCATAATATCTCTGATAATCAGAACTGCCTTTGTGAGCCGCATCTATTAACATGTCATAAACTTTTGTATCCATGTCATAATCGCTGAATGCATACTCCATGGTTGAATCATAACCATTAATCTTAGCCTCTGCATACGCCTCCTGCATTTTACCTTCAAGAAGCGTTGCAAAAGTATTTGCATACTGCTTACCTGTAACAAGCATAAGTTCGTTAGCCTTAGCTTTGAATTCCTCGTCATAATCTTTGCTATATACTATTTCATCGTAAACTGAGTCCGTCAGCTCCTTCTCAGTTCCATCTGGCATAGTAATCATAGGGCGTTGAATATCAACATTCATTAAAACACTATATGCATTCTCTGTATATCCCTGGGCAACACCCAAAGTTGACAAAACTACCAGCTCCTCCTCAGTAAGAGGCTTATAATCAGGGTCTGTATAATCTTTAAGCCAATAAGTCATGTCTTTAAAAATAGGGTCAGAGAATAATTTCTTTCTCTCAGCCAATGACATCTGGAATATTTCTGGCTCAGCAAAAGCTGTAACCGTGTTTTTCTTTGCATTAAGAACATTTAACTTAGCCTTCAATTTGGTAATTGTTCCATCTGATGCATCAAGGGAAGATCCATAAGATACATAGGCATTCATTTTCGAATACAAATCATAATACTCACCTAACTCTACAAATTCTAAATAGTCATAAATATTTTCTGCTGTATTCAGCTTCCCCTTATAGTCCTTCACCTTATCCAGGAGCTTATCTGCCTTATCATAGTCTGCATTCCACTCCTTTTCATTTTTATAAAGAAGTGTCAAATCCCATTCAGTGGGATAATTGCCTGAAGAAGCTTTTTCCGTTGCCTGGGCGTCAAGCGGCATTATGGCCACCGAAGACACTCCCATAACGAGAGAAAGAGCCAGTGCTAAAAGCTTATATCTCATCCTACTCATGCGCATACCTCCTTATTTTACTCAATAATTACCTAGAAAGTGTTTTCACCACCTGGTCCAATGTACTGCGAGCTTCCAAAACCAAGGATTAGTGTAAATATTGGGCTCAAGAAAAGGAGACCAAGTGTAAATCCCAATCCATGTCCAAAGGATTTAGAAATCTTATGCACATCTATCAAGCCAATAACTATCACTGCCAAATAACATACAAGTGCCAGAATTGAAAGAATTCCTCCATCTTCACCTGCCAAAGTGGTAAGTACACTGCCGAGGACACTTGCCCCAATCATCACCCAAAACATTGTCGTATTCCATGAAATCTTAAAGAGAATAAAGTTATTAAGAAATGGAATTATTGACATCCAACCCGGCTGACCTGCCTTGGTAAATATCTTCCAGTTGGCGATGACCATAATGATGTACCATATGAGACATATGATTCCATAAATTAACAAACCTCCTAAAATTGCGCCAATTAGTTCTTCCATGTGAATTACCTCCTCACTACTATTTTTTGCTTAATTAACTATTCCAAACATCAAGTGATGTCTGAGGTTTCTTTTTCATCATGCAGAGAATGACCACACATCCTATGCCAAATAAAATAATTGGAGTCAGAGATGCTTCAACACCAAATAACACGCTATAAAACAGACTGTCTTTTGCGGAAGCCTGATCCAGATGGAAAATGGATATACTATAAACCGTGCCGCTGTTTGGCAAACCATAGATAAAGTTCTGTGTGAAATTCCATGCTGCATGCATTGCCATAGCCATCCACAGTGAGTCGAAATAATAAACCATAAGACTGAACATCAAGCCCACCAGATAGATGCTTATAATTGCCCATATAGTACAGCCTGGGATTCCCATATGCACAGCCACAAAGACCAATGGATTTACAAGAATAGCAACCCATGGGTTTTTATATGCTTTCCTTAGCCTCTGATACAAAACTCCTCGGCAAAGAATCTCCTCCCCTGCAGACTGCACAAACACCGAGACAAAGACAATTAACATCTTAATCACTGGGAAAGATGAAAATGTAAGTTGAATGTCACCATGTAAAATGGCAGCTCCAGCACACAAGGAATTAAATACCAATCCAATCAGAAGTCCCCAAAGAGCCATTTTTACTGTATTTCCTCTTGGTTTCCTTCCAAATGCCCTAAGGATTGGTTTATCCGACTTTACGATAAGAAGATATATTAACGCAATTATCCAATATCCCAGAAATCCAAAATTATCACCTATCACTGAAACAAACTCTTCGCTTCCAAGTGACTTGATACCCATTCCTATGACCAAAGCAATAGCAGATCCCAAAATAAACATCATGAAGAACAATAGAAATGACATTATTACAGAATCAGTCCACTTAAATCCTTCACGATGAATCTGAGCAAAAGCACTATCTTTCTTCTCCATGTTTTACCTCCCGATGTGCTGACGGATGACATGAATAAAATCCATATTTACTGAGTATCTCTAATAATATCATCAGATTGTGTCCTTTTGATGGATGACCGTATGCAATTTGTTAAGAATCCTGCTTTGGAGAAACAACTATAGCCCCTCCGTCTCCTCTCGCAGTCTGTAAATAATTATGCTAAAATCTTCTCAAAATAAATAATTCACTAATCAGTTCTTTTCTAAATTAACCATGTGTCTTGCGTTATATACAAAGGAGCACCTATATGATTTGGATACTAATGTTTCTAGCTGCATTCGTTGCTGCAATAGCTGGCGTAATCTTTTTAATTTCTTCCATTGCGAAATTTAGTCTTATCAAGAATAAAATAGTGTCCTTCCTGCTTATTGCCCTCCTATTCGCCATTTTCTACATAGGTTTAGAGTGGATAAATGCCCTTACTATAGTCATTTATGTGACCTTCTTTTTCCTATTCTTTGAGTTAATAGGAAAAAACGTGAGCAAGAAGGGCACTGAAAAATTCAAATGTTATTGGCAAGGCTGGCTTGCGCTCTTCTGCTCTGTTCTTTATCTTGGAGCAGGCTATTACTTGTGCGTATCCGTTGTGGAAAAGGACTACAATCTCACAACGTCAAAAGATGTTGATGGTCTTAAAATTGCCATGTTTGCAGATTCTCATTTAAGCACTACCTTTGACGGGGATGGATTTGAAAAACACCTTCAAACTATTGCTGCACAAAATCCCGACATTCTTCTTATATCAGGCGATTTCGTAGATGATGGCAGCAAAAATATGGACATGGTGAAAGCATGCCAAGCCCTTGGTAAACTTAATCTTAAGTATGGAGTTTGGTTTGCATATGGAAATCATGATGAGGGATATTTTAATCACAGAGATTTTTCTGCCCAGGATTTGAGAGACAATCTTACAAAAAATGGTATTCATATTTTAGAGGATGAATACCGGCTTGTTGATGATAAATTCTATGTAGTTGGACGTTTAGATAAAGGATTAAATCAGGATAGACTTCCTATTTCAAAATTGCTGGCTGATGTGGATGATGAAAAATACATCATCGTAATGGATCATGAGCCTGCAGACTATGACGCTGAAGCAGATTCTCCAGCTGATTTAGTTGTGTCCGGTCACACCCACGGTGGTCAGATGATTCCAATCCGACACATCGGTGTGTTGGTAGGAGTCAATGATGCCACCTATGGCTATGAACGTAGAAAGGGCACCGACTTTATAGTGACCTCAGGCATTTCTGACTGGGCCTTAAAGTTTAAAACCGGCACCCGCTCTGAATATGTAATTATTAACGTTCGTAAAATGCCGCAACCTTCTTCAGATTATCAATAATAGGCAAATGCTGTGGGCACACTCCCTCACACTGACCGCAGGCTACACATTCACTGGCTTTACCAAAACTCTTTCCCAGTGTCCTGTAGGTAGAGAAATTTATGGTCCAGCCCTTGTGTTCTATATCATCACGCATATCTGCATTGTAAAGACTGAAATACTTTGGAATGCAGATGTTCATAGGGCAACCTCCCGTGCAGTATGAGCAGGCAGTACAAGGAATTGCAATCTGGCTGTTGATAATATCGCCTACCTTAAGGCATAGATTTTTTTCTTCCTCTGAAAGAGGTACGAAGTCCTCCATGTAACTGATATTATCCTCCATCTGCGCAAGATTACTCATGCCAGAAAGAACCATCATTACATTATCAAGACTTGCCACAAACCTAATAGCCCAGCTAGGTATGCTCATCGATGCATCCTGGTCAGTAAACATCTTCACTGCCTCCTCAGGCATCTTATTTGCAAGGGTTCCACCTTTAACTGGTTCCATAACAATGACCGGTTTACCATGCTTTACCGCAACTTCATAGCAGGCTCTGGACTGAATCCACTCACTGTTCCAGTCCATATAGTTAATCTGAAGCTGGACAAACTCCATCTCAGGATGATCTGTCAGAATCTTGTCCAAAAGCTCTGGTGTATCGTGGAATGAAAATCCCACATGCTTAACAAGACCTTGCTTTTTCTTTTCAAGGGCAAAATTGAAGCAATCAAATCTCTCATATTTTTCCAGCATTTCACCCTCAATGCCATGAATCAGATAGTAATCAAAATAACCAGCCCCAGTCTTTTCCAGCTGCTGTTCAAAAATCTTATCTCTCTCCTCGATGGAATTGAAGAATGCACTGTGAAGCTTGGTTGCCAGCGTATAAGACTCTCTTGGATGTCTGTCCACCAGAACCTTCTTTACCACACTCTCGCTCTGGCAGGAATGATACATAAGAGCTGTGTCAAAGTAAGTGAACCCCTTCTCAAGGAACATATCCACCATCTTGCAGACTTGTTCTATATCAACATCTGCATCATTGTGACTGTCAATAAGTGGCAATCGCATAAGTCCAAATCCAAGCTTTTTTGCAGGCATAAAATCCATAGTAAATTCCTCCCAAATTAAATTAACAATAGCTACTTATATAATTTTTTAACCACCGAATCTGGCACTTCAAAGTGTTGGTAGTCCTTACTGTTTTTCCAGGCTCCGCCCCACTCAAAGCCATGTTCTTTAAATAGCTTGTAAGCCAGATCATTCTTATCAATCTTATATGGAAAATCTTTGCTTCTATCCACATATGCAGCCGCATTGGCGGGCTCAATACTTAGTTGTCCATTTACCGTCTTCACATATGGATTGTATAAAGTATTAATATCCATTGCTAAGCCATAACCATGCTTTGAAATCTTTTTAGTGTAACTGATAAATCTAAAATTGAAGCTGGAAGAATTGTTATCTGCCATGGATTTCTCATCATCAGCATCATACTCATCTACAAGCTTAATCTTTTCTATTGGATATTTTGCTTCATATAATTCTTCAAAAATCACAAGTAAATCCTCTGCAATATACTTGTTGCAAATGATTTCACCCTCGTGAGTCTCACCATCAAAGCCTACATGGACCACGTGCAAATATCGTAAATCCGATAATGGAACTGTACAATCATCCTTATATGATTTGCCTTTGATACGAGAAAAAATCTCACTGTTCTCATCAAATTCGACTGCGTAAAAATTCGTTGTGTCTTCCACTGTCTTCTTCGCCATTTTCTTCTTCGCCTCTGCCTCAGTACTATATATCATTATTCCTAAGCAAGATATTATTAATAAACAAAGTATCTTTCTAAAAAAACTACTATATTTAATAGTCTTCTTCAAATCCCTACCAACAGAATCCTCCACCTTCTGAACTTCCTTTTCCAAATATCTACCTACAAAGCCTGCCTCATAATAGGCTTCATCAGAACCACTTTCCTGTCTATCTTTTTCTGTTGAAAAGTCTTCCTTTTCTTCCTCTAAACTTTCAGTCAATGTTTTCACCAGGTCTTCCTTATCCTGAAGGTCATGTTCTTTCTTAAGGTGGCTGAAAAGTCTACCATCATGCAAAGCCTGGTCTGCAGCCAATTGCTCGGCAAGCCTATCATACTCTCGTTCTTTTTCTTTTTTCTCTTCAATATAATTGCTGAGAACATCTGCCCTTTCAAATTCAAAACCACCAAAACCATCGTAACGACCTGATAACAAATTGTCTACTTCACTGTCCAACCATTGTTGATCTTTATTTGAAATAGACTGTCCATCAGCCAGCCTGCCAAGAATACCATCCATTCTGGATACATATTCCTTGTAAGCTTCCGAATCCTTATCAATTCCATTATTAGAACTTACTTTGGACTTCTCCAGTCCCTCCTGTGAAAATGAAACAGAATAAGCATCCTGCTTTTTTTCTTTTTCAAGCACAGTCTTGTCATTATTAAGATTCACATCATTCCCTGCAGGTATAACAGTTTTATTTGTTAAATTTAGGCTTGAAGCTTTTACATCCATATCAAATCTCCAGAAATATGACTATCACTCCAACTACACTTTAATTATAAATCCAAATCATGAATAACTGCAAAGCAAAATGCAAAGTGTTAGAAAAATACCGTGTATTATCTGACTCTATAACCAAAATATGAACTTTTCGCCACATTGTGATACTTTTGTGACAGTTATGATAATATTATTGCAGATATAAAATAAAACAACGCAATTCCAGGAGGACAATATGAAAAAGAAGGTATTATTAGCAACTGTTGCGGCTATGGTTACATTTACTGCTTGTGGAGCAAACAACACTTCAGCACCAGCCGAAAGTAGTGAAACATCATCTGAAAGTGCTTCAGCTGAAACTGCCG
>JAEEGL011958167.1_pt1 | contig 13124 bp, 14 predicted proteins | sample 9134231 | NCBI WGS metagenome assembly JAEEGL01 (sample SAMN16246548, study PRJNA631951) | gut metagenome | biome: gut microbiome; feature: rumen; material: fiber-attached | host: Bos | place: Iran: Karaj | collected 2018-10
CTCCATCCCCCCCTTTGGGGGACAGCCTTAAGAGGCTATAGTTAAAGTTTAGTTTTAATGTTTCACAGTGAACGTCGACCATTTTCTGTAGTCTTTGTCCGTTATTTTCTCAGTGTCTCCGGAGGGGCTTCAGCTTTGGCTCTTAAGGGGGCTTATTGCTACTATTAATGCGCGCAAAAATTAATATTAATATTAGCAATTGTTTCTCTTAATACCCGTCGTTTTAGTCCTTATCTTTTGACAATGCAAAGGTACAACAATTTCTTTGCTGTGTAAAACAAATTCAAAAAATAAGCACGCAAAAAAGCACGTCCATTTTGGGGCTGTCGGTTCAGTTAGTTCAGATGTCAGTTTTTCTGGCGAGCTATATATATCCTATCGTAGAAAAGATTAGTAATTTATTCTTATTATATATAATAAATTATATATAATAAAATTTCTTTTCCCATATTTAGTCTGCCCACTGAGGAAACTGACATCTGACATCTGAACCACAAGGCAGCCCTTTTGTACACAAATCCATACAGATTTGGTTGACTAAGCCTACTGAAGATGTTGACACTTTTCCTGATAAAGTTGACTCCTGCACCTTCGTTGTTACTTCAGCTTAATGATGTCACTCCATCGGGTGGTGGGGTTCTTGCTCTTGTGGTCGTGCTTGATGGCGTTGGCAAAGACTTCGGCTTTGACCTTCAGTCGAGCTTGCTCACGCTCGGCAGAGTTGGAACAAGTTCCGCTCTTCTCTCGCTCAATCGCAACCTTCTCGCCTTTGCCCTTGGTGTATTGCTGAGCGCCAAGGACAATGGTCTCGGAGCCGTTTATCTTGTTGATTTTATCCATGGCTTTGTCCAGACGTTTCTTCTTGTCGTAGTCTTTGGCGTTATAGTCGAAGAGATCCAACTGCTGAGGGGACGCTGGGCTGATTCCCATAACGATAACGCCAGCTTTCTTATACTGATAGCCTGGTATGTATATATCATGCAGCACCTCTGTGGCTGCTTTTACAATATCTATTGTGCTATTGGTGCTCACGGTCAGGCGTTTCTCTTGGAAGTTCCAGTATTGTGGCAAGTCCTCGCGAAAGAAGTTGGTGTTCAGAAATACCCCAATGATGCAGGCTACGCTATCCTGATTCCTCAGTTTCTCAGCACAACGGGCAGCATAATTGGCTACATGTGTACGAATATCATCCAGCTCCCTAATCATGCCGTTAAAGCTGCGGCTGGTGCAGATGCTTTTCTTCTTGGCCAGCTCCTCGTTTGGCACAGCATCTATGCCGTTCAGTTCCTGCCAAGTGCGATAGATAACGATATTACGGAATGTACTTTGCACCCAAGTGCCATGATGCTGCGCAAAGTCGTAAGCCGTCTTTACCCCAAGGGCTTGTAGACGTGCAGCATACCTCCGCCCAATGCCCCAGACCTCTTCTATTGGGTAAAGCTTCAGCGCCTTAATACGCTTCTCGTCTGTGTCTATCACGCAGCAATGATGATAGCCGGCATACTTCTTCGCAAAGTGGCTTGCCATCTTCGCCAACGTCTTTGTCGGGCCAATCCCAATGCTGACAGGCATTCCCACCCACTTCTTGATCTTCTTATGCAACTGTTCGCCCCATTCTTTAAATTGAGAATTGAGAATTGAAAATTGAGAATTATTCTGTAACTTTAATTCTTCACTCTTCACTCTTCGTTCTTCACTTTTATTTCCCGTAGGGAAATAGACAAAGCATTCGTCTATGGAGTAGCGAAAATATGCTGGTGCTTCTTGGCGGATGATTTCTACCACTCTGGCAGTGAGTTCGCCATATAGTTCATAGTTGCTGCTGAATACGGCTATGTCCTTGTCAGGCCATTGCTGCATCATCTTAAAGTAAGGCATTCCAGCCTTTATGCCAAGCGCCTTGGCCTCATTAGAACGTGCGACAACGCAGCCGTCATTGTTCGACAGAACAACAACAGGCTTCCCCCTCAAGTCTGGGCGAAACACTCGCTCACAACTTACATAACAGTTATCGCAATCAATGATGCCGTACAATTTTTAGTTTAGAGTTTAGAGTTGTAAGTATAAAGTACTATTGAACTCCGTATAACGGCCCCTCCCTCCTCGGGGGGAGGTCGGGAGGGGGGCTACCTCCATCTTTTGATAGTCCACGCTACCACTCCCCAGACCTCGAAGTTATCGCTCTCGTCAATGCGGATGGGCTTGTATTTCTTGTTGGCAGGGCACAGCTCTATGTATCCGTCCTTCTTGTGCTTCAGGTCCAGATACTTAATGGTAAACTCGTTGTTGATATAAGCCACTATCACATCGCCGTTCTTGGGTTCCAGACTACGGTCTATGACGGCAATATCGCCATGACAGATGCCAGCATCCTCCATGCTGTCACCATCCACACAGCCATAAAACGTAGCTTCAGGGTGCTTGATGAGGTCGCGGTTAAAGTCGAGGCTCTCATGCATATAGTCCGCTGCTGGCGAAGGGAATCCAGCCTTCACCCCAGGAGCAAACAGCAAGTTCAGTTTCTCCTCGAATTCCCCTTTTATTAAATGTATCTTAGACATATTTCCTTTTTTGATGATGCAAAAATATAGAAAAATGCTCAATGTTCAATGCTAGATGTTCAATGTTTTTTATATCTTTGCACCATAGATTAACTATTAACTTGTTTATCCGTTTACGAAACTATACAGATGACTATATATAACTATTTGAAATTCAACATATTACCCCCCCCCTATTAGGGTAAATGAAGATATGATGCACGGCGCGAGCCGTTCATCGTGTGCAGAGGATAATGGCTCACAGGGTCATTGTCCCGCGTGTTTTACTAATGCCCTGCTGCAACTGGTCAAGACCTCTTGCGGCAGGATTTTTTGTGTCTTTATCCTTATGGCAGCCCTCACGGCGTGCCAGCATCCCGATATACCCGAATCATCAGAGACAATGAAGCTCTTCTTCCGCGAATCCTGTCACCTCACGGAGGTGGATCAGGACAGCATAAGCCGTTTCGTAGATAAGGTGCGTGCATACATTAAGCAAAACCCCGCGGAGGCTAACGACCCCTTCAAGCCCGATATTCAGCAGAACATCCTCGATGCCGTAGAGCTCAATGGCATTCAGGTAGATACAGCATGGGCGGACAGCATCAGCATTTGGTTTTAGCTGATTTGGCAAACTTAAACAAACAACACGATATATGGGAGAGTAGGATTATACGAAAGTCCCCCTGTGGAACGAACAGGCCGCGGCTATTGTCACAGACAGGTTGCTTCCTGTGCTGAATGATGTGGTTCAGCAGCACAACCTATCGAGTACCGATGTGCTTGCTTCTTTGGCCCAGCTGTCAGCAGCCCACATTCATGTAATGCAAGGATTCTTCGACAATCCCGACCAGAAAGATGCCGTAGAAAGTGTTTACTATAAGATGCTACAACATTTCCTCGCCGCCTTTGATGTCCGCGACATCCAGTGTGAGGTAGAAAAGATAAGAAATGAGAGGCTGAATTAAGAGCCAAATAAGATTAAAACTAACAACACGAGATATGGCAAACGACAAACCTGGTTACGTTTATATACTCACAAATCCCAGCTTCAGGGAGGATTGGGTAAAGATTGGCAAGAGCAGTCGCCCTGTGGATGTGCGGAGCAAGGAACTTGATAATACAGCAGTTCCCTTACCCTTTGAGATATTTGCCACAATGAAAACGGTGAAATATAACGAAGCAGAGGGGCTTGTTCATGGCCTTATGGACCAGCTTACGGATAAGAGAATACGTAAGAATAGAGAGTTCTTTAACCTCAGACCTGAAGAAGCGCTGAAGTTGTTCCGTAGGGTAGCCAGTGTTATAGATGATGCTGAGATTGAGATTTTTGCAGAAAAAACAGAAACAACATGTGCAAAGGTCTCTGCTCATGAGACTGCACCGGTCCGCCATAAGAAATCAAAGGGACATCGTCCACCATTGGATTTTATGAAGATGGGATTAAAGAAGGGTGATATTCTCATATTAAAGAGAGATCCCAGCATTACCATTTCTGTCTTCTCTGCCCGTTCTGTGTTATATCAGGGTAAAGAATATGCCATCAGTGCTCTGACAAGAGACTTGCTGAATGCAAGTTACTATCGTGCCCCTGGCACATATTGGACATATAATGGTAAGCTGCTTTCTGAGATATACAATGAGACTTATCCTTCAGAGAGGTAAGATTTTGGAATGAATAGAAATTAAAACAAATAATAAAATAGAGAACAAATAGTAATAATATTGAGTCTATAACATCCTTGACAAGGCTGAAATACCAGAATTAGGACCTCAGGAAACATGTCAGTCAGGCAAGGCAACGGATGTCGCGCTCTACGAAAAGGGGCGCGGACAGTATGGTTGTTGTCTGACATGGGCCGTCCTAAGCCTTGGTATTCATCAATCTCTCCGCGCCCTCCTTTTCGAAAACAAACGAAAAAGAGGGCTTTTTTGTGCCCAGAAAGGAATTAAATGGGAAATAACAATATTAATTTACAAACAGCTAAAGATGTAAAGGATGATGAGTTCTATACTACATATGAAAGTATAGAAGAAGAACTCTCTCATTATCCACAACACTTTACTGGAAAAACAATATTTTGCAATTGTGATGATCCATTTGAATCCAATTTCTGCAGGTATTTTCTAAAGAACTTCAACAAACTTGGTATAAAGAGATTAATCTGCACGTCATACAAAGGTTCAAAAGTACTTTCCACAAAATATAAATTATTAGATACTGATAATGAGGAATTAAAAGATAATCGTGGGTACGTTTTAGATGTATCTTTTATCACAGATGGCCTCATTGAGTTATCGGATGAATTTATCGAAAACTGGTTAAAGGTAGAACGCCCCATACATAAATTAGTTGGGAACGGAGATTTCCGATCAAAAGAATGTCTTTATTATCTTCAGCTTGCGGATATTGTTGTTACAAACCCACCATTTTCTTTGTTCAAGGAGTTGATATCGCTTCTTGTAAAATATAGGAAGAAATATCTTCTTGTTGGTAATCAAAATGCACTTACATATAAGGAAATATTCCCTTTAATTCAGAATAATGAAGCGTGGACTGGTTATCGTTTTGGCGAAATGAAGTTCAGAGTCCCTTCCGATTCTGCACCTAGGAAAACAAGGTTTTGGGTTGATGAAACTGGACAGAAATGGCGTAGTTTGGGGAATGCTATGTGGCTAACCAATTTGGATACAGCAAAAAGACACCAACTCATCCCCCTTACTAAACATTACACGCCAGCAGAATATCCGCATTACGATAATTATGACGCAATTAACGTCAGGCGCGTAATTGACATTCCCATGGATTTCCCTGGAATTATGGGCGTACCAATAACAATAATCAACAAATATAATTCCGAGCAATTCGAACTCATTGGCGAGGCGAATCACGGCTCTGATAATGAATATGATTTGTTCAAACCTCTAGTCAATGGAAAGTATCTCTTCAAAAGGATTTTGATTAAAAATAAAAGATGCGATGAGTAAGACTATTAAATTTAAAATACTGGATTTGTTTTGTGGAGCGGGTGGTTTTTCATATGGAATGGAAAAGAATCCTCACTTCAAAACTGTAATATCATTGGACAATGATAGTTATGTGGGTGAAACCTTTAAAAAAAATATGCCGGAATGTAATGTAATAATAGGTGATATCACGAGCATTGACATTAAAAGCCAAATCAGAGACCTTTCTTTAAAGTTGGGCGTTAATATGATTATAGGTGGCCCGCCATGTCAAGGTTATTCTAACAAAGGGAAAAAGATGGGTTTAGCTGATCCTCGAAATTTCCTTTTTAGAGAATATCTTTCACTAGTAGAAACACTTCAGCCGGATGTGTTCGTGATAGAGAATGTAAAAACATTGCTCTCCACATCCAATGGATGGTTTAAAAATGAAATAATAAACACAATTAACGATTTGGGGTATCTTGTCGAATATGGTGTTCTTAATGCATCACATTTTGGCGTTCCACAATTAAGAGAGAGAGCTATTTTTATTTGTTCCAAACACAAAAAAATACCTTTACCAAATCGTATAGTAGAAACGCCAACAACTGTAAGAGATGCTATTTATGATTTGGCGTACCTAAATTCTGGTGAAGGTGAATTTGAACAAAATTATCTTAAGCCCGCTATCAGTTCGTATCAAAAGCTTATGCGAAAGAACTCACAAAAGTTGTATAACCATGTTGCATCGAAGCATAAACAAATAGCGATAGATAAACTCAAGATGATTCCGCCAGAACGAGGTAAAGAATGCTTGCCTGTGGAGCTATTGGGTAAACAACAATTTAATGGAACTTGGGGACGTTTAAAGTGGGATGAATTATCACCGACAATTGATACTCGATTCGACGCAGCCTCAAATGGAACAAATAATCATCCTTATTTAAACAGAGCAATAACACCTCGCGAAGCTGCTCGTATTCAGTCCTTTGATGACAATTTTATTTTTATCGGGTCAAAAGTAAGGATTCGAAAGCAGATAGGAAATGCAGTTCCACCATTGATGGCAAAAGCTATAGCTGATCAAATATACAATGAACTTTTAAACTAAATTTAATTTTATCATGAACACAGAAATGTCATACCTAATTGGTTTAATTCTCGGAAATGGTGAAATACAAAGAGGCACAACCAATACGAATATTACGATTGATCTCCCGTATAAAAACTTATATACGGATGACTTTAAGGATGTCTCCGTTTATGTTAAAGCAAGTGTTGTCGATATTCGGGCAATTGTAGAACCTCTTATTGGTCGTGATATGGTTGTTACACAATCCTCTAATGCTACAAAGATTTCATTCTCCAAACCTAATAGTGATTATACAATGAGAGAAATAATCAGGCTTATTGGCAAAGGAACACATCACTCTTCAATGAGAATGCATAAAGAACTTTTTGATTTGACTATTGACGAGAAGAAATCATTACTAAGAGGAATCGCAGATAGTACAGGTTATATTAGACGAAGTAACATCGCATTTGGACAAGATGGTGCACATCGTGTATATATTGAAATTCCTGGGAATTGGTACATGGTGATTGACATCGCAAATATGCTACGAGAAGTTGACATCCCTGTGCAAACAATTGATTTTGGACATCCCAATTTTAGAGATGCAAATTTGGTCAAATATAATGAAGGAAAAACCAAATTCTGGAAAAAAGAACATCAAGTGAAAATATTCGCTAATGAATTCATTCCTATAGGCTTTAATATTAAGCATAAACAGGATGCTTTAGAAAGGTATAGTGAAGAACTTCTAGAATTTATTGATCCCTACAAAACACACAAATTTTATTGGGAAAAAACTATCAGAGCTAGGACAAAGCCAGTACATCCAGGTGAAAACGATCCTAGTTTACCAAGTGAAATTCGAGGAAAGCATTTTGATTCATGGCAAGAACTCGCAAGTTTTCTAGGATATGGCCCGAAACGTTAAATTAGAAATAGAACTCTATGAGCCAATGTGCTTTTGGCTCAAGGAATATCTGATAGACAAGTATAGAACATCTGAGATTATCACTATTGATTCTCATGCCCAAACGTTAGATTATTTTCTTGAGAAATATGATATTATAGATCAGTTTCCTCAAACAGTTGGATTGGACATACAAATTGATGTACTAGGAATAATAAAAAAACGCAGAATTGCTGAGATTGCTTTTATTGAAGCAAAAAAAACGAAACTGAATCTTCATGATTTAGGTCAACTTTGGGCATATTGTAGATTGTGTTGTCCATCAGAAGCTTTTCTACTTTCATCGGCGGGTGTTGGAAGTTTAGATAAAATACTTAACAATCTAAACCGTAATGACTTATTAGATTATGGCGATGGAAAAATAATTAGAAAGATGCAAGTTGCAAAATGGAATATATCCAGAAAAAGTATAGATTACGAGACCCTTGTGCCAAAATTTTAACAAAGTAATCAATAGCTCGTACAGAAAAGACCCCAATGTAGTCCTAAGGATTATTAGATTCTATTGAACGTGATATATATATTCTAAAACTATTTTAACATGGCAGATGACAATCAGAAACAAAGTTCGCAAAGCAACAGCGGAAAAGGACAAAGCAACAGTGGTAAATACAGACCAACCCCAGCATCTAGAGAGCAGTAATATTCTTCTAGACTCTATACAGGAGAATTTTATAGCTCAATCTAGTACGCTTTCTACGATAACAAGAGCAACGACTGGCGTAATATTAGGCGCCATACTTGCTATTTGTTACAAGGAACAGAAAATAGAGATACCCAACATCTGGCTTCTCTTGAGCTTTATTGCATCCATGATTTTCCTCGTGGTTGAACTGCTCCATTATCTTGTTGACTCAATTTTCTACCATAGCAAATCTGATGAGATAGTTGAAGGTGATGAAAATACTGATTTCGATAAGATATATGATGAGGTACAAAGGCATAGCAAATATAGTTTCTGTTTTCTGATATCTAAAGCAATTATTGTCCTATCACTCTGTGTGATATTCTTAGCCGGAATCATTAAGATGTATTTATGTTATAATTAACCATTAAATCAAAATTAACATGAAAAGACTTATTATTATTATGATTTCATTTTCAGCAATCGTGGCTTCATGTAAAGACGATTCGTTGAAAGATGTTGATGAAGATACAAATCTTGACTTAAAAGGTGAATGGTATGTAAGCGGCAGTAGTTATAGTATAGTACGTAATGATTCAGCTAGCTTTAATTACGACGATTATATTGTTGGCTATCAGGAGTTTGATTTTCAACCAATTAAGAATGGGGATAAATTGTATTCTTTAATATACAAATTTAGAGATCTCCCTATTCGCGACGGAGAAGGAGAAATCGATCATTTTGATAGGATTCTTGCGGGAAATTACACCGCAGAAGAACTTTTAATGGAGGATATTCCACATTTCACCTGGAAAATTAATGGTAATCAAATAAATTCAACATTGCAATACCCTAATGTAGATTATCCTATGCAGGACAATTTGCAAATTGCAAAAATCACAAAGTGGTCATCAAATCAATTCGTTTTAGTAACAAACTATTCAAGATTTCCCCTTTCTGATGGTGAATATGACAAAACAGGGAACAATTATTATTTTACGTTTAAGAGGATAAAGTAATAGCCAATCCTCCAGCCCTTACATAACAAAAATTACAAGACAAGCAAAAAAACGATATAAAAACAACTAAAATAACAATAAAGAAAGAGATAATAGACAGATAATTTGCGAAAGTGGCGGAAAATAGCTAATTTCGCAGTATCTTATTGATAATTAAAAAGGGCCAGAGGCTTTTCGGATTTCCCCAACAATTGCTACACTAAAATGAAATCCTCGAGAGACGAAGGCAGCTTGCTCACACCAAATGGGGCGTGGGCATTTGCTGTTTTCGACAAGGAGGATAGAGGTAGCAATCTGTTGGGCTTGTTGTTAACAAATGATGCCTGCGCCCTTTCTTTATTAGGACGCATAACTAAAAACCAACAACAATATGACAAATAACCGAATTTCGACAAGGAAAGAGGTGGATAAGGTGTAAACCATTATCCGCATCGAGAACAAATTACCCCAAAATCTTATTTGAAAGTTTATGCGTGCACCATGGGGATGAGCGCATATAACCATAAAGAGACTGGAAACACCCAATATTCCAGCCTCATGTTTTCTCTGTCCCCAAATGAGATAATAATAAATGTATATGGAATTAAAGAAGAAGTTTAACTCCCTCTTTAACTTCCATTTAAAAATAATAATAGATATAAAAAGTTATGGCAGTAGAAGAAATTCAACAGCTGTTTGCACAATTCAAAGATTATATGCAGGGATCAAACTTTTATGCTCCCATTATCATAAACCTAAATAGCGGAAATGCAGAGAATAACCTGCATGGGAACGAGGTGGAACAGAAACATGAAAGGCAGCAGCAGGTTAGCATGGATGTGATATGCAGTGCCCTGAACAGGTGCAAATCTTTTCTGTGGGGCAACGCTGCCTATGCCGTGGCCTTCTGCGTGTGCAGAGACTTGCTGGGTTGGCAGGACAATGCAAGTCTATTCGAAAGGCAATTGCAGCAGCAGGGAATAGATTTGCCTGTAGGAACCATAAACACAGCCATAAGCAGAAATGCCTATATGCGACTGAACGTAAATAAATGGGGCGTAAGTGATGCTATGGAACGAGCGCTAAAGCTAAGGGATGAATTTAAACATCAGGTGGATTTAGCAGCAGTATGTGATATAGAAGCGTAGAAATACTGTTAGAAGTGTTAGGAATTCCCGTAGAGGTGCATGACGTTGTTTCATGCACCTTTTTTTTGTCCCTAACTTCGCATCGTCAAACAAAAAGACAAATGTTTTATTCATTAAACAAAGGTAATTATGAAAAGAAAAGTCTGTGTAAGAAACCCATTTGGCGTATGCATTAAGAGATGCTGCGCATCATGCGAATTCAGAGACCTGAAAAGGGCTGTAACAGAAAGGTATTGTAAGAAACGTGCTAAGACCGTGCGGGCTTACGGGCTCTGCAAAAGTTGGAAAATGAGCAGACTGCTAAGGTCTGTGGAATTCTCGGAAGGCCGAGTAAAACGCCGTGAGTATCAGCTTTATCTGCTGAAAATACGCACAGAGGAACTGAAGAATAAGGTAAAGAAACAGAAAAGCATAGCGGCTATACGAGATGAATTTGAACGCCAATACGGCAGTATTTATATCAATATCGATTTATAATCCATTTTTATTATTAACCCTGAGTTGAAGCAGAAGAGGATGTTCTCGAGTAAATGGCCAAGGAATCTGACACTTCTTCTCGCAAAACTCAAAAACGATGAGAAAACTTATTTTTGTAATGAACATCCTGGACGCAATGTCAGGACTTAAGAAAGGAAAGAGAATAGAAGGTGCTTTGTACGTGGACAAGGGCACGGGGTTACTGACCTTCAAGCCTTACTTCCGAAAGCCGCGAACCTATATGGCAGATAAGCTGATATGCTATCTGGAAGAAGGCTGGGTGAAGGAAAGCGCAGAGCGCATAAAGGTGCATGTGAGCATCAATAAGCTTTTGGGAATGGCAAGGATAGTAAGCATTCTGGAACGTAATACGAGAGACGCCAAGAATGCGCTGATTAACAAGGAAATGGAGGAGAGCTTATGATTTACAGGATAACATATGACGGCGGGCACAAGATAGCTCACCCCGTCAGGAACCGCGAGGAACTGATGGCGCTGCGTAACTCTATCGAGAATCAGGACAACCTGCAGAAGGCTCGCAAGGGTGATGCCGAGGCTAAGGGCAAGTTGTTGCAGTTGGCCTACAATCTGGGGCACGTAGATGGCGCAATAGCAGGCTGCAAGAGCATAGGCTCATTCTTCTTCCACGATATAGATTGCTATGACGAGCTGCAGACGGCAGCCTACAAAGACCTTATTCTTTCCAGAAAAGATGAAATAGGCCTAAGAATGTTAGAGAAAAGCGCCAGTGGCGGATGGCACATAGTAGCGGAGCGTGTGCCAGGCACAACCATACTGGAGAATCAGGTGCGCATTGCGACTATCCTGCAAATAGAGATGGATACCAGCACCAAGGATCTGCAGCGTGTGGTATTCTCCACCAGCGGCAGCCCCAGCGACCTAGTCTATCTGGACGACAAGCTCTTTACAGAGCCTATGACTCCCGAGGAGTGCGTGCAGGAGTACAATCGCCTGAAAGTGCGCGTGATGCGTAAACAGGAGAATGTGCCAGACGGAGCAAAGAAAGCGAATAAGCACTATAAGCCGTGGCTTGATAATAGTGTAGAGTGTAGAGTTGAGAGTTTAGAGTCAGTTAAAAAAGTGGATAGTGCCGCCGATGGCGGAGTTGACACAGCGAACAACTCTAAACTCTACACTCTCAACTCTCAACTAATAGATGAACGTGTAAGGTTCATCTATCGGGGTGTAATGAAGGAAAAGGGATTGGAAGAAAATGATTTCCTAAATGAGGGTGGCAGGCATACCACCGTTAAGATTTTCCTTGGCGGAGCCACACAGCTGCTGACAAAGGAAGAGGTGAATGGAGTATTGAAGGAACTGATGCCTGACCATTGGAATGACGAGAATATCCAACAGTTGGTAAATGATTTCTATCAGAACTACACCAATCCTAATCAGCGTCTGCTGAAGTATCAGGAACAACTCTTTACACAGAGTCAAAGACTGAGTGAGAGAGAAAATAATTCTCAACTCTCAATTCTCAATTCTCAATCTAACAACCTGACCCGTCAGATGGAGGATTGGGGCGCACAGATAGAGGCGTTCTCAGAGCATTATCCTATCATTAAAGACCTCTGCAAGGGGCTGAAGAAGAACCAGTATCCTGCTGCGCTGTTCGTGGGAGGCGGTTTGCTGATGACGCTGATGACACGTTGCACGTATCGTTTCTATCATCGCCCAGAGGAACTGCGAAGGTTGAACAACAGCACTATCATAGTGGGTGACCCTGCTTGCGGAAAATCGTTCGCTACGCGCCTCTACAAGCTACTTGCAGAGCCTATTATAAAGGCTGACGAGGAGGGCAAGAAGGCCATCAATGCCTACAGGGAGCTGATAAAGAGCAAGGGCGCCAACAAGGATAAACCGCAGAAGCCCAAGGTGGTGGTGAGGGTGCACCCTGCCAGAACCAGTAACGCGCAGTTCATACAGGATATGGTAAATGCCGTGGAAAAGGTGGATGGCGAGGATATGCAGTTGCACATGCTGACGTTCGATACGGAGCTGGATAACACGCTCTCTGTGCAGAAGGGTGGCTCGTGGATAGACAAGATGACAATGGAGCTGAAAGCCTTCCACAACGAGGAGGACGGTCAGGCGTATTCGAATGTGGACTCTATCTTCCAGGAATTCTACGTCATCTGGAACTTCATCTACACCGGCACGCCGCTGGCGCTGAACCGAATGGTCAATGAGTCGAACTTTGGCTCTGGTCTGGCAACACGCCTGACGTGCATCCCCCTGCCGGCCACCAACTTCGAGATGATGGACCGCTCGATGCATGCCGACTTCGAGAGCGACGAGCGCCTGAAGGAGTGGGCGTATAA
>JAEEGL012153043.1_pt1 | contig 13124 bp, 9 predicted proteins | sample 9134231 | NCBI WGS metagenome assembly JAEEGL01 (sample SAMN16246548, study PRJNA631951) | gut metagenome | biome: gut microbiome; feature: rumen; material: fiber-attached | host: Bos | place: Iran: Karaj | collected 2018-10
ATTTTAAAACATTTTTATTTTTGTAATTAATATTTATTTTTTAAAAAATTATTTGTATAAATTAAATAATAAATATTAAAATATGGGGTTTGGGGTTTGGGGATTGGGGTTTGGGTATTGGGGATTGGGCCCAATCCCCAATCCCCAATCCCCAATCCCCAATCCCCAATCCCCGCTAATTTTTTAAATGATATATTCCAATATTGTTTTTATATTTTAATATTTATTATTTAATTTATCCAAATCATTTTTTAAAAAATAATTATTATTCACAAAATTAAAAATGTTTTGAATTAAAGTGAAGATAATAACAAGGTAAATATAAGAAATATTCCTGATTTAGAGTAATTGATGAAAAATTTTTGAAATTGTTAGGAACAATGAAGACAGAAGAAAAAAAGAGAAAGAGTAAAAAAAAAGATAATGTTAAAAAGAAAGAAGGAGATTTTGAAAGTTCAGGTTATTTAACAGAAGAGTTTTCTACTTTTAATACTCATAAAAACATTTTTTAAGAATTAAAAACTGCAATAAAAGTAGGGCTCCTAAATTTAAATTTTTTATCTATTTTTCATTTATCTGAAATATCTTGTATCCCTTTTATTACCATTTTTACATCTGATTTATATTAATTTTTCTTTTCCAAATTTTACTTTTCTCAGTAAAGATATTTTAATTTCATTTTTTGATTATTATATTTTCTATTATAATAATTTATGAGTTTAAAAATAAAAATTACATTCTTTTTTGTTTTGTAAATATCATTCATAGACTGAATTACTTCTAAAATCTTTTGAGAGAACAATTTTATTATGAACTTAGAAAACTTTAAATATATGACTAATATTTTATGTGGAAATAACATTAAGAGAATTTCTAATATCTTTTGAATTTTACTATTTCTTTATTAATATCTTTAGATTATTTAATTTCTATTATATCTTAATATTTATTCCTTGACTTTTATTTGTAAAAAAATAATAGTTATATTATTTCATTTTCACCATCAATATTATTTATTTTATGAATATTGTGTTTATCTCTCTTTTTTTTATTAGTTTTTTAATTCTTCATCCCTTGACTCTTATTTTTCTTCAGAATTATTATCTTCATTTATATATTATTATATTCATCATCTCGTTTAAAATTGTTCTTATCATTTTCTTTCTTATTAAATAAATTGAGTATCATCTTTAAATATTACTTTTTTATTTTGTTTCGTTTGAATATTCAATATTATTTTTATAGAGTAAAAAATAGATGGAGAGTAGGAAAGAAAGTTAGAAAAACTTTATGAACTATTATAAATCTTCATTAAAAATTGAAATTTTTTCTCATTTTTTTTCTTTTAATTTAGGAAATCTTTCTATTATCTAATATTTCTTTTAACGTTAATTCCAATAAAAATAGAATTATTAAATTACTCATTTAATATTACATTTGATATTTATCTAAAAAAAAATTATTAAAAAAAAACTATAAATAATAATATAAAAAATCAATTTAACTCAATTTTCCTTTGATTAATAGTTTTTTCAAGATCATCAATTGACTTTTCTAATCTACACCTATTATCACTAATAACATTATTTAAATGATTAATTCCATTATGATTAATATCAATAGTACAACATTCAGAAGAAGAAACAATAACATCTAATTCATTTATTAAACTTTGATTTTGATCAGTTAGAATTAAAATATGTTTTTTTAACTTACCATTTTCTTCAATTAAAAACTCTTTATCTCTAATTAATTTCTGAATATATATTTTATTACATTCACAGTTAATTCCACAATCATTAATTAAATCTTGACAACAACATAATTCACAATAACAATTACAATTACATGAACATTTTCTTTGATAATATGAATTTCCTCCATTAATTTGACTTATTCCACTTATATTGTTTAATGAAGGAGAATTTGATAAATTATAATTATGATTATTATTATTTGTTGTATAAGTTTTATCTGAAATTATATTAGGGTTTCTTTGTTTATAAGGACTATTTATTCTAGAAGAATTATATGTACTTTCATTTGTTGAATTCATTGGATTTTTAGAAGAAAAAATATTTTTTGTACTTTGAGAATATATGGTTCTTTCTTTTGAATAATCATTAGGAGAATATGATGTATTTATATTTCTATTTAATGAATATTTATCATTATTTAATCTCATTGAATTTGGAGAATATATATTTGAATTATTAGGGGAAAATGAACTTTGAGGGGAATTCATATTTACATCTTTAGGATTTGAATAATTAAAAGATTCTCTATAATTATAATTATAATTATCATAAGATCTATTATTATTATTCTTATTTTTATCATCAAGATACATATTTGTTCCGTTTGGATTTATATAATTTGGTTCATATATATATCCTTCATTAATAAGTGGTTCACTATTATTGTTTTTATAAGGACTAGTTTTTTGTCTTCCTTTTAATAAAATTTTTTGATTTGGATTTATTTTTCTTAATATTGTGTCATTATATTCTAAATCCATATTTTCATTCAAATCATTATTTGGAATATATTGATTTTGACTATTATTCTGTAATGCTATTTGATTTATTAATTCTTTTTGTTCATCTTGTTTTTTTTGAAGATCTTTTGATATTTTAACTAATTTTTTATTATCTAAAAGTAATTGAGTGTTTTTATTTTTCAATGTAGTTTTTTCTCCTTTTAAATTATTTAAATCATTTTGATATTTTTCATTTAAATTTGTTATTTCTTTTTCAAAAGTAATTTTAGTATTTTTATTAACTTCTTCTAACTTTTCAACTTCTCTATTTAATGAATTAATATCATTTAAACTTTTTTTATAATCTTCATCTAATTTATTCTGGGTTTCATTTAATTGATTATATTTATTATTTAAATTATTATAATCATCATTTAATTTATTATGAGTTTCAACTAATTTATCATTATCTTCTTTTAATTGATTATAATCTTCATTTAATTTATTATGTTCTTCAATTAAATTATTATTATCATCAATTAATTTATTATGAGTTTGATTTAAAATATTATGTTCTTCATTTAATTTATTATTATCATCAATTAATTGATTATGAGAGTCTATTAATTGATTATTTTCTTCATTTAATTTATTATGAACTTCAATTAATTTATTATGGGAATTATTTAATTTTTCATTATCCTCTATTAATTGAGTATATTCTTCATTTAATTTATTATTTTTTTCATTTAATTTTTTATATAATTTATTTATTTTTGTGTTTTCCTCATTTAATTTATTGTGTTCTAAATTTAATTTATTATTTACATCTCTTAACTTTTTATGTTCTGAATTTAATGAAACATGTTCTTGATTTAATTTAATATAGTCTTGATTTATTTTTTCATAATTTTTTTTTAATTTATTAATTTCAATTTCATTATCAATTATTATTTGATTTAATTTTTCATTTTCTTCTTTTAATGCATCATAATTACAATTTAAATTTTTTAAAGCATCATTTAAATTTTCAATTTCTTTAATATTTTCTTGATTTAATCTTGAAAATTCTTCATTATCTTTTTTAGAATTTTCAAAAAGAGAATTTAATTGATTTAGATTTTCTTCAAGTTTAGAATTTCCAAGTTTTAAATTAGTAATTTGAGAAATAAATTTTTTATTTTCATTTTGGGAATTTTTATTTTCTACTATTGATTTTTCAAAATCAATTTTTAAAAAATCATAATCATCCATTAATTTAGAAATTTGATTTTTTAAATTTTCATTTTCTTCAAATAATTTTTTATTCATTACTTTTTTATTTTCTAATTCTTCTTTTAAAGATTCATTTTCTGTTCGAAGATCTGAAAGAGTTTTTTCATAAAATTCATGAGATTGTTTTAACTGATATTCCAGATTATTTTTTTCTTCAATTAATTTTAAATTATCTGATTTTAATTGTTTATTACATTCATCTATGCATATAAAATTATTTAATTTTTGCTCTGCTTCAAAAGTTTTTGATTTTAATTGAAGAATTATTGAATCTTTTTCTTCTTCATTATGACAAGAACAATTACATATACAAGTCGACATATTTTTTATTAAATTTAAATTAAGAAATTAAATAAATAATAAATTCTAAATAAAAATAGAAAATATATTTTTACTTTTATTTTTTTAATTATCATTGAAAAGAAGAAGATATTATAATTGAAATTGGGATAATGGAGAAATTGAGAGAATTTCATAGAGGAACAAGAGAAAAAATTGGAAAATATGTTTAGGATGAAAATAAAATAAAGAAGGAAATGAAAATAATAGGAGCAACATGAACATGGAATTTATATTCAAATTTATAGAATTATTCAAGGATTTTGGCCAATTAATCTTAATTATTCTATAAAAAAATAATAATATAAGTCAAATATCTAAAAATAGTAAAATATTTAATTGGTAATAAATTATTTTTTAAAATGATAATAAAATATTTTTATATATTTTAATTTTTTCATTTTTTATAATTATTTATGGAAAGTATAGAAGAAAAACAAGAGTATTTAAGAACAAATATACTTGAAAATGGTTATGACGCAGAAGAATTCTTATCATATTTACAAGATAAAAAAGGAGAAGAAGGAGTGGATTTAAATTTATGGAGTTTTCAAGATTTAAAAAATGTAGTAGAAGAATTTACTTTAAATCATGGATCGGTTGAAAAACAAGAAGAAATAAAAAATCTTGAAAAACCAATTGACAATAATAATATAAATAATAATGATTATATCCCTCAAAATATAAATCAAAATTTAATAAATAAAATTGAGAACAATTCAAATGAATCAATAATATGTAAATTAAATGAAAAGACTCAAATTTCAAATATAAATAAAATAAAAATAAAATTAGGATATCCTTTGGTTGTTGAAGGAGGATTTTTTTCAAGAGGTTATGTAACATATTCAATAAATACAATACCTTTTGATTTAAAAGTAAGAAAAAGATATAGTGATTTTCTTTGGTTAAGAGATATATTATGTATAATATATCCAAATATGGTTATTCCACCAATGCCAAAAAAAAATTATGGTTCAAAATTTAATGAAGAATTGATCAGTAAAAGATTAAGAGCTTTAGAAAGATTTTTAAATGGAATTTCCATTCATCCTTTGTTAAGGAATAATCAAATTTTTTATGATTTCCTTTCAAATAAAGAAGAAGATTTTAACAGAAAAAAAAATGAATATAATAAAATTCAATCTCCTCAATATATTAACGATTATAAAACCATTAATGGAGAAGCTAATATTTCTTTATCATATGAAAAAGAAGAATATTTAAAAAAAATAAAAGAAATTTGTATAAATTATCAAAATGATTTATCTAATATAACAAAAGCCTATAAAAATTTAATAAATACGTTGGATAATTTAAGTGATCAAATGAAAAACATTTCTGAAATTTGGAATAATTTGGGAAAAAAAAGTGAAGAATATCTTGATAATCAAAACACAATTGATTCTTTTTATACTTTAAGTAAATTAATGAGTGATTGGTGTGATGTAGAAAAAAAAAGTGCTTTAATTTTGAATACTGAAATAAAGGAATATTTTAGATATATAAAAAATGAATATAAATCTCTAGAGGATTTAGCAATTAAAACTGAAAATAATAGAAATATTTTTATGAAAAACTCAGAAAATTTAATATATAAAAAAAATAATTTGTTTCAAATTGGAAATATTCATAATTGGGAACTTGATGAGCAAAATATTAATGATGTAAATTTATTAAAAGATAAAGAAATTGCTTTTACATTCATGTTACCTAATGAAACAAGAAAAGTTTTAGGTGAAAAAAATTTATTTTCTTTTTATCTAAATAGTTTAATTGACGAATATAATAGAATAAAAGATTTAAATAGTATTAGAAACAGAAAAGTGGTTAAAAAATTTACTAAAGATATTTTAAATAATTTTGAAACTTTCCAGACAAATTTATCAGAATATATCAATCAATTTCAATTAGAAGAAACAAAAGAAATAGAAGAAACAGAAGAAAGTATTGAATAGGAAATAATTGAAGAATATAAAAACAAAATAATAATAATAAATTTAATAATTAAATAAAAGAATTTTATATACATTGTTATATATATTGTTTAATAAAAAATAAATCTAAAAACTAAAATAATTAAAAAAATAAAAAAAGTATGTCAGAAAAAGCAAAACAACTTAGAAAATTATTAAGTAAAAAAGCCGAAGAAAAAAGAAATTTAGAAAATCAACAAAAACCGTTAATAAAAAAAGCAGCATCAAATAAAATAGACTTTGACCCTTTAAAATTTTTTGAAGAAAAAAAAAAAATAGAAATAGAAGAAAATGGGATTTTAAAAGATATATTAAGTAAAAAAAAAGATGAAGAAATTGAAGAAATTGAAGAAAATATAGAAAAAGAAGAAATAGAAAAACCAAAATTGGGAAAAATAATATTAAATATAAAAGAAAAACCAAAAATGAGTGAAGAAAAAAAAAATAAATTAATAAAAAGAATGAATACTGCGATGGAAATTCAAAAAATGAAAATAGAAAAAGAAGCAATATTAAAAAAATCTGATAATATTTTACAAAGAGCAAAAATGTATGAAAATAAAATTTCGAATGAAAATGAAAAATAAATATATCAAAGAGTAAATAAAATACTTAATAAAACAAAAATACTCAAAAGTAATAAGCGAAATAATCATATTATAATTATTTTATAAAAACATTTATAATTAATTTTATATTAAGATTAGATTCTTATAATTTGAATTAAAAAGTATAATTGTTTTATTCGATATTTAAAATAATTAATATGTCTCAAAATATTAAAAATCCTAAATATAATTTAGAATTAGAAAGAATTTTAGATAATTTTCCTAAATTAAAAGAATGAAAATATTATTTTGATGAATTTAAAATTGGAAATGAAAAATTATACTATAATAATCTATTTTCCATTTTCATAAGAATGTATTAATGTATTAATTCATTTTTAAAGAAATTAAAATTTTATTAAATATCAATAAAATGAGCAATATTATTTTTATGTAGATAAAAAAATCAAATAATTCGACTCTACTATCATTTTGGTTTATAATATTTCCTTCATTAATAAATTTAATTATGAAATTGTCAGTCAACAAAGTTAATGAAAAATATACATTTATCATTGAATAAAAGAAATTACTTTTAATGTTTATATTTTTCCCTTTTTTTTTCTTTTTATCCTCTTATTTTACCTTATAAATCTTTATTTTTCTTCATATTATTATTCATTATTTTTCTCTTTTTTTTCTTTTTATATAGTTTAACTTTAGAAAAACCAGTATAGGAAAAATGAGGTCATAATTTTTAGAATTTTTGAGAAGGGAAATGTAAATGTCATTTTTTTATTTTTTATAAATAATGATATTAAATTAATTTAAAAAATATAAAAAGTGTGTTAAATATTATAAATAATTAACTTAAAAGTCAATAAAAAAAACAGTAAAAAGAAAAAATATTAATAACACTTGTATAAATTATGAAGAACTAAATTTCAATTTAAATAAAAGAGTTTGTGAAAAAGATTCATCATCATAAACAAAAACTAAAACTTCTTTATTACCGACTTGTGATTGTCTAGAAGCAGAAAATCTAATATTTTTAGTTTGATTTCCCATAAAATTCATTTGATTATCAACAACATTAAGAAAATATTCATTATTACTTTCAAAAAATAAAGTAATTTCTTCATCAAAAGGATTAATAAATTCATATTTAAAATTAGTAATTCTTCCAATTATACAATCAACTTCAATAATATTTTCAAATTTTGGTTTTAATACTTTATATTTAATTAACCAACTTTTAAAATCTTCTCTTTTTTCAATATCAACACATTTTAAAACAGCTTCTTTTCTTTTTTCACTTCTTGGAAAAAGAATAAAATTAACTCTTGCTTTTCCATTTTTAGGCAAATTAAAATTTTTTCCACTTCTTCCTGGGAAAAAAATATGTTGAGAATTTGAAAAAAATTGAAGGTCCTTATCTTCTATATTATTATTTACTTCTAATATTTGAATTTTTTTATTTCCTAAATTTGTGGATAATTCCATTATAACTACTGATGTTATTTCTATTCTCCATGTTAAATATAAATTAGATTTTATTTCATCTAAATAAAAATATAAGTTAAATGAATGAAATGAATCTTCTTTTTCAGTATCTATTTTTATATAAAAGTTTAATGAAGGATCTATGTTCAAAAATATTTTATTATCTGAACAATAATAATTATTTTCTAATTGCATAGTTTTTTTTCTATTATTTTTGAATGGATTTATTAAAGGAATAATAACATTTTTATTACTTTCAACATAATATTGAAAAATATGATCAATGATAGGAAAAGAATATTTAATTATTATTGTTAAAGTATAATATGGTTTATCATTTAATCTCGAAATATAAACATTATATTTTTTTTCTTTAAAATCAATATCATAAGTTAATAATTTAAATAATAAAGGAATACTTTCATTAGAAGCCATTTGGAAATGATAATTATTAGATATAATATTATAATTATTTGGTTTAATAAAACCTTGTTTTCTAACTAAGCTTTCCCATTCTTGAGGTGATTGAACAACAGAAATAATATCATAATAATTATTATTATATTCTTCTTCATTATCAGGAAAAATAGTAATATGAAAAGTATCTTCACTACTAGAATGATTAGAAACAATATAATTAAAATAATGTGGTTGACCAACAATTAAAGTAATTTCAAATATATTTTGATGATTTTCTTTTGAGACATTTTTTAATACATTTCCTCTTTCAGCATCTCTATATTGTTCTGCCATTTGTAATTGTTTTAGATTATTTTCTTCAATTTTTTTTTTTCTTCTAGATTCACTTAATTTTACTTCTTCTTTTTCCCTTCTATTGCTTCTTTCATAGTTTTCATTAAAATATCTTAAAACTCTTACTTTTTTTTCTACTTCAGGAACCATTCTCATTTTCCTATATTTATTCATTTGATATTCTTTTTCATCAGGTATTTTTTTATATATTAATTCTTCCATTCTTTCTTTTTCTTCTTGAGTTAAATATGACATTGGAATTGGTCTTGAAACAACTTTTTTTTTCTTTGTAGAATAATTATAACCTAATTTACTATCTAAATATTTTAATTTTTGAGGATTATATTCAAAAGATTTTGAAGTATTTCCTCCTTCATTTTTTAATAAAATTTCTATTGCACCTTTATTTTCAAAATAATTATCATATATATCATATAGTTTAGTTTGATTAATTTGATGTTTTCCATTTCTAATTAAATCTTTTAAAGGAACTTTAATAAATCCAATACAAAAATTTTTTTCAACATCCATTACCTTAATTGGCATTTCTCTTGTTAATAAATAAATAATAAATTCTCTAAAATCAATAGTATTATCAATTGAAGGATCAAATTTTAATTCTACAATAACTTTACTTTCTTCTTCATCATTTGAATATTCACCTTCTTCATTAATTAAAATTAATAAATTATCATAAAATTTATAATTATTATTAGGTAATTTAACATTACAAACTGGGGATACAAGATTTTGTTTATTAAAAAAATCAAAATAAAATTGAAGTTTATTTGGAATTTCACTTGTTCTTTTTATTTCTTTTGGAGGTTTATAACCTAAAAATTGAAAAGTTATATAAGAAGTAAATTCACCATTTTTAATTTCTTTATCAAATGTATATTCAATTAAATTATCACTAGGTGATTTAATATCTAAAGATAATATTCCTTTAGATATTAATTCAGATTTATCTTTTAAAGGAATATTTTCTTGTCTTTTATCATAGATTAATTTAGGTTGATATTCCTCTTCAATACTTTTGTCTTCGTTTTCTCTTTCAATTAATTTATTTTTATAATCTAAAAATTCTCTATTCTCATTTGGTTTTTTTTTAATATCAGAATCAATAATTTGAGGTTGTTGATTTATAATTTCAGTGGTTTCTTTTTCAATAATTTTCTCTCTATATTTTTTATAAAATTCTTTAGTATGTGAATTAAATCCAGTTTCATTTTTATCAATATTATTATCTATTTGATTAGAAGCTTTATATGTTTCAGGAATTGAACTTTCTCCAATTGGAATTTCTTCATTTTGAAATTGGATTGAAGGATTTAGAATATTATTATTATTAATGTTTTTTAAATTATTTTTAAGATTTTCTATATCTAGATCCTTTTTCTTTATTTCATTTCTTAATTTTTCTATTTCTCTTTCATTTTCTACATTTTGGAAAATCATTTGATTTTTCTGATTAAAAATACTTTTTTCAATATTATATTCTGGGATTCTTCTATCATCAAAAGTACCTTCAAATGGGTTTTTATCTTTACTTAATATAAAATTAATTTTAATATTTTTATCGATGAAATAATCCCATAAATGTTCATTATATATTGTTTCTCCTGGTCCAGTTATAAAAAAGCTTTCCCTAAATATATTATCCATTTCAATTCTTTCAGGAACGTAAACTGAATATGCAATTGGAATATTTAATATTTCATCTTTTTGATTTTCATATATTGGTACTAATATAGTATAATTTAATTCTATTATAAAAGCACATGAAGCTTGATTATCTGAAAAATATTTATCTATTGCTAAAACTCCTTTGTACATCAAAGTGTTTTCATCTTTTTTTATTAATGTTATCGAATTTTCTAAACCATTTGAATTTATAAAACACCATGTATTATGTAAACCACATTTTAATCTTCTTTCTTTAATTACAACTTTATTATTATTTTTCTCATATATATTATATTTTTTTTCTCTGTAAGAATTAGCAAATTCAATTAATTTATCTTCTAAATCATTTCCAATATTAATATAAACATTTTTCAAATAAGCATCTTCAAATAAAACTACTTTAATTTCCTCATCAAAAAAAGGTTTTTTAGGTAAATATCTCAAAAGTAAACCAGGTAAAGGTTCATTATATCCTAAAACAATATAATTAGGTAATAAATAATTAATTTCTACTAATTGTGGATAATTAATAGATTCATATTCTAATGAAGCACCATTAATTTTAATGTCTTTTAAATCTTCAAATTTTTTAAATAATAAATCTCTTGGAGAACCTAAAAAAATATCTGATGTATTGAAAGAAACTTGTTGAGTTGGATGATCATTTGGATCTCCAGAAACATTCCTATTAACTTTTAATATAGTCCAACCTTCACAAGATTGATTTATAATATCTTCATTTTCATTTGTTTCAACAAATATAATTTGTACCACAAAATTATCATTATTTGGATCTGGTGATAAAACATAAGCATAAAATGCTTCTTGATTTAATAATATTATTTGAAATTTATCATTTATTTGCACTTCTATTTTTTCTGAACGATATGTATTACCATAAAATTTGTCATTCAATGAATTATACATATTTATAAAGTAACGTATGAAATATTTATGTTTTGGAATTGTTTTATCTATTATTTTTTTTATTCCATTTAATTGAATTATTTTTAATGAAAAACCTTTTGATTTTCTATTTTTATCTAATGTAGTTTCTATGTTTATACTATTGTTCATATTTCTTTCTATTGTCTTTAAAAAAATCCGTAGATTCTTTAAACTATTTTCTCCTTCATATTTAATTCTATTGCTTAATGTAGTCATATTCATTTTTTATATAACCTTAAATATTAATTTTTTTTAATTTGATTTGAATATTTAAATTTTAAAGGTAAATAAAATATTTAACGAATAACATAATCATATTTTTTCAAATAAAAGCAATTTTTCCATGTCACTTAAATCAAAAATTGAAAAATTTTTTGAATCCAAAAAATAAAATAATATAATATTTAATTATATAAAGAAAATATTTATATAAAAATAAACAAACCAAAATAAAAAAGTTCTTCAAAAAAAAAGTTTTCATATATCCTGATCTAGCATTATATTACCGTGGGAAAGAAAAAATATTCATCGTTGATGTCTAGGATTCTAACAATAATGGATATATTTATTGAATTTTTAATAGGAAATTTATCTATAGATGTTTTTGAGAAAAAAACCCCACATCATTTTACTTTCAAAAATATATGGAAGAAAAAGAGAATTACCCATTGATTATCATTAATGTTACATTATATATCATTATATAATAGTGAAAATCAACGAAGAGAAATTTATATAAAAGCAATTAATGTAATTGGTGTTTCAGTTAATTATGGTACATTTACTAGTGATAATGATATAAGTAAATTTCCTCATTGATTTATGAATCTTGTGAAGAAAGTGATTTAGGTTATTTTAAAGAAAGAAATTCAGTAGAACAAATAAATAATTTAATTTCTATTTGTATTATGATAAAGACATTCAAACTATTATAAGTAAAAATGATAATAAATTTATTTACTGTAGCATCACGGTGCTTCACAACATAATAATTTTGATTATGGACTTTATTATCAAAGATGACAAAATAATAGTTTAATTAATAAGAACAATTGTTATTCAAAAAAAATTGAATAAGATAATTATTGGAACTGTCATTAGTTATAAAATTATTATTTTTTGACTTTCTATCAATTTTGAACAATATGAAAATAATGATTTGTTATGGTTCATAGAATTACTAGTGAATTAAATGCTAATTCTTTTATTTTTAATCATTTATATTTTCATCCTATTATAGTTAGATTTAATTATGGATTATTATTTGATAATTTAAAAATCAAATTTCTTACAATTTTTATTATAATGAAAAATTATTCATGATAAAGATGTTTAGAAAATTTTAGGCTCATTTATTTTTTTTATTTAAAAAATTTATTGATACTTATGATAGAGATTATAGAAAAATCAAGATATTGTTGGTGTAATTGTTGGTATTCTTCAAATTATTATGTTAATAGTAAATTTTGTTAATTCTTTTTTTCAATCTTATCAAGAAATTTATGATTTTCATCAAGAACTTTGAAGTGAAAAAAAATTCTTTTACTTTATTAAATAATTGAAATAATTAAAATAAAAAAGATAAAGGAAATAATTTAGATTATCAAGTTCTTTCAA
>JAEEGL013866368.1_pt1 | contig 13124 bp, 9 predicted proteins | sample 9134231 | NCBI WGS metagenome assembly JAEEGL01 (sample SAMN16246548, study PRJNA631951) | gut metagenome | biome: gut microbiome; feature: rumen; material: fiber-attached | host: Bos | place: Iran: Karaj | collected 2018-10
CCAGCTTCGGATGGCGCTGGGGAAGAATGCATGAAGGTATCGATATCGGAGCATCCACAGGCACGCCTATCATGGCGTCCGACGGAGGTACGGTAATCACCGCCGGATGGAACGGCGGATACGGACTCTGCGTGGATATCGACCATGGCGGCGGAGTAATGACGCGTTACGGACACTGCTCCAGCATCTATGTATCCGTAGGTGAAAGGGTATTCCAGGGACAGAATATTGCAGCTGTCGGAAGTACCGGATGGTCCACCGGACCTCACTGTCACTTCGAGATCAGGATCGACGGAGTAGCGTATAATCCATTGGATTTCATATAATTCACAGGGGAAAAAATGGCAGATAAAAAAGGGGAACTGGCCAATTTCCAGGCCAGAAAGAGAAAACTGAACATTTGGAAGCTGGCAGTTCTGGTCATTCTTCTGCTGGTGGTCATCTATTTTGTGCTGTCAGCGGTGAAGATCATCAACCTCAACAAGGAAAAGACTTTGCTTGAAGAGGAAAACCAGAAGCTGAAGGAAACAGTTGAGGATCTGAAGCTCCAGCAGGAGACCATACATTCAGACCAGTATATGGAGGGACTTGCCAGAAGACAGCTGAGACTGGTCAAGAAGGACGAGATACTTTTCGTACTTCCGGAAATCAGGAAAGCCAGTGAAGGTGAGGACTCCATCTTCAAGGGCAGCACGGAGAGGGCCGCAGAAGAAGCTGAGGCTAACAGGAAGGTCCAGGAGGCCCAGGCCGCGCAGGAAGATGCTGACGCAGCAGCGGAAGGCGAAACTGCTGAAGGCCAGGCTGAAGATGCTTCCGGAGAAACTGCAGAAGGAGGATCAGGAGAAAATAATGGCTGATCTTCTTAAAATCAGAGAGACCGTCATCGTCGAAGGAAGAGATGACACAATAAATCTAAAGAAAGCCGTGGATTGTTTCACTATCGAAACCCACGGCTTCGGCATAAAACGAGAGACCTGGGAAGCCATCGAAAAGGCATACCGTGAGAGGGGGATCGTGATATTCACGGATCCGGACCACTCTGGAGAAGAGATCAGACGTAAGCTGACAGAGGCTTTCCCCGATGCGGGGCAGGCATATATCGCCAGAAAAGATGCTTTGAAAAAAGGAGATATCGGCGTGGAAAACGCTGAGCCCGAGGTGATCAGAGAGGCACTGACCAAGGCTTTGGAACGCATGAAAAAGTCGGATGGCAGGAAGACCGAGGAATCTGACGTAACCATGAAAGACCTGGAGGAACTGGGACTTTCCGGAGGAAAGGATTCCCGCGAATTCAGGGAACTTGCCGGGAAGGCTCTTGGCATAGGCTATGGCAATGCAAAGAGTTTTCTCACTAAGCTCAAAGGCTTCGGGATCATGAGAGAGGAACTTAATGAAGCTATATTCACCATCAGAAATAAAAGAGATCAGGAATAGATTCGGTTTCAGGAACTCCAAAAGCCTGGGACAGAATTTCCTGACAGATAAAAACGTAATAGACCGTATAATCGAGGGCTCGGAGATCGGGCCGGAGGATCTGGTGATCGAGATCGGTCCCGGAGTGGGAGTCATCACCAGAGAGGCGGCAGCTGCAGCAAAGAAAGTTGTGGCTGTGGAGATAGATGAGGATCTTCTGCCTGTGCTGGAGTACACTCTGGGAGACCTGGACAATGTGGAAGTCGTGAATCAGGACATACTGAAGACTGACCTCAGGGCTCTGATAGCCGCGCAGGACTTTTCCGGCAAGGTCAGAGTCATCGGCAATCTGCCCTACTACATAACCACGCCCATCATAATGAAGCTCCTTGAAGAGGAAATCGACGCGGAGACCATCACCGTCATGATGCAGAAGGAAGTGGCGGACAGGCTCAAGGCTGCACCGGGAAAAAAGGAGTGCGGAGCGATTTCACTGATGGTGCAGTATTTTGCAGATGTCAGGGAGATCGTGAAGGTTCCCAGAACCGTCTTCATTCCCCAGCCCAAGGTGGACAGCACCGTGCTGAGGCTGGACGTCCGGAAAGAGAAGCCCGTGGCCGTTGAGGACGAAGAATACTTCTTCAAAGTCATTAAAGCGGGGTTTGCCCTCAGACGAAAGACCATCGCGAACTCATTATCGGTATTAGGCGATTTGACCAGGGAAGACATCCTGAAAGCTCTTGAATCTGCAGGAATCGACCCTGTCAGAAGGGGCGAGACCCTGAATCTCGAGGAATATGCGAAATTAAGTGAAGCCTTGAAACACAAGGGCTGAGCAAAGGAAGAGTGTTTTAATGAGCGAATATAACGTTATAGAAACTGAAAGACTGAGACTGACATCATGGCAGGACACAGAGGAGGACGCACAAGGTTTGTTCCTCTGGGCGTCCAGACCTAACGTCGGACCAAATGCCGGCTGGAAACCGCATGCATCCCTGGAGGAGTCCAGGGCCATCCTCAGGGAAATGTTCATTCCCGGAGGCGACGGTTACGCCATCAGGAGAAAGGACAACGACGAGATCATCGGCAATATCTCGGTCTATGAAGATACCGCAAGAGAAGGCGTCAAATCCATGGAACTTGGATACGCTTTGAGTGACGAATACTGGGGAAGAGGCTATATGACCGAGGCTGCCAAAGCCATCATGGCATATGCTTTTGAAAAGTATGATCTGGTGATCATGGCCATACGCACCTCCGAAGTCAACTTAAGATCCCAGAGAGTCATCGAAAAGTGCGGCTTCAAATACGAGGGGACCATCAGAAAAGCCTATCATATCTATACCGGAGAAGACAGAGACAGCAGGTTCTATTCAATTACCAGAGAGGAATGGGAAAAGATAAATGAGAGGTAAGGAAATAAAAGGAATCACAGCACATGAACTGAAGAGCACAGCAGGCAAACTTCTGGTCCTTGTTCTTTGCATAACGCTTGCTTTCGGGCTGATGGCCTGCGGCAGCAAAGGAAATGACAGCGAAGAGCCGGAGCCTGCCGGGACGGAAGAACCGGCGGCAACAGAAGATGAAGGGACACTTGAGATCAATGTGAATCCGGGCCTGGAGGAGATCGCCGAAGCAGACTGGGGAGTTTGTTACGGAGGAACTTCGGTGCAGTTCGATCTTGGCATGGATGTCAAGAGAGACTGGACCATGAAACCTACCCTGGACAGGATCGACACAGGAGACCTGGAAGCACAGAAGAGCGTTCTTCAGGAAATGATGGAAAAGAGCCTTTCAGAAAGCAGTCTCGGCACGTTTCAACTGACCACGGCTTTCGAAAAGATGGAAATGTCTGAGGCCGAAGCCAAAGAAAAGGGGCTCAGAAAAGGGGACGCTCTCTCCTGCAGCGGCTTTGAAAATGAAGATCAGAATCTTATGAGCGTCGAAGCCGGGGTATACTATAATCCTCAGGAGGAGGATCATTTCCAGTATACGAGAATGGACTCCCGCAATTACACTCTGGCTGAAGATGCGGACATCCCGGAGATCTGCCGCGTCCTTGAAGAGGAGTACGGTGTCATTATTGATCCGGAACGCCTCGAAAAGGGACTGAAAGAAACCTACGACAGAGCCGCATACTACATTGTTCCGGAAAACCTGGAGTATAATGTGGAAATAAATGAAACAGAGATCCCGGACGAAGATATTTACGGTGAAGGCGGAACTTATTCGTGCTCGGTGGAGCAGACTGCAAACGTACAGTCCAACATATATTCTGAAAAGGTCACTGTGAGAATCTTTGCGCAGCAGATACAGATCGGAGAGGCGAATATGCGCATCCGCGTTGAAAGAAGCAGAAATTACAAAGACTGATGCCAGCATTAATGAAAGCCAGTCCATGTAACACACGAAAAAGGCAATAAAAAACCGCACCCTTTCAGGTGCGGTTTTTCAGTTGTTACTATTCAACTGCTTCCTTGATTTCTTCAACTGCATCTTCAGCAGCAGCCTTAACTTCCTCCACGGGGTCACCGTCGATGATGTCGCCGGCTTTGTCCTTGATATCGTCTACGAATCCGCCGACTTTCTCTTTGGCGTCGTCTACGAAGTCATTGACCTTGTCCATGAAATCGGGAGCGGCAGCTTTTACCTTCTCCTTGGCATCGTCTACGAAATCATTTACCTTATCCATTACGTCAGGTGCTTTTTCTTTTACCTTTTCAGATACGTTGGCATAAGCGTCCTGTACCTTTACTTTAGCATCATCTACGAATGCGCCTACTTTCTCGGTTACTTCAGGAGCTTTCTCCTTAACTTTCTCGGATGAATCACCGTAGACTTCCTGAGCAGCCTTCTTGGTCTCCTGGATGTAGTCCTTGTAATCCACCTGGCCGTCTTCGTTTACATCGCCGATGCCATCAGGATTGTTTTCTTTAACTTTCTGTACAACTTTAGCAGCAGCAACAGCTCCGCCTGCAGCGGCAGCTCCGCCGAATAATTTCTTGAAGAATCCCATCTTAGTCCTCCTGTAATAAGCTTTATAGTCAATAACTCTGCAACCCTTAAGGTTGTGCCCCGGGCAGCAAAGCAATCACTACCCTGATATACACAGATATTATAGCACATTATCGCGGTAAAATGCAAAAGTTTTTATATTAATAATAAAAAAGCGCCATGAGAGGCGCTTTTAAATATATCGCGGTTATACATGAGTTGCTTCGGGACTTCCTGTAATAGGGATCTCTTCGCCTCCGTAGACCGGCGGCGCCTTGACCAGTACCTTGAAGAAATCCTTGTTTCTGGCCAGGACCTCTCGGACTCCACGATAGGCAGATCCGGAATAATGCATCTGATCTGCAGCGCCTCCCACAGCATCGATGCCAAGCTGATGGGCCGTGTACAGTGCGCGGAACTCGTGATAAGTCTGTGTCACGACGATCATGCTTTCCACCCGGAAGATGCTCTGGGCGCGGTAGACGGAATCATAGGTGCTGAAGCCTGCATGATCCAGGAAAATATCCTCCTCGGGTACGCCGGCGTTCAGGCAATACTGATACATTACGCTGATCTCGTCATATTCATCCTGCCCGTGGTCCCCTGAAAGCAGCAGTTTGGGGACTGCACCGGAATTGTACAGCGCGATCCCTGCATCCAGCCTGTCCTTCAGCATGGCAGAAGGTTCGCCGTCAGAGTACACTGCACAGCCAAGGACCAATGCACACTGGTATCCGTGGTCTGCCAGTTCCTCTGCTGTGGAGGCATCGATCTCAGAAGACTCCACGCATCTGTAGACGATGTCGTCCCTGACGCTCAGGCTGACGTAGGAGTTCAGCAAAAGCACTGCCACCAGCAGATTCACGATAAGCGCTGCGGGAATGCCGAACCTGAACTTCCACTTGCGGGTCTTGTGGTGAAAGACCAGTGAGCCGAGAAGAAGTCCGGGCCCACCCATTAAAAAGCCCCAGAAGAGCAGAGTGCTTTCCGGGATGCGGGTCTTACCGTTGATGGCCCGGCGCTTGTCGATACCCATGAGGACGAAGGCCGTAAGGTTCAATATTAAAATAATCAAAAGCGCGTATTTGATCATTAATTTCTCCTTCTTCAGGATTATAACCTATAAATAAGGGCCTTTTGTGAAGGCCCTGTGAGTTTATTGACTGGTTGTTTCTTAAAAAGTCTTAAAGTTTATTTTGTGGTATTTGCCTTAGCCCTTACAAAGAAGATGAATACCAGGGAGCTTATCAGCAGCATGTAAGGGTAGAACAGGAAAGGCATTATGTCGAAGGCGCTTACCTCGAAGCCCAGGGAAGCCGCAGCCGAAAGGGCCACCAGCATCTGCGCACCGTAGGGGATGACTCCCTGGAAGACGCAGGAGAAGGTATCGAGGATGGAAGCGGTCTTGCGGGCTGTGATGCCGTAATCGCCGGCCATTTCCTTTGCGATGGGGTTAGCCATTACGATAGCAACTGTGTTGTTTGCGGTGGCGATGTCCATGGCTCCTACCAGAAGGCCCATGCCAAGCAGTCCGCCTTTGGTTCCTTTGAAGACTGTCTTGATCCAGCTGAGGAGAGCGTCGAAACCGCCGTGCTCACGGATCAGAGCGCAGATGGCTGAAACCAGGATGGCTACCATGGTGGTCTCAAACATGCCTGCAGCGCCTGAACCCATGTTGCCGAGGAGTTCCGTGGGCGCGATGGCTCCGGTTGCCAGCATGATGACGGCTCCGGATACGATACCGATCAGAAGAACGACGAAAACATTGATTCCGATGATGCCGCCCAGAAGAACCAGTACATAGGGAATGATCTGGATGAGATCATAACTTTCTATAACAGCACCGCCCTGATAAGAGCTGAGTGAAAGCACCAGCGTCAGCACCAGGGTGACGATGGCGGCGGGAAGGGCGATCTTGAAGTTCTCTCTGAACTTGTCCTTCATCTCGCAGCCCTGTCCCTGACACGCAGCGATGGTGGTATCTGAAATGAATGAAAGGTTATCGCCGAACATTGCTCCGCCCATAACGGAACCGATGCAGATAGGAACTCCGAAACCGGAAGCCTGAGCTACTGCAACGCCGATGGGAGTGATGAGTGTGATGGTGCCTACGGAAGTACCCATTGCGAGGGATACCAGACAGCTGATAACGAAGAGCACAGCAGCCGCATACTGAGGCGGTATGATCGAAAGAATGAAATAAGCCACGCTGTTGGCGGATGATCTGCCAACAACGCCCACGAAGATGCCTGCCATCATGAAGATCAGGATCATGGTCATGATGTTGGGGTCGCCGACGCCTTTGCCCATAAGGGCGATCTTTTCATTGATGTTAAGACGCGGGTTCTGGATGCACGCAACAAGGAGCGCCACCAGGAAAACGACCACGATGGGTATGTTGTAGAATCCCATAGGGATCTTGAGCACATATTCAAAGATGATACCACAGCCCAGATAAAGTACCAGGAATACGAGTATCGGAAGCAAAGCTATTGGATTGCCCTTTTTCATAATAAATTATCCTCTTTTCTAAATAATAAACGATAGCAGTCATTATATCACTATGGGCAGACACGGTCAAATATAATAATAAGGAATAATTCATTAAAAAATCTTAAAAAAGAGAATGGCAAGCGCGAATATAACTAACAGTCATAATTATTATTGACGAATTTTTCCCGGAGAGCTTCCGCTGGTTTACATATAATGTATATTTTTTTATCAAACTACGGAAAAAACAATACATATAGTATTATTAGTAGAAATTATAATTATAATCAATAATTTTACGCAAAACTCTTCACTTTTGGTTATAATTATGCTATTATAAATCTGAATAGTATACTCGCAGGAAGTATGCTGTCAAAATCATACATCAATGACACTCAAAAGGTGTTATCTATCATCTTAATAAGCCTGAGAAAATGACTCTCAGGTGAACCGTTATCATAATATTATTTATTCCATTGGAGGAAAAGGGGATGAACAAAGACAGAAGAATCGGAAGGAAATTATTGTGTCTGGTCGTTTCATTAATGATGATCATGACACTGATTCCGAATGTTCCGATGAACCTGGCATATGCGGAAGACGAAGTTTCCGAAGTGCCCGGGGTTCAGGGAAGCACAGGCGGAACGCTGAGTGCTGAGGGAAGCAACTTCACTGTCACCGTTTCATATGGCGAAGATGCAGGCATACCGGAAGGCGCCGAACTTGTTTTAACCGAGTTCGCCGAAGGTACTCCGGCATTCAACGATGCCAAGGATGCGGTGCTTGAAAATGACGGATCTCTGGATGCGGCTACTCTCGGTATGGCAGCTTTCGACCTTACCATCTATTATGATGGTGCGCCGATAGAACCTACCGGCGAAGTTCAGGTAAATTTTGAGATGAAGAGTCTGCCTGTCAATGCAATCGAAGAGACAATAACTGTAGAGCATCTGAATGAATCCACAGGCGATGTTGTTGTGGAGACCGTTGCAGCTGCCGGCGATGTTGCAGTACAGGAAGACAGCGTATCAGGCGAATTCGCTGTAGACAGCTTCTCAACCTTCGTAATTAAATGGACGGAGGAAGAGGAATGCTCTGCTACTATCCACTGGGGTTCATACAATGATTCCGGCGAATTCGAGGAATTTGAACAGCCTACCACGATCGACTCAAGTGCAGCATCAGTGGAACTGGATGTCTTGATGGATGAGTACTACTTCGTTGGTATTGATTACAAAGAGACAGCGGACGCAGAACCTGTACATCTTGAGAATGCTACTGTACTTAAGAAAGTGGACGGAGCCTGGATGCTCGGTGAGACAGCCGTAGCAGATGGCAGCCACATCTACGTCAATTATGCGCCTAAGGGAAGCGGCGGATACACACCACCTGAACCTCCCACTCCTGAAGTACTTGCACCTGAGACTGAGAAAACAGTAACAGAGAATGCAGATGGCACATACACTATCCAGCTGGATGTTTTAGGACATCAGGAAGAGGAGATCACTCAGGTTGGAGCCAATGTAATAGTCATCATGGACATCACCCAGAGTATGACCAACAACATGCCCGGGGGCGGCGGCACACGTATGGCAGCAGCCAAGAGAGCGCTGACGGCGCTTATCGACACGCTGGAACCGGATACAAATAACATCAACTTTACTGCGGTCAACTTTGGAAACAGCGCCAACTATTCCAACGGCACAGCCTGGACATCTGAAGAATCTGACATGAGAGCCTATATAAGCGGGCTGCCCGATAATCCCAGCGATCTGGGTACCTGCTGGCAGGCCGGTCTTCAGGGAGGTATTGACAGAGTAGGTACCGCCCCTGCGGGAAATGAGACTTATGTTATCTTCGTTACAGACGGTAATCCGAATGGCTGGGTCAATGCTCAGGGAAGATATCAGCAGCAGGGTGCCGGCGGATTTGTTCAGGCAGCCTACAATGCCGCAGTTCCCAATGCCAACACACTGGCAGGAATATCCCATCTTTATGGCGTTTTCGTCGGTGATGCAGATGGATATGATCACCTGGAAGACCTGATCAACAACGCAGGCGGCGATGGTGTTATCAATGGAAGCACAACTGCTGCGATCGAACAGGCTTTCTCAGATATAGCACAGACGATCATCGATAACCTCGGTGCCGGCAATACTGTTGTAGATGACGGTATTCCCACCCTTTCAAACGTAAGTGCTAACGTTTCTGCAGGCGAGGCCGGAGCATTTGAATACTACATCACACCTAAGAACGGAACTCGGACAAAATGGGATGAGGCTCCGGGCGCAAGCTATGACAAGACCAACGGCGTTACCTGGGATTTAAGCGAAGCAGGCGTTCTTCAGGACGGATATACCTATACCCTTAAATTCACCGTATGGCCGAGCCAGGCAGCATACGATCTGATCGCTGACCTGAATAACGACAAGGTAGACTTTGATGATCTTACTGAAGAACAGAAGAACTCAATCACCGGATCCAAAGAGACGGGATATACATTAAAGACAAATACTCATCTGTTCACCACCTTCACCGATCTTGATGGCAAGGAGTACAGAGAGGAGAATGATGCTCGTCCTGCAGCAATGGATCTTCCTACCACAACCATCTCCGTTGTCAAATACTGGAATAATGAGATAGATGCCAGAACCGCGGATAAAGTCACCCTGACTGTCACGAGAGACGGCGAACCTTATCTGGACGTTGATATGGGAGATCCTGTACAGACAGGAGCTCATACCTGGAAACAGGAACCTACAGACGAGATCTATATCTCCTATGGTCAGATCGCAGGCGGCGTTGTCAAAGAGACAGGCCATGAGTATACAGTAATAGAGCCCGAGAACTTCTCTTATCGCTGGGATCTGACTGCAGACGTCTATCGTCCGATGATCATTGACGGCGTTAAGAAGGTTCTGATCAAATCCGATGAAAAGCCGGCAGGAACAGAAGGCGAAGACTATTATGTAATAGACGATAAATACTATGAGGTTTCAGATCAGGACGATCACAACGTGCTCGTAGCATACAATGACCGTCGAAGCAATCTGGCAATCAATAAGGTAGTGACCGGAACCGGCGCACCTGCAGATGCTGTTTTCGCAATCGAATTCACAGTAGATGACGTTAACGGAAATCACCCTGGTGATGAAGCCTACGACGAGTGGTATGACACCCTGTGGTTTGCAGTTCAGACCGATCCCACAGACAGAGATACTGTCGTTAAGGAAGGCGTGACAGTAGAAGGCGCTACAGCTGAGGACGGAAATACCGGTTTCTACTGGTTTGACAATGGCGGAACGGTAACAGTTTACCTTAAGGCCGGCCAGTACATCTGCCTTACAAACTTACCGAAAGATGCAGAATACACAGTCAAGGAACTTCTTGGCACAGATATGCCTGACGGATTCCAGTTCGTTAAGGCAGAATCCGATGCTGATAACAAGGCAGGCGGAGAATCAACTCCTGCTGAGATCGATGAGAACACCGCAGAAGGAACGATCGACCAGTCTAATACAGATTATTCTGTAACTTATACCAACAAATACGAAAAGAAGGATATCACATTCACCAAGAGCTGGGCTGATGAAAACGACCTGGATAAAATCCGTCCTGACGCTACTGCGTTCAAGAACTACATCACCCTGATGAATGGCACTGCCTCTCTGGCAGACAAGGGCTTTACACCTGAAATCACTGACAACAAGGACAACACCTACACAATCAAGTACACAGGAGTGCCTGTATACATCAGTAATGAGGAAGTTGAATATAAGCTGTCAGAAAGCGAGATCACAGGATATACCACAAAAGGAAGCCCTGCTGCGGTGGGCGGTACGATCACGAATACTCATGTGCCTGTGACCATGGATGTAAGCGCCACCAAGACCTGGGACGATGCAGACAATAACGACGGCAAGCGTGCTGACGTGACCCTTATCCTGTTAGCGAACGGCGAACCTGTTGCAGACAGCAGCAAGAAAATTGCAAAGGATGCTACAGGAGATGATCTGACAGTCACATGGGAGAAGGTGCCTGTTGCTGCAGCCGGCGATCCTATCACCTACACCGTAAAGGAAGACGGTGAAGCTAACGGCAAGATCACCATGAATGGCGCAGAGTACACCGTTACTTATGGCGGCGATGCAGAGGAAGGTCTCACCGTTAAGAACAGCTACACACCGGCAGAAACAACACTTACCGTTACCAAAGTCTGGGACGATAAGGATGACAAGGATGGCCTCAGAACCGATTCTGTCAGCGTACAGCTCATGGCAGACGGCAAGGCATCCGGAGAGCCGGTTGAACTCAGCGAAGAGAACGGCTGGAAATACGAGTGGACAGAACTCGCAGCCTATGCTTCAGGAAACCCCATCGCTTATACTGTGACTGAGGAAGAAGTACCTGAAGGATATGAAGCAAAGATCGGCGACGTTACCGGCGATGCCGAGAATGGCTACAAAGTGGAGATCACAAACTACCATAAGGCTTCATACGACAAAGTAATGTCCGATCCTCCGGTACAGAAAGTCGTAAACGGCAATCCTTCCAAGCAAGAGACCTTTACCTTCCAGATGAAGGCTCTCACCGACGGCGCACCTATGCCTGAGGGATCCAAGGACGGAGTCAAGAGCGTAGATATCACCGGATCCGGCAGCTACGAGTTCGGCGAGATGTACTACGAGAAACCGGGTCAGTGGAAGTACGAGATCACTGAGGTCAAGGGAAGCGCAGAAGGCTACACCTATGACTCCACGGTATACACTCTGATCGTTTCCGTAAAGGAAGTTGCTGACGGAACTCAGTACAAGCTGGAGAAGACAGAGGAGATCGTCGGAGGCAACGGCAAGATCGTATTCACCAACGAATACAAAGAGCCCGCAGTCAAGACCGGCGACACCACGATCGTAACACCTTACATCGTTATAGGTATCTCCGCACTTATCCTTCTGCTTATGCTCCTCCTCAGAGGAAAAAAGAACAAAGCATAAGCTGTAAACAAATGTCCTGAAAAGGACGTCTGAATAACAGACAAAGACCCGCAGGGGCCGGAGCGATCCGGCCCCTGTTTTTTTATTTGCCCGGGATTATAAGGTGGCGTGAATAATAATGACAATAAAGTGCTTTTAAGAGGCTGAAAACCGCCATAAAACAGCAAATAAAGCAGAACGAAATGTATAAATATTTTTCATAAAAATATATAACTTTCGCTTATATTTTGGACTGTTCTGTGCTATAATACTATAGTATGGATGATAAAATGGTCTAAAGTGACGGCATATGCGTATTTTGTCAGAAAATTCTGATAATTTGCACGCCAATCCGGCCAGGAGAGACCGTTTTGATCCGGTTTTCATTCACGAAGTTATATATCCTTAGGTACAGGCCTAAGTTTATATAAATCTTCTAATTGTAAGTTATTATCAGGCATTATTATTAGCCAGAGGGGAGAAAAAGAATGAGAAAGAAAGACAAAAAACCCGGGCTTAGGAAAGGATTAGACACAGTTGGCATGCGTTTGCTTGTCATCACTATGGCTATCCTCATGACTTTCCAGTTCAGCACAGCTTCCTTATCAGGACTTGCTATCGCCGATACCGACACGAGCGAAGCAGCAGTTCTTGAGGCAGAGCAGGCTGCAGCAGCTGAAGAAGTCACGGCACCGGAAGAAACTCCGGAGGTGGCGGCAGAACCTCCTGAGGAAACAGGCGAAGAGCCTGTTGCAGAGGTTGAAGCAGAAGCACCTGCTGAAACCACAGAGCCGGCAGTGGAAAACGAAACCACTGAACCCGTTCAGGAAGCACCCGCTGCAGAGCCGGTCAAACTGAACGAAGCAGGCATGGCTTTCGCAATGACTGCTCCTAACAAGGTCAACGTTAAAGTCAACGTTGAACCCGGAACCTTCCCTGAAGGAACAGAAATGGCAGTTTCTGCAGTTCCCCAGGGAGAAGTTATGGACGCTGTTTCAGGCGTACTGGATGCAGAAGTAACAGACATCAAGGCTGTTGATATCACATTCAGCGCTAACGGAAAAGAAGTTCAGCCTCAGAAAGAGGTAGAGGTTATCCTTACCACAGCCTCATTTGACGCTGACGCTGATGTAAGCGTTGTTCACGTTGCTGACAATGGCGAAGCAGAAGTCATCGAAGATGCTGATGTCAATGACACCAACACCAAGGCTGCTTTCGGAGCAGAGCACTTCTCAGTTTACGCTATCGTAGGAA
>JAEEGL014616375.1_pt1 | contig 13124 bp, 8 predicted proteins | sample 9134231 | NCBI WGS metagenome assembly JAEEGL01 (sample SAMN16246548, study PRJNA631951) | gut metagenome | biome: gut microbiome; feature: rumen; material: fiber-attached | host: Bos | place: Iran: Karaj | collected 2018-10
CACTCTTTCCATTCCGGATGCGGCTTTTTGAATCGTAGAGTTCAATTGAGCAAAATTCTTAATCGGTTGATACATTTGTGTAATTGCAAGAATAAAAGCGGTAAAATCTCCCAATGTCCATACTCCGTTAATTACATCTTTACCTCCAAACCACAATACAACGGCAACACCGGTCATAGACAATGCTTCCATTACGGGGGTAGTTCTTGCATCTACTCTTACAATTCTTTGCTGAACATTATAATAGTCTTTATTATTAACGGCAAATCTTTTTTCTTCGTGTTTTTCTCTGCAGAAAGATTTTATAACGGAAAAACCTCCTAAAATTTCTTGTAACGATGTATAAATTTCCGATATTTGAACCATACTGTCTTTAGAAGCTTTTCTTAATTTTCTGGCAAATTGTGCAAGAGGAATACCCAATACAGGTAAAACAACCACTATAAAGAAAGCATATTTCCAATGCAAATAAAAAAGTCCGCCTATCATACCGATTATTATTAAACTGTCTCTCAAAATTGTCGGAGGAACTTTTACCAAAGCATCTTGTAAACTATTAATATCATTGGTTAACCTGGACATTATCTTCGATGATGTATGTCTTACATAAAAACCGTGAGACAAAGAAATTAATTTAAAACATAAATCTTGTCTTAAATCTTTAATGGCATTTTGCGAAACATAATTTAAAAAATAACATCTGCCATAATCGGCAACGCCTTTTATAACATATATCAAAGGCATAACCAAACACAAACAAATCAAATTATATTTTGCAACGGCAGGGTCATCATTTATAAATACACCATCCATTATTTGTTTAGATAAATAAACTAGAAGACCTGCAACGGCAGAATAAATTCCCATGGATATCATTGCAAGAACAAACCTGCCTTTGTATGGCATGGCATATTTCAATAGTCGTTTGTAATCCATCATATATTATCCTCCAAAATTCTTTTTGCTACTCTGTCATATACACCTTCCGGCCCCAACTGTTGTCTGAATTTTAAAAGCTCTTTTTTTATAAGATTATATTTTTCTTGTTTCAATACCTCTAAAATATTTTGGGACAAAATTTTATCAGTTGCTCTATACTGTATACATTCAGGTATTAATTCTCTGTTTAGCAAAATGTTTGCCAATGTTATATACTTAACTTGAACTATCAATCTTGCCAACAGATAATTTGCCCACGACAATTTATACATAACAACCATAGGAATTCCCATTAAAGCATTTTCCAAACTGACTGTTCCGGATGGGCATAAAGCAACATCTATTTTTTTTCTCTCTTCAAAATCGTTGCCTTTTTTAATAGTTATATAATCGGGAATATCCTGTTCAAAATTATCAACAGAAAACAAAACAAACTTTGCATTAATTTTTTCTTTTAATATTTTTACCGTATCCAATATTACCGGCAAATGCCTTTTAATTGTATTTTTTCTGCTACCTGCAAAAAGGCCAATGGTCACAATTTCTTTAGTTTGCTCTTCCGCAGCATCATTTATATTCGGGACTAAATCAACTAACGGGTTACCTTCAAAATAAACTTTTACATTTTCCTTTTCGTACATTTCTTTTTCAAAAGGAAGTATAGGAAATGCAATACTGACATACTTTGCGATATTTTTTATTCTGTATTTTCTCGAAGCCCAAACCTGAGGAGTAACAAAATAATAAACAGGTATTTTCAACTCATGAGCAAGTTTTGCGACATGAATATTAAAGCCATAGTAATCAACCAAAATAACTTTGTTTATCTTATTATCCATAAGATATTTTTTTACGGTTTTAAATATTTCTTTTAAAAAGAAAACTTGTTTTATAGGAAAAAAACCGAAACCGTTTATGTTTACGATATCTTTAATAAAATCATCCGCAACAGTTTTTAGTTGATTTCCTCCAATGGCATAAACTTTACAGTCACGATTATTTTTTATTGATTTTATTAAATTTGCCGCATGAATATCTCCCGAAATATCACCGGCAGAAATAAAGATTTTTTCATTAGTATTCATATCTTAAAATTATATTGAAAAACAAGATAAATTTCAATAAAAACATTGATTTTTTTGACAAATTATTTTCAGAATTGATGTTTATACGAAATGTTAATCGACAAACAATATATCTTCAAGTTCTTTTAGTTGAAAAACAACTTTCTGATCTTGCGGTATTTTTAATAATAAATCTTCTTTTAATTGTGTATATTTCCCGGTTTTATCCAACTCCATTGCCTTGGTATAATCTTTTAGAGCTTGTTCGTACATATTCAACTTTTCTTCCAACATACCTCTTTTTGCATAAACAAAAGCATTTTCATATATTTCCAAAGACTTATCATAATCCTTTATCGCATCTTTATAATTACCGAACATAACTTTTATGTTGCCTTTATCCGCCATAGCCAAATCATTTTTCAATATTTTTTCATATAAACTTGCTCTCAGTATATAATATATTCTTTTCTCTCTCAATGATAAAGCTTTGGTACAATATTCAATAGCTTTATCATTGTCACCTTTCTTTTCCATAAGTTTGGCAAGAGCATAATATGTATCATCTTTGTTTGCATCTATTTGTAAAGATTTATTAAAACTTTTTAGAGCATCATCATCCTTATTCATTTCCATTTGTGTGTTACCTATCCATAAATAAGCCTGTGCGGATTGTTTTATTTTTAATGCCTTATTAAAATCTGCCATTGCTTCTTTATAATCCTGATTTTTAAGTTTTAACTCACCTCTTGCGATATAAACTTCGGCATTTTGTTTCATTTCCAAAGATTTTGTAAATTCTTGTATCGCAACAGCATTTTGATATGAACCCGCAATAGCACTAAAATAACCTTTGTCTGCCTGTGCCAAATCTTTTCTGTTGATTAATAAATACAAATCAGATCTCTTCAAATAAAACTTCTTTAAATTTTGTTTTGCTATAAAACCGACGTTTTCTTTTTCCATATCTATTGCGATTGTATAATTTAAAATCGATTTCATATATTCTTTTTGTTTTTCATAAATTTCCGCAGCCAGCACATACATTTCTGCCTTCGGAGATATTTTTAATGCTTTTTCCACGTCTTTCAATGCTTCCTTATACATTCCGACTTTATATTCCGCTTTAGCCGTTAATTCCCATAATCTAACATCATTAAACTGGGAAACAACACTCATTTTTTCCAATATTATATTTTTATAATTTCCTAATTCATAAAAGCAGTTCCACCTGTTTACTATAGCTTCCAAATTTTGTTCCAACTTAAGTGCCTTATTATAAAATTCTATAGCTTGCTCATATTTTTTTGAAGCAAAATATATTTCTGCTATTTCAAAATATACCTCTGCACTTTTTGCTATTTTTAGTGCAGCGTTAAAATCATCTATAGCTTTGTTATACTGCTTCATTTTAGCTTTTACCTTACCTCTTTCCAAAAAAGCTTCCGATGTTTTTTTCAATTCGATAGAGCTTGTAAAATCGTTTATTGCCCCAGTATTGTCGCCATCTTTACTTTTTAATAAACCCAACTTGTAATATATATCGTAAGTTTGTTTATTTCTTAAAACTTCCGTTAATTTCTTTATTGCCGAATCATAATTTTCGTTTATAGCATCAATAGCAGCGCTGTCTTCATCAACCAAATCAAATTTCTTCATGACTTTATACAATTCATATCTGTAAGTGTAGTATTCCAAATTATCGTTATCCATCTCTATTGCCGTTGTATAATCATGTAAAGCATTGTAGTTTTGTTTTATACTTTGATAAGCAATTCCTCTTCTTGAATAAAACAAAGCATTCGGTGAAACTTTTATTGCATTTGTAGTATTTCCTATCGCAGCTCGGTAATTACCTTTTTTAAAATTCGCGCAAGCTAAAAGTGCATGAACATAAGCGGAATTTTCTATTGCTAAGGCAGCATTAAAATCTTTAATTGCATCATCATATTGCTCATATAAAAGTTCGGCTTTTCCTCTTGATATATATGCACGAGAAGAAATTTCTATATCCAAAGCAGAAGTATAATCACCGATAGAGCCGTTATAATTATCCAACAAAAATTTAGCGTCCCCTCTTTCCAAAAACAAATCGGGATCTTCCTTGTCGGATTTTAAAACTTTAGTATATTCAATTACCGCTTTATAGTAATCACCGTCTCTTACCAATTTCCTTGCATTAGAGATTATCTCCTCGTCATCGGCAAAGACGATTGTTACCAAAAACATAAAAGAAAATAATAATAAAATTTTCTTTAACATAAATTTATAACACCTTAAAATATTTTGAAACAAAATCTTTAAAACTGCACTCGTACTTTTTTACATCATAAAAATAATTTTCAAATCTTTTAAAAACATCTCTCCCTTTTTGTATAGCCTTAAAATATTTTTCGTTCTCATTTATTCCGTTATCACAAACCTTTATTTGTTCCAAAACTTTTTTATATTTGTTTATGGAACTGTTTGTATTAACAACACTGATTTTCGGCAGTTTATTCTTTTTAACGGTTCTCACCTTTCTAAAATTATAAATTTTTGAAAGAATGTAAGAAAAATATCTGTCTGCTTCCGGTAAAGAATAACCTATAAAGCACCAATTATCCGCTTCCTGTAAAATACTTTCAACCTTACTCCAAATTTGCATTATATACTTATTCTCATAAATTCTGTTATTAGTAGGGTGAACAATATAAGGTTCCACAGAAGAAAGACCGCAATTGTAACATTTTTTCTTTCCAATCAAATCCAAAGGTTTGCCCTGCTTTGATATTTTGGAAAAAACTTTACCGCAAGATTTACAGAAAACCCAGTTTATAGAGCCATGCGGTCTTAACAAATTTATTTTTCTTTTTCGCGGTCTGTGAAACCATTTTTCAAGTTCGTAATTCCCTAAATCTATACCGAAATCCACATCAAAACTTTTATTTTCATCCTCATCATACATCGATAGCAATACTCTGTCTAAACAAATATCATAATTAAATGTAATAAAAGATATATCAACATTCCTTTGTTTTTTGCATCCGTTATATATCTTCTGCCCGAGTATTGTGTACGGACTTTCAGCTTTTTTATTAAAAATATTATGCTCTTTTAATTCAGCATCTGTTAAGGTTGCAAACATTATACCTTTCAACAAACTGTCATAATATTTTTTTATTTTTTCAATCTGTATATTGCCTATATTTTCATTTTTGGATATTGCCGTTTCCAAAATATTGAAAATCGTTTCCAAAGAAATATTATCTATTGACTTGTTACCCGTAAAAACTGTTTTCAACAGAGACTTTATTTCTTTCGAAACCTTTTTGTATTCCTGTATATGAGACCCTTCTTTATTCTTAAAAGCAAACTCTTGCTTTAATATGTTCTTCAAAATCTCGTCTTGTATGGGCAAGTTGTCATCTTTACTGGCACCTGCACCCATAATAAAAACATACTTTTCTTTAGGATTCAATATAAATTTATTCATACTATGCCTACTGTTCCAATATAATATTATAATCTTCCCTTGTAACAGCATCCGTCGGAATAATATCTATATCTTTCTTAAATAATTCCTGCAATCTCCTTTTTCTTTCAACAAAATATTGTGCAACATCGGGATGCAACTTTATTTTTATTTTCCCAAAAAACTTTTCTATTTTCATTTGTTCTATTTCCTGACAAACGGAAATAAAAACAGATTCTTTTGATAATATAAGGCCAAGTCCGTGACATGTAGGACACGTATCACCCAACAAAGAAAACAACGATTCTCTTTTTCTTTCTCTCGTCATTTCTATAAGTCCCAAATGAGTAATAGGCCATATTTTTATTTTAGCTTTATCGTGTTTTGTCGCTTCTTTTAATGCTTCCAAAACTTTTTTTCTGTTCTTTTCTTTTTTCATATCAATGAAATCTATAACTATAATTCCACCGATATTTCTTAATCTCAACTGTCTTGCAACTTCCTGTGCAGCTTCTATATTTGTTATCGTTCCGACTTCTTCTTGTGTATTATTATTTCCCACAAACTTGCCGCTGTTAACATCTATCGCACACAAAGACTCTGCTTCTTGGATGATAAGGTATCCGCCCGATTTTAATCTTGCTTTATTTGATCTTAATCTTTTAATCTCTTCTTCTATCCCGTAAGCTTTGAAAATAGGTTGTTTACCTTCATACAAAACAATTCTATCTTCAAGCTCCGGAGAAACCGTTCTTACAAAATCCACAACATCGTTCAACTCTTTTTGGTTATCGATTTGCATCATTTTCACATCTTCGGTAAAGTGATCTCTAACCGTTTGAAAAACAACACCTAAATCTTTATGAACACATGTCCCGCACTTCGAATTATTAAATCTGTTTATAATAGAAGCCCACAATCTCGAAAGATACTTCATTTCCCTTTCTATTTCTTCTTCGGTCGCATCCTCGGCTTCTGTTCTAACAATTATCCCGCCTGCAAGATCTTTCTTTAAATTCTTTACAATATTTTTTAATCTGTTATATTCTTCCTTGCTTTCTATCTGTTTTGAAACGCCTACACGTTTACTAAACGGCATATATACCAAAAGTCTTCCCGGTAAAGAAATATCCATCGTAACTTTAGGGCCTTTCGTGCTGATAGGTTCTTTATAAATTTGAACCATTATATCTTGCCCTACTTTCAACATATTTTCTATGTTCTTTTCATTCTTTGATGCAACAATATCCGAAATTCCCAAATAAGCACTTTTACCGAATCCTATATCTACAAAAGCAGACGATAGTCCCGATACTATATTTTGAACTTTGCCTTTGTATATATTATTTAAAATCTTTTCTGTTTCTCTTCTTTCTATAAAGATATCGGATAACCTATCATTTTCAATGACGGCAACTCTGGTCTCTTCGAAAGTTCTGTTTACAATTATTTCTTTACTCATTTTCTCTATAATTCTCACTTGCCACCTAAAAATTTATGTCCTTTTAAAAACTCATATATCTTCTTAGCCATACTGTATATCGTAAAATCGGAATTATCTTTAAGCTCACCTTTATTTTCAACATACAATGCTCTTGAAGAATTTTTTGCATAATCCGAAAGCAAATTGTTTATAGGTATATCGTCCGGATAACCTGCAAAAACTAAATTTGTTTTCGAAGTAAAAGCTTTGTTTCTTAATTTGTCTATATCAGATAAAATCCAGTCGTTTATAATTTGTATTTTTTCATCATAATCAACTGTGTTTATCGCCATTATCGATTCCAACCCTTCACTCGGGAAAGTAATAAGTTCATTCAAACCTCTCGCAAAAAATAAAACTTCCGCGGTTATTTCACCCTTATACAACATAAAAATCAGCTCTAAACCTTTATAACATAAATTTAATTTATTTAACGGATCAACCAATACTCCGTCTTCAAAACATTGCAATGCTTTTTGTTCACAACCTTCACTGTTTTCAGCTAAATAAGCTGAACCGAGTGCATAGTACAACATACTCTGCGATGGTTTTTTCTCTATTATCGAATTCAAAAAACTTTTAGCCTCATCGTACTTTTTAGCTTTTATCAACTGCCATGCCTGCTCATAGGTTTTTATAGTAGCCATAAAGTTGTTATCTACGGTAAAATTGTCCTTTAAAACATAAAAATTCGGTATAACTTTCGGTTTAAAAGTTTTATCCGGTCCGGAACCCATCAATTTATTGTAAACATTACCGATAATTTTTGTTAATTTACTGTTTCCCGAAGATCCGTATAATTTTGACATCTCATCATTAATTTCGTAAAGATCTTTTTCCTCTTTTATAACTAACGGTTTGTTTCTATCCCTGTTCTTTATATATTCGGAAAGGCCGTACAAGTTATGATAATTGGAATCACCGACATTAAGTATTACGGTCTCTTGATGTTTTTTGCTAAACAAAACATCACAAAGTTCCAAACATTGAGTTGTGTTCATATCGAACTTTGTAACTTTACTTACATTTATTTCACCCTTACCAAAATCATCGTCTATCAAACTCTGTAACATATCTACATATTTTGTATTTAAATAGTCGGACATATGCACACTATCGGTGATATACAAAATAGATTTATCTGCAAAAATAATAGACAATGGAAACAAAAGCAACGCCATAATTGTCAAAATTTTAAATTTCATAAACAGTTCCTTTATTTTCAACAAATAGCCTTTCTCTTTTAGTATACAATATTTTTACAGATTTTTCTTGTATTTTCAATAAGTTTTGCAAAATTTTTTCAAGTTTCATATTTTTTGTAGGGCCAAATCTTAAAAATATTTTTAATGTATTATCATCAACAATTTGTATTTCTCGTATAAGATCTTTCACATCTATTACTGTTTCTTTATTCTTTTTTATCTTTGTAATTAAAATTTTGTCCTGTTTTAAGTATTCATCTATATCGCTCTGTTTTATATTAACACCTTTAACCGTATATTCAGCCAAATTCACAACAGATTCTATTGACGGGAATCTTAAAGGAATATATTTTGCGTCAAGCAATTCATACCCTTCAGGTAATATTTTTGATATTTCCTGTTTTATTATTTCTATTTCAACTTTTTCAGTCAAAGATAAATCTACATACTCACTGTCACTTTCATAACCTACCGCTATCGCAGGTCCGAAAGCTGCTTTTACCTGCGGACTAAAACCGTTAGTGTATGCTAACGGCAACTTTGTTCTTTTTAATGCTCTTCTGAAAAAATCTATTTGTTCAAGTTGAGAAACATATTTTACGAAACCTTTTCTCGAAAACTTTAACAATACTCTGTTTTTGGTTTCAAAAATTTCTTTCTTTACTGAAGAGATGTTTTCCGGGAGTTTTGTTATTTGTTTTTCTTTACCTAAAACAGCATTTGCCGTTTCTTTTATTCCGTTCATGTAATCGTTATATAAAAATTTGTTATCTACCCCGAGATTTATATGTTGCCACGGTAAAACTTCATCAAAACCTCTTCTTCTGTAAACATAGAAATCCAAATCAAACCCTGCTTCTTTTATTGTTTCCATCCAAACTTCAAAATTGAATTTGTCTTTCCACTGATCAAATCTCATACCTTTTTGCCAAGCAAGATATATTGCTTTAGATACTCTTCTGTCTGCTCTTGCCAAAAAAGCTTCAACTATACTTGCCTGATGATTGTGTGCTCTGATATCTGCCGGTATTGATTTATGAGCATCCGTTATTACATTTTTAAAATATTCACTTGAAAACATCGGCTCCCACTGGAAAGCGGTTTGTGCTTTCGGGACAAAAGGAGATATTGTGATACTGAAATTTAATCTGTTAGCCGTTTTTCTTACTTTATTTATAAGATCTTTTATTGCCGTTATATCTTCCGGCTGTTCCGTGGGAAGGCCTATCATAAAATATAATTTTATTGCTCGCCATCCCATTTGATACGCAAAGTTAAGGGTATCGACTATTTCATTTTCGGACAAGTATTTCCCGATAACATTTCTAAGTCTGTCCGAACCCGCTTCCGGTGCAAAAGTTATCGATGGTTTTTTATCTCTGTTTAAATATTCGGCGACCTTTAAAGAGAATTTATTACATCTCATAGAGGGCAAAGTAACATTAAGATTTTGTTTGTAATATTTTTCGTTTGTTTGCAGTAAAAGGTCTTCCAAATCTTTATAATCTGTGCAGGAAAGAGAAGAAAATGAAACTTCTTCATATCCGGTATTTTTTAAACTTTCATCCAACAAATTTAAAACCGTCTCTACTTTTCTTGCTCGCCAAGGTCTGTAATATTTCGATGCCTGACAAAACCTGCATCGTCCGACACATCCTCTTGCAACTTCAATATTTAATCTGTTATGAACTGTTTCAACAAACGGAACAATTTTGTTGTTATGGAAAAAAACTTTATCTAAATCTACGATTGTTTTCTTTATTGTTTCAGGCACACCTTCAATATTGGGTTTTACCGATTTTACCGTATTATCATCGTTATAACTAACATCATAAAATGCCGGTATATAAATTCCTTCTATCTTTGAAAGTTCAAAAAGAGTTTGTTTTCTGCTCAACTTATTTTTTTTGCAAGTCCTGTAAGTTTCCAAAATCCTAATCATGGAAATTTCACCGTCTCCTACCGTGAACAAATCGAAAAAATCTGCAAACGGTTCCGGGTTTGCCATAACAGGACCACCGCCTATAACCAAAACATCATCTTCTTTTCTGTCTCTTGCAAAAACAGGAATGTTCGATAAAGACAACATATTTACAATGTTTGTTCCGACAAGTTCACATTGTAAACTGAACCCCACAATATCAAATTCGTTTAACGGAGTTTTTGATTCCAAAGAAAATAGGTTTATTTTTTCTTGTCTTAGTATTTGTTCCAAATCGATATCTGGAGCATAAGCTCTTTCACATCTGGCAACTTTCTTTTCGTTAACCAAATGATATAGTATTTCAAGACCTAAATTCGATGCACCTATTTCGTAAATATCAGGAAAGCATAAACATATAGATACATCGTTTTCCATATCAGGTTTATGCGAATTTATTTCATGATTTATATATCTTGACGGTCTTTGAACCAATGGTAATATTTTATCCAAATCAAGCATTTGTATTTTCCTTATTATTTCTTTTTTCTTTAAGTTCTCTTATTTTGTTTTTATACTCTTCATTTTTTTTATCAAAATTTAATAACTGCTCATAAATTTTAGTTTCTTCTTCATAATGTCCCATTATGTCATATATTTTTATTAATTGTTTACAATAATCAATATTGTAAGGTTTTATATTATATGCTTTTAATGCATATTGTTGTGCTTTTCCGTAATCTTCCTTACGATAATATATTTCACTTAATGAATAATATATCAAATCTTTACTCCCTTTCATATCTTTTTCAATTCCCAATAATGCAGTTTCTGCTTCATCAAAATTTCCAAGTACAATCAAAAAATTCGCATAATTAATTAAAGTTTTAAAAGTCGATTTTAAAGATATAGTCTTCTCAATATAATACTGTGCCTCATCTAATAGTCCGGCATCCATATAAATACCGGCCAAATTCTGACAGGCAATATAATAATCGGGACTATCCTGATAAGCATTTATCCAAAACGATTTATAGTCTTTATATTTTTCTGCTTGTTTGTATGAAAAGGAAAAGCAATATGAAAAATAAAAAACGAAAACAGTTATTAGAATAAATTTAAAAATATTTTTTAATTTATCAAATTTTAAAATTAAAGAATCCACTAAACAAGCCATAATAATTATAAAGCCTGTAGAACAAACAAAAAATCTATGATTTAAATAAATATCTTCTTTTTGCAGGAAAGTAGGAACCATCGAGAAAATTATCAGCGCACACGAAAAAAGAAATATCCTTTTAGATAGTATTTTCTTATACAAAATAAAAAGCAATATAAATATAAACAAACAATTGTAAAAAACAATTTTAAAATTTAAATTTGCATTAAAAAGAATTGTAGGTATATTTTCAGGAATAAAAAAATTATAACAATAAATTAAACTATCTTTAATAAAATTTGTACCGCATTTACCGATATTGGAAATATAATATTCATAACCTAAAGATGCCACCGAATAACTTCTAAGAATAAAAAAAGTAAAAACAAATGGAATTAAAACCACAAATAAAAGCAACAATTTATTTTTAGAAACATTAAAATCATACAAGCACAAATAAATAAAATATACCGGAATCAACGATATAAAAGTTTCTTTTGTGAACATTGAAACTACAAAGAATAAACAAAATAAAAAAGCATATTTTGTTTTTTTAGTATTTAGATATCTAATAAAGAAAATAAACGATGTTACAAAAAAAAGAGCCAATAAGCTATCGTTTCTACCGGGTATCCAAACCGCTATAGAAACAAACATTGGATGAACCGCAATTATTAACAATATGAATTTAAGTATTGTCTGATTAAGTTCTAACTTAATGCAAAACAAATAAAAAAGATACAACGATAAAACAAATAAAATTATATTTGTCAGATGATAAATTTTAAAATTATCTCTTACAAAGAAAGATTCTATTGCAAAAGAAAGAGATAAAACGGGTCTATAGTATAAAGTAGAATTGTCATAAAATGCAGACATTGTAAATAGTTTTGGAATATTTCTAAAGTCTGAAATAAAGTTAATATTATCCTTTATCAAAATAGTATCATCCAGACCGGTTGGTTCAAAATTTATTGATTTTCCATACAGAAGAAAAACTATTATAACTAATAGTATTAAAAAAAATATATTCGTATTTAAAAAAATTTTTATCTGCTTAAACATAATAACTACAGTTTTATATTTTTAAACAAATTTTTCATGTCGGTCGGTAAAGGAGCAACAAACTCCATTTCTTTACTTGTTATCGGATGAGTGAATCTAACTCTGTAAGAATGTAACATTTGTCTTGTAAATTTAATATCTTTCAAATGATCACCCCCGCCATAATCCACATCACCCAAAACAGGATGTCCTATATATTTCATATGACTTCTTATTTGGTGTGTTCTTCCGGTAATAATATGTACTTCAAGTAAAGAAACATCACGGCTTCTGGATAAAACTTTAAATTCCGTTATTGCCATTTTTTTTGCAAGAGGCCCGACTTCTATAATCTTTCTGTTCTGCATTGATCTGCCCAAAGGAGCTTCAATTCTTCCCTGTTCTTCTACAACTGTTCCGGTTACTGCCGTAACATAAGTTTTGTGTATTGTTCTTTTTTGAAATTGTTTTGATAATGATACTTTGGATTTTTCGTTCTTGGCAAAAATTATTGCACCTGTGGTATCTTTATCCAATCTGTGAACCATAAAAGGGCTGCATTTCCCTTTGAAATGATACAACAAGGCATTTAACAAAGTACCCGTTTCATGTCCGAAAGATGGATGAACAACCAAATCGGCTTGTTTGTTTATAACTATAATATCGTCATCTTCATAAATAATATTTAACGGAATGTTTTCGGGCTTTAAAGATATCTCAATATTATCTTCGATAGTATATTCTATGTTATCATTTTGTTTGACTTTATAGCTGGGATGAACCGTTTTGCCGTTTACTAACAATTTACCAGCTTTTATCAAATTTTGAAAATACGTTCTTTAATATTCTTTATGA
>JAEEGL010349787.1_pt1 | contig 13123 bp, 11 predicted proteins | sample 9134231 | NCBI WGS metagenome assembly JAEEGL01 (sample SAMN16246548, study PRJNA631951) | gut metagenome | biome: gut microbiome; feature: rumen; material: fiber-attached | host: Bos | place: Iran: Karaj | collected 2018-10
AGGGGTTCCAGGCTTTCAAGCACCTCCCGCAGGTCGGTCATTTCATAAGGAGGATCAAGAAAAACAAAATCAAAAACAATTTTCCGATCTTTAAGATTTTTGACGGCGGTTTTCCAATCACAGCAAAAAATCTCACATCTGTCTGAAAAGCCAAGAGCATCAGCATTTTTGCATTCAGTACGGTTTGCTTTTCTGTCACAGTCACATAATACTGCCTTGACAGCTCCCCTGCTGATTGCTTCAAAGCTCAGGGCACCGCTCCCTGCAAACAGGTCCAGTACGACCGTGCCTTTGATTCTTGTCTGAAGGATATTAAACAAATTTTCCCGTACTCTGTCAAGAGTCGGACGCGTGTTTCTTCCTTCCGGAGCCTCAATGATTCTGCTTCTTGCCTCTCCGGCAATGATCCGCATGTCTTTTTCCTCTTAATCTTTTTTAATTCAGCTGTTCAGGACCGTGAGCAGATCTTGCTGCACGGGCTTTTCTAGCTTTTCTTTCACGGCTGATTCTTCTTTTGTTGTTACGTGCGATTTCTGTGTGAATGTTTTTTCTCCTGGCAGGGCCCTGAAGATACCCGATTCCGTAAGACAGCGCAGGTATCAGAACAAGCACCGGGCTGATCCGTTCAATGAACAGGAGCATGTCACGGTTTTCCGCACCGGCCATTGAAATAAAGGGCATCAGCATCAGGCGGACGAAAACTCTTAAATAATCCGTAAACATCATGGAACCGCCCTGGGTATAATGAACCAATGCGCCGAAGATTTCTTCCCTTCTCGAAAAAGCATCCATCCAGGAAGGCAGTGTTCCGGATGTGATCATCTGTTTTTTAGCTGTAAAGGCAAGAATCAAAGAAGCGATGAGGAACAGGGAAGCACCAAGCAGCCCGATAATAAAACCTTTTGCTTTATTGAAGGGTATTTTTCTCTCACTGTCAGCAATCTGAATGCCGCGTTCCTGATGATTATACAAAATTTCACCTCTTGAAACGCCGTCCATTCCGAAATCGGCGCCTTTAGAGTAAAACATCAGAATCACCAGTGATTCAATGACGAGATTAACAAGAATTCTCAGGACAACACTTTTAAAACTGGTCATTGAACATATGATGAAAGTCATAAAAACAGTAATTAAAAGTATAGCGAAAAATTTCAAAGCCTGCCGTACAGTGTTTTCATCTGTCGGCGCTCCCGTCAAAAAAGGCTTTGCCTGAGCAGGCGTCTTATTGTCTTTTTTCATTCCTGTTCTTCCCCTTCTTTATAATTCCGGAATACGCGTTCCACTCTGCTCCCGACGCTCAGTAAAATCTCATAACTGATGGTGCCGCTCCATCGGGCAATATCTTCTGCATCGATTTTCTCGGCCCCGTCCCGTCCCATCAGAACAACCTCATCTTCTTCTTTTACTCCAGGTATGTCGGTGACATCCGCCATCATCTGATCCATACAGATCCGGCCTACGACTTTTGCGCGTTTTCCGTGGATAAGTACTTCCGCCTGAGTTCCCGCACTGCGATGGTATCCGTCTGCGTAGCCGCAGGTTATGGTTGCAATCCGAATATTCTTTTCTGTTCTGTATGTTCTTCCGTAACTGATATACTGCCCAGCCGGAAGATCTTTGATATAACTCACTTTGGCAGTCCATCGCATGCAGGGTTCAAGATGAAGATCCATTTCCGGAACCGGCGGGTAGCCATAAAGACTGATGCCTGCCCGAACCATATCGAGAGCAAATTCCGGATGACGATGAATGGCTGCGGAATTGGAGCAATGGCGGAGAATTTTGCTGCCCAGCGGATCTGTCAGCTCTCTGAATTTCCTGTACTGTTCAACAGTATAAGCTGTTCCTTCTTCCCCGTCATCCGCATCGGAAAAATGCGTGAAGGCACCTGTTATTCTGACATGACTTGCATGCTCTGCTGCCTCAGCCACATCCTGAAGCTCTTTTATATTCCGGACGCCGATTCTTCCCATTCCCGTATCAACTTTTAAATGGACTTCGGTCTGTTTGTTCAGGCGGATTGCTGCGGCATCGCATAATCTGACCATTTCGGGCGAACAGACCGTCTGAATCAGGTTACCGCGAACACCTTCCTCTACGTCTGAAGCTGTCACAGCACCGAGAACCAGAATCGGCGCGTCAATTCCTTTTTTGCGCAGCATCAGCCCCTCTGAAACCGATGCCACTGCAAGCATATCGGCGCCGCCTTCCAGGGCGGCGTATCCGGCTTCGGCGGCGCCATGTCCGTATCCATCCGCTTTGACAACAGCCATGATCCGGACGTCCGGATGAACAGCCTTGCGGATCCGACGCATATTCTCAGCAAGGAGATCTGTACGGATTACCCGGCGGTTTCGAGGCTGCATCCGGCTCACTTCCCTTCATCTTTCTGCATCTCATGTTTGTGAATCTGGTCATTCAGAAGATTAATGTCACCGCATCCCATTGTCAAAACAAGATCCCCGCTTTTCCAATGCCGGCGAAGCCATTGTTCGGTGTCATCAAATGTGGGCGTCCATCTGGCATCTATTCCGTTCTTACGCATTCCTTCCACAAGCATTCCGCTGTTCAGATTTCCGGGATCTTTTTCCCTGGCCGCGCAAATATCCGTCACCAGCGTAAAATCGGCAGCCTCCGTACAGGTCAGGTACTGATCAAACAGGGTACGTACCCGGCTGAATGTATGCGGCTGCATAACAGCCCACAATCTTCCTTTGCAGCGTTTCCTGGCCACAGAAAGCGCATTGCGCATTTCTGCAGGGTTGTGTCCGTAATCATGAAAGATTTCAACACCGTCAATTACGTCTGTACATTCGAAACGTCTGTGAGCCCCTTTAAATCGTGCGATAACATCAGCTGAATCTCTCATGTGAACGCCTAAAACTTCTGCCGCCGCCATTGCAGCAAGGCTGTTCATAAGATTGAATTCTCCGGGTACGGCGTTCTGAACCGTAACGGCTTCATTTCCTCGGCGAACCAGAAAGCGGAAACATCCCAGTGAATCCTCTGTTACATCTTCCGGATGCCAGTCGTTATCCGGTCCAAGGCCGAAATAAACCTTCCTGCAGCTGAGCCTCTCCATCTGTCTTCTGACTCTCGGATCATCCCCGTTTCCGATGGCTGTACCCGTTGGAGGCAAAAGTCTTAAAAACTGTCCAAAGGTTTCCTCAATTTCATCCAGATCCCTGTAGCAATCCAGATGATCCGCGTCAATGTTCAGCACAACGGCTACGGACGGTCTCAGCTGCAGAAAAGAGCGGTTAAACTCACAGGCTTCAGCTACAAATATATCGCTGTGCCCTACCCGCGTGCTGCCGCCGATGGCATCCAGCCGTCCCCCGATATGAATGCTTGGATCCATCCCGTTTTCCAGCAGAATCTGGCTCAGCATGGAAGTAACCGTCGTTTTTCCGTGTGCTCCGCAGACGCCTACGGATTTTCCGAAACCTTCCATCAGCTGGCCGAGCAGTTCTGCCCGTTCCAAAGACGGAATTCCGAGCCTGTCCGCTTCCTTCCTTTCCGGATTATCGGCGGAAATAGCTGCAGAATAAACGACAAGATCGGAGCCGTGAACGTTTTCCGCCCGGTGGCCGATCATTACCTTGCAGCCTTTTTCCCGCACGTAATGAATCAGATATCCGTCATCCCTGTCGCTGCCGGTTACCTTATATCCCTGATCTATCAGCATTTCGGCAAGTCCGCTCATACTGCTTCCGCCGATGCCGATCAGATGGATACTTCCTCCTGCATAATCGCGGATTTGATTTGAATGATGCATGTGTTTATTTCACTTTCTTTTTTATTCGTCAATCACAATACGCGGATTATCCCTGCTTTGCCGATACATTACAAAGCGTCTGCCGATCTGTTGTATCGGTTCAGCGCCGGTTTTTTCACAAAGCTCCACCAGCGCTTCCCGCGCTGACACCGGCGCACCCTGCTGAACACAGCCCTTGATCAGTTCACGTGCTTCCAGTGCATCATAACATTCCTTCACCGTGCCGTCTGTAACACCTTCCTTGCCGATATAAAGGATCGTTTCGATGGTATTTGCCATGGCACGCAGCTTTGCTCTTTGCTTTCCTGTCATTTTTCTGTCCTCCGCTTATTCCACAAAATCGAATTCCATATCTGCAATTCTGACCGTTGAACCCTCTCCGGCTCCTTTCTCACGGAGCGCGTCAATAATTCCCATTTTACGCAACATTCTGTGGAACCAGTTGATGCTGTCAAGATCGTCAAAATTGACACTGCTGATCAGCCTTTCCATGCCCGGACCGACGACCTCATAAACAGCTCCATCCATCACAATATCAAAACTGTCATCCCGCTCCGGTTCTTCGTCCTCTTCTTCCTGGTAGTGAAGAATCGGCGGAAGTGTTTCGAGCTTTCTGGCTGTTTCATCAAGCAATTCCTCAAATCCCTGATGGGTTGCAGCACTTACGGCAAAAACTGCGCAATCCATTCCTTTGGCCAGGAGGTGCATCCGTTTCAGGTTTTCCTCAGCACCGGGCAGATCCATCTTATTGCAAACAATAATCTGCGGAAGTTCAGAAAGATTCCCGTAATGATCAAGTTCCGTATTGATCTGATCCAGATCATCAATCGGATCACGGCCTTCGCTGCCGGATATATCCACAACATGAAGCAACAGCCTGGTTCTTTCCACATGCCGAAGAAAATCATGCCCGAGTCCCGCTCCGTCTGCAGCGCCTTCAATCAGTCCCGGAATATCGGCCAGCACGATATCTTTTCCAAATCGCCGCACAATTCCGAGATTTGGAGTCAGGGTTGTAAAATGATAATTTCCAACCTTGGGTTTTGCACTGGTAACAACGCTGAGGATGGAACTCTTTCCGACATTCGGGTAACCTATTAATCCGACATCCGCAATGGTTTTCAGTTCCATTCGCAGAGACCGTACCGGCATTTTGATGCCCGGCTTTGCAAAGTTCGGAGCCTGCCTTGTGGGGGTGGCAAAATGCCGGTTGCCCCAGCCTCCCTTTCCGCCTTTGAAAAGAATACGTTTTTCACCCGGACGATCCATATCAGCAAGAATTTTACCGTTTTCATCATCCCGGATCACCGTACCTACAGGAACCTTGATCAGTAAATCCTCGCCGTTTTTTCCGTTACAGCAGTTTGCAGACCCGTCTGCCCCGTTTTCAGCGGTATATTTACTTTTATAACGGAAGTCCAGCAGTGTATGGCTGTTTTCATCCGCAATGAATACAATATCTCCGCCTTTTCCGCCGTCACCGCCGTCCGGTCCGCCGTTCATAACGTATTTTTCCCGGTGAAAAGAAGTGGAACCATTGCCGCCGTTCCCTGCCTTAACCGTTATTTTAACCTGGTCCACAAAATTGCTCATACCGTTTTTCTCCATTAATTTTTCTGATTCAAAAATCAGTTCCTGAGAGAGTGAAGCGGTGCCGGGATCCGTCCGCCCCGTGCAATAAATGCTTCGTTGTTCATCCTGTTTACCGGCATTACCGGAGCAAAGCCGAGGAGTCCTCCGAATTCAACCCTTTCCCCGGCTTTTTTCCCTGCCGCAGGGATAACCCGGACCGCGGTCGTCTTGTTGTTCATAACGCCGATCGCCGCTTCATCCGCAATGATTCCGCTGATTGCGGCAGCGGAGGTATCTCCGGGAACAGCGATCATATCCAGGCCGACAGAGCAGACGCATGTCATGGCTTCAAGCTTTTCCAGTGTCAGCGCTCCTGCGGAGGCTGCCTCAATCATTCCGATATCTTCACTCACCGGAATGAAGGCTCCGCTCAGTCCGCCCACATGATTGCTGGCCATTACGCCGCCTTTTTTTACAGCGTCGTTCAGCAAAGCCAACGCTGCCGTGGTTCCTGGCGCGCCTGCCATTTCAAGTCCCATTTCTGTCAGGATATGTGCTACAGAATCGCCTCTTGCGGGAGTTGGTGCAAGGCTCAGATCAACAATGCCGAAAGGAATATTCAGCCTTTGACTGGCTTCCCTGGCGACCAGCTGGCCGACGCGTGTGATTTTGAAAGCGGTTCTTTTGATGGTTTCAGCGATCACATCAAAAGGCTGTCCTTTGACGGATTCCAGTGCAACTTTTACGACACCCGGACCGGAAACTCCAACATTAATGGCACATTCAGGTTCTCCGACTCCGCAGAAAGCACCTGCCATGAAAGGATTGTCTTCCACAGCATTGGCAAAAACCACAAGCTTTGCGCAACCCAGGCCATCCTGATCCTTCGTCATTTCAGCTGTCTGCTTGATGATTTCACCCATTTTCCTGACTGCATCCATATTGATTCCCGATCGGGTTGAAGCTACGTTCACACTGGAACAAAGAAGTTTCGTTTCACTCAGCACTTCAGGAACAGATGCAATCAATCGCTCATCTGCGAGGGTTGCCCCTTTATGCATCAAAGCAGAATAACCGCCCAGGAAATTGACTCCGACAGCTTCCGCCGCACGGTCCAGTGCCCGGGCGATGGGACGCGGATCCGCCTGGCAGATCAGACTTACAGGGGTTACACTGATTCGTTTATTGACGATCGGAATCCCGAATTCTGTTTCTATTTCCTCACCGACATGAACAAGGCGATCTGCTTTTCTGCATATTTTTTCATAAACGCGGGAAGCGCATCTGTCCGGGTCCGGATCTGAACAGTCAAGCAGATTGATTCCAAGAGTAATGGTCCGGATATCAAAATTTTCCTCCTGAATCATTCTCATGGTCTGGAGGATTTCACCTGTTTCAATCATGAATCTTTCCTCCGTCAAATCCGGTGCATTGCATCAAAAATATCCATCCGCTGCATATGAATGGCGAGATTCTTTTTTTCACGCACCGGTTCCAGCCGACGGTTGATCTCTTCAAAATCCATGGAAGCTCCGTCCAGATCCACAACCATCATCATGGTAAAATAACCGTCCAGAATCGTCTGCGTAATTTCAAGAATATTGATGTTCATTTCATTGAGTTCCGTTGCCACTGCGGCAATGATGCCTGTTGTATCCAGCCCGGTTACAGAAATCAAAGCCTTTGTCATCGCAGTTCCTCCAATACACAATTAATCATTATATTATATTGCTGAGCTGTTTCTTTTGTCAATTTGGCTTTCCATCATTTAAATGATATGTTATAATCGTGTGGTTCAGTATTTTTCACGAAGGAGGGTTTTGCTACGGAAAAGCTGATTCTTGCCTCTGCCTCTCCGCGCAGGCGTGAGCTTCTTACGCTGGCCGGTATTCCCTTTCAGGTAGATGTTCCTTCCGTGGATGAAACCTGTGACCTTCCGGTTGATCAATGTGTTGTTGCTCTATCTTCACGGAAGGCAATGGCGGCAGGAACAATGCATCCGGGACGTTTTATTCTTGCAGCAGATACCCTGGTGTCGGCAGACGGCAAAAAGCTTGGAAAACCTTCCGATCCCGGGGAAGCTGTCAATATGCTTCGTTTGCTTTCAGGACGGACCCATCAGGTTTATACCGGCATTTCCGTTCTCTCTCCTTCCGGAGAAGTCCTTTCGGCTTCTGATCGTTCGGATGTAACATTCTGTCAGATTCCGGAAGCGGAACTTCTTGCTTATGTTGATTCCGGTGAACCGATGGACAAAGCCGGTGCATACGCGCTGCAGGGACGCGCCTCCCTCTGGATTACCAGGATTGAAGGCAGCTATTCCTCTGTGATCGGCCTTCCTCTTTACCTGGTTCGCAAACTTCTCCTCGACTCCGGATTCCCTTATTTTGCATTTGATAAAATGGATTCCGGTTCGGATGAAAATGAATTTGATGCTGAAAGGAACTGAAGTGCATGCCATTCTGGGCACCTGATATCGGGATTGATCTTGGAACTGAAAACATCAGTCTTTATGTCCGCGGTCGGGGCGTGGTGATTTCCGAACCGGCACTCGTTGTGCTGGAACGGGACAACCGGCATACTGTTCAGGCTGTAGGAGATGAAGCCGGGTTCCTGCTGGGACGTTCACCCGATCGCCTGACTCCTGTTTATCCGATCCGGAATGGATTGGTCGCCGATTTTGACATCGCTGAACTGATGCTGAAATATTTTTTCCGGAAAGCGATCGGTATTTCATATCTTGGAAAGCCTCGGGTAATTGTTTCTGTTCCCTGCAATCTGGATGATGTGAACCGAAAAGCGCTGACCGAAGCCGTCCGTTACGCCGGGGCAAAACATGTTTTTTTAATAGAAAAACCATTCGCTTCCGGTATTGGTACAGGTCTTCCCGTTTATGATCCTGTCGGAAATCTTGTTGTGGATATCGGTGCCGGAACCACAGACGTTGCGGTTATTTCCCTCGGAGGGCTCGTTGTTTCCCAGAGTGTTCAGGTTGGCGGGAACAAATTTGATGAAGCTCTTATGGAATATCTTCGCAAAGAATGCAGCATCCTGATTAGTGCAAAAACGGCGGAAAACATTAAGAAAGACCTTGCCACGGCGCTGCCGCTGGAAGAAGACCGTTCCATTCTGGTGCGCGGCATCAATCAGTTAAGTACGGCTGCCGGTACCGTTTCCTTTTCTTCCGAACAGGCTTACGAAGCAGTCAAAGGACCCTGCAATGCCATTGTAAAAGCCATCCGCTGGGTTCTTGAAAGAACTCCTCCTGAACTGGCTGCGGATATCATGCGTTCCGGTATTCATCTTACAGGAAGCGCATCCCGCCTGTTTGCACTGGATAAGTACATTTCCGAAAGCCTGGGAATTCCCGTTCTTCTCGCCAAAGATCCGGGTGATTGCTGTATTCTTGGAATCGGATATCTTACAGAGAATATTCAGCTGGTTATGCCTCGCAGCAAGCATCCGGATAAGCCGTCCTTCAATGCGTAATCATTGCTTTTTCCCTTAAGTCAGAAAGGGGGTGAAACCGATTGGCCAGAAATCGCCGCAGACCGTCCCGGAATGAAGATCCGCGTCCTGTCGCTGTAAACGATTTTATTTATGATGATCCTGAATCTTCATCCGAATCCGTACAATCCGACACACCGGATGAAGCCATCCGAAAGCTTCGCGGACATTCTGATCCGTCCGGCCTTCAGAATGAAGAATCCGCTGATTCTTCAGACAGCCATACTCCGGCAGATGAAAGCTCGGAAGAAAACCAGGCAACTCCGAAAAAAAGAAAAGTCTATTCTTCCGGGATTGAGCTGGATGATAATCTTCAGCCGGTCGGCAAAGTGCGTCGTTCGCATCCTCTTCTTCGAGGTGTTTTACTGGCTGTGATCACCGTCGTTCTCTTGCTGACGGTCGCTTCATTTATTCTTTCCGGGCTTTTTCCCGGTGTCAGGATTCTTTCTGCGCCGGAAAGTGCAGTCAGCTCTGTGGTAACCCCTGTTCAATCCTTCTTTTCCGGAATTACGGAATCGATCGCATCCTATTTCCGGTCGCTGAAGCTTCGCGCAAATATCGAGACAGCCTACAATGAGCTCCGGGCCCAAAATGAACAGCTGGTCTACAAAGCCATGCTGGCGGATGAGCTGCAGCAAACCCTTCTGAAATATGAAGACCTTACGGATGAAATCAACGCCAACAGGAATATGCGGCCGATAGTCGCAACGGTTGTCGGTAAATCCGATGCCAATTATTTTTCCACAATGACCATCAACAAAGGAACGAAAGACGGCGTTGAGGATTATATGGCTGTCACCATTTCCGGTTCCCTTGTAGGCTATACGGAAAATACGCAGGCACATGAAACAACGGTGCGTACAATTATTGATTCCAATGCTTCCATTGCTGCCATTATACAGTCTTCCAGGGACCAGGGAACGGTACGTGGAACGCTGGGGGTTGACGGAAGCGCGATGTGCCGGATGTATTATCTGCCGGACGACAATCTGCCCCGTCCGGTGGATCTGGTTGTTACATCAGGTGTTGGTATGAAATTCCCCAAAGGTATTCCGATTGGCATTGTACGTGAAAGCACACGCGGTATGGAAGCAAACAAACAGTATATCCTGATCGAACCGCAGGTGGATTTTCAGCATCTCGAATATGTAATCGTTTTACGTTACAAACCTGAAGCGGAAGCGATTGAAGGCAGGGAAAACGGCCGTTCCAATGTTGAACTGGTTCCGCTGGAAAGCCCACGGCCTTCCCCCGTCATTCCGCAGATTGCAGCTTCCCTGTTCGACTCTCCGACACCGCTTCCTGACAGCATTCCGACAGAAACCCTCACGCCGTCTCCGACTCCTCTGGAATCGGCAACTCCCACTGCCTCCCCCACGATGACGCCGATTCCTGTTCCGGAAGAAACCTCCATTGCCTATAATGTTGTAAACCTGCGGAAAGAGCCGACACCTTCACCGACCCCGACTTATGCTCCGACGCCCACGCCCTACTTTACACCGGACCCGGCCGGAATGACCTTTGAGGAGGACAACTGAAGTGCGTGGTGGATTTATCCGCAAATATTCCGTCTTTATCATCCTCACGGTTTTCGGATATCTTTGTGAGGTCTGTATTATTCCGTATGTTAAAATATTCGGAGTATCTCCTAATCTTCTGTATGCAGTGATCGGTATTGTTACCGTTGCATACGGGAAACTCAGAGCTTTCTGGGTCGGTATGATCTACGGGATTCTGATGCAGACCATGCTGCCTTCCATTACCTATCTGCAGCTTGCGCTTTATCCCATTTCGACGCTCTTCTGCTCTTTCGCCTTTGCCGACAAACCCCTGAAAAAGCTGGAATATGAACGCATTGTCAACCGTCAGCGAAAGGAGCTTCCTGCCTGGATCCGCACAGTTCTTTGCGCGATGCTCAACACATTTGTTTATGAAGTGGTCCAGATCACCTATATTTACCTTGGCGGTTCCCTGATCACATTATCCCATTTTCTCCGGGGATTGGCAGATGTTTTCGGAACGGGACTGCTCTGCCTGATTCTCCAGTTTCCTGTTCGCCTGATTCTTTTCGGACGGCGCCGGAATCAGGCCGTTCTTCGTCCGTCTCCCGTCGTCTTCAGCCGGAACTGAATTTTAGCACGGAAAGGAGTTGGGTGTTTTGAATTCAGAAAACGGAAAAAAGAAAAAAAGCTCAGAATTCTGGCGTTATGCCGCCTTTCTGATTGTCCTTTTCGGTGTTTTTGTCTGGCTTGTTTCAGGCCTGATCGGTCTGCAGCTGAATCAGTCTGATTATTTCCGTCAGAAAGCCGAAGACACCCGAACCTATACGATTGCATTACGCGGAAAACGCGGCTCCATTTCGACCTCTGATTCCGTTGTCATGGCGGAGGATGAACTGATCTACAACATAACTTTTCAGAAGGATACGTCTGCAAACACAAAAGCCCTTTACAGAAAATATACTGAATCCATTATCGAAACGATCGGCATTATTGAAAAAAACGGCGGAACCATTTCTGTTTCCTATGTCATTGAACGGGATCCCGACAGCAATAAATGGAGATTCAACTTTGGCAGCGGAGTTACCGATACCGTTATTGAGAGCCGCAACACCATGTGGCGCAAAAACAACTATGCAACCAACATGAAAAAATACGGGACGGCTGAACAATGTATTGAGCAGTTCCGGGAACGTTATCAGATCAACCAGCTTGAGAAAGATACCGGAACCGTAGTTCCCGAAGATACCATGCTGAAAATCATGGCAATCTATTCGGAAATGCAGATGAATATTTTCAATTCCCAGCCCATTGTTATTGCAAAGGACGTTCGCTACGAAACCGTTATTGAAATAGAAACCCGATCCATGATGCTTCCGGGAATGAGTGTGCAGGTCGGTACCAAACGCGTTTATCCCCGTTCCACGCTTGCTTCGCAGATTATCGGTTATACCGGTGCCATTCCCTCCCGGACCATGTGGCTGAATCTCAGCGCCAAAGGATATTCCTACAACGATACCATCGGCCGTGACGGAATTGAATCCTCCATGGAGGACTGGCTTACCCAGAATTCTTCCCTTCGCAAAGGCGCACGCATTGTGGAAAGGGATCAGATGTCGCGTGTTGTCCGCGAACTTGATTCCACGGATCCCAAGGACGGAAACAATGTAAAGCTGACGTTGAATGCTTCTTACCAGCAGATGGCTGAACGCTGTCTTGCGGAAAATGTAAATACAACCCGGGATCTTCAGGAACAAAAACTTGCATCGGCTGACTGGCGTGAAGCAAACAAAACGGATCTTCATAACCGGGACTGGGATAAGTATCCCCTTGCCCTGGCTGAGCACGGATGTCTGATTGTGCTGGACATGCAGTGCCGTGTACTTGCGCTGGCCAATTATCCGACTTACGATCTGAATGCGCTTGTTGCCGGCGGAAAAGATGCTAAAGCAATTCTTGGAGACGCGCGGAACCTGCTGCTGAATTACGGGATTCATGCCCGCGGTACTCCCGGATCAATTTTTAAGATGGTTACCGCGATGGGAGCATTGTCAACCGGCGAGCTTCAGCCGAATGAACGGATATCAGATATGGGATACTATACAAAATACAATGCAGATATCACGACAGCTCCCAAATGCTGGATCAGTAAGAATCTGATCTATAAGCATGCCAACCAGACCATTATTGACGGCCTTTCCCACTCCTGCAATTATTTCTTCTATACGCTTGCAGATCGTCTCGGCGAGGAGCGTCTTTACAGATATGCTTCCCTTTTCGGCCTGACGTCCAAGACGGGTATTGACCTTCCGGGTGAAGTCCGTTCCGTTGTCGGTTCCCAGAATACCCTTTATGATCCTTCCAAGCCGGTCAACGAAGCAAATCAGGACACTTCCCTTCCGATTATTGTTTTCAACTCCATCAAACGGCATCTCCGAAACTGCGGTACTTCCCGCAACATCGAATATGATGATGAACGTCTTTCCATTTGTGCCAAACGCCTGATGGATATGGCTGTGAATTATAACGAATCCGACTGGCTTGAAAATATGCGTATTATCCTGATGGAAGAACTGAACATGACCAAGGATATGGTGTATCTCCAGTCTGTAATCGGAGACACGTACAACTACATGAACGATATTAAATGGGGCGGCGGCCAGACAATTCTGACAGGAATTGGTCAGTCCGTTACTGTCCTGACGCCTATTGCTGTTGCCCGTTACGTGTGCACAGTCGCCAACGGAGGATACCTCTACAACGTTTC
>JAEEGL010738351.1_pt1 | contig 13123 bp, 8 predicted proteins | sample 9134231 | NCBI WGS metagenome assembly JAEEGL01 (sample SAMN16246548, study PRJNA631951) | gut metagenome | biome: gut microbiome; feature: rumen; material: fiber-attached | host: Bos | place: Iran: Karaj | collected 2018-10
CGACGTGATGTACGATCCCTCGCTCATCAAGAGCGCCGCAAGGGCCTTCGCGAAGCGCTTCGCGGCGGTCGACGCGGACATAGTGCTGCTCGCGGAGATCTACGCGGCGAGGGAGAAGAACATATACAAGCTCTCCTCTAAGTCGCTTATGGATGAGATAAAGAAGAAGCATCCGGACAAGGACGTCTACTTCATGGACGACTTCGCCGCGATGGCGGACTTCGTGACCGACAACGTCGCGGAGGGAGACATAGTGATAACCATGGGCGCCGGCGACATCAACAAGGTCGGCGACATGATACTCGACAGGAACGCGGAGTAAGGCGATGAAGAAGACCGAGCGCACCTGCATGATAACCCAGATCCTCTCCGAAAACCCGAACAGGGATTTTTCCCTCGGGTATTTCGCCAGGCTCTTCGGCTGCGCGAAATCCAGCGTGAGCGAGGATATCAAGGTCGTCAGGAGCGCCATGGACGCCGCCGGCTACGGCTACGTCGAGACCACCTCCGGGGCGAAGGGCGGAGTCAGATACGTGCCGTACATCTCGGACGACGAGTGCCGCAGGGGCCTTGAGAAGATCTGCGAAAAGCTCAGGGAGCCCGACAGAAGGATGGGCGGCGGCTTCATCTACACCACCGACGTGATGTACGATCCCTCGCTCATCAAGAGCGCCGCAAGGGCCTTCGCGAAGCGCTTCGCGGCGGTCGACGCGGACATCGTGGTCACGGTCGAGACCAAGGGCATAGCGGTGGCGATGCTCACGGCGGAGCTCCTGGGCCTTCCCCTCGTGGTCGTAAGGCGCGAGGTCAGGGTGTCCGAGGGCTCCACGCTCAGCATAAATTTCTTCTCGGGCTCGGACGAGAGGATACAGAAGATGAGCCTTGCGAAGAGGGCCGTAAAGCCCGGCAGCAAGGCGATAATAATCGACGATTTCATGCGCAGGGGAGGCTCCGTCAAGGGCATAAACGACATGCTCGCGGAGTTTGATGCCCAGACCGTGGGCATCGGCGTCGTGATCTACGCCGGAGGCAAAAGGGAAACGAAGGTCTTCGATTTCTATCCGCTACTTCTCATAGAGGAGGACGGAGACGATTTCTCAATTAAAGTAAACGAACAAGTGTAAAAGAAAGGAATGCCGTAAAATGAGCAGCGGACTTTACAGCGATTACAAGATCTTTGCCGGAAACGGAAACATGGAGCTCGCACAGGAGATAGCGAGCCTCATGGGAAAGCCTCTGGGTGACGCGACAGTCACTAAGTTCAGCGACGGTGAGATATCCGTCAGCATCCACGAGAGCGTAAGGGGAGAGGATATCTTTATCGTCCAGTCCACTAACGATCCCGTAAACGACAATCTTATGGAGCTCTGCATACTGACGGACGCTATGAAGAGAGCCTCCGCGGGCAGGATCAACGCGGTCATCCCGTACTACGGCTACGCCCGTCAGGACAGGATAGCCAAGGCGCGCGATCCGCTCACCGCGAAGCTCGTCGCGGACATCATCAGCGTCGCCGGAGTCGACAGGGTCATAACCATGGATCTTCACGCTAACCAGATCCAGGGCTACTTCAACATCCCCGTCGACCATCTGCTCGGCATGCCCATCCTTCAGAAATACTGCATGGAAAAGAACCTCGAGGATCTCGTGATAGTATCTCCCGATCACGGCAGCGTGGTCAGGGCGAGGAACTTCGCCCAGCCTCTCGGCGCGCCCATCGCGATAATCGACAAGCGCCGTCCCAAGGCCAACGTTTCCGAGATCATGAACATAATCGGCGACGTCGAGGGCAAGAACTGCTTCATCATCGACGACATGGTCGACACCGCCGGCACCATATGCAACGCCGCCAACGCCCTCATGGACATGGGCGCAAAGAGCGTTCACGCCTGCGCGACCCACGCCGTGCTCTCCGGTCCCGCGATCGAGAGGATAGAGGCCTCCGCTATGGAGGAGATGGTCCTGCTCAACACCATTCCTCTTCCGCTCAAAAAGCGCATACCCAAGATCAAGGTCCTCTCCGTCGCCCCGCTCTTTGCCGAGGCAATGAGGAGAGTCCACAACAACGAGCCTCTGAGCAGCCTCTTCGAGGAATGATATGAAGCTGATCTGCGGTCTGGGCAATCCCGGAAGGGAGTATGAGAATACCAGGCACAACATGGGCTTTCTGACCATAGACGTGCTGGCCGGACGCCTCGGCATAAGCGTCGACAGGCTCAAGTTCAGGTCGCTCTTGGGCGAGGGCAGGGCAGGCGGCGAGAAGGTCGTCTTGCTTAAGCCCCAGACCTACATGAACCTGAGCGGCGAGGCCGTGAGGCAGGCCTTCGAGTTCTACAAGCCGGACCATGCGGATCTTCTGGTCATTTACGACGACGTGGACCTTCCCCTCGGAGCTCTGAGGATAAGGCCCGGCGGAAGCTCGGGCACCCACAACGGAATGAAGTCCGTGATCTATCAGCTCGGCTTCGACGATTTCCCCAGAGCCAGGATAGGCCTCGGGGACCACGGGCTCATCCCTCTCGACAAGTTCGTGATCGGAAGGTATACGGAGAGCGAGAGGCCGTTTCTCGCCGACGCAGTCGTAAAGGCCGCCAGGGCCGCGGAGAGCTTTATCACCGAGGACATCTCCAGGGTGATGACTGAATTTAATGGTAAGTAATTATATAGGGTTATCAGACAGCCGCGCCGCCATTGCTGCGGCGCGGCTTATAAGTGAAAGACCCGGGCAGGCCCTTATCCTGTGTCCGTCTTCAAACGCGGCGGAGAGGATAGCAACCGACCTGTCGTTTTTTTCGTCCGTTCCCGTCATAGCTCTTCCCGACATCACGGCGGGGACCTTCAGATACGACGCGAAGAGCAGGACAGGCGAAACAGCGCTGCTTTCCGCCCTCACGAGGCTGAGCACCGGCGAGCCTCTCGTGCTCGTGGTGCCTGCCGCCGCCTCCGTAAGAAAGCTTCCGCCGCCGGAGGCCTTCTCGAGGCACATCATCACGGGGAGCCCGGGCAGCGTCATAAGGCGCGACGACCGTATAGGCTCTCTTTCCGCCATGGGCTACGTGCGCGAGGCCCTCGCGGAGGAGGAGGGCTGCTTTGCCGTGCGCGGCGATATAGTCGACGTCTTTCCTCCGGCCTCGGACTGGCCGGTCAGGATAGAGTTCTTCGACGACGAGGTCGACTCCCTCAGGAGCTTCGACCCCGCGACGCAGCGCTCGATAGAAAACATAATGAGCGTGATGATAGGCCCGGCGGGTCTTCTCGTAAGAGACCCGAAGGCCTGGGACGACGCCGTAAAGAGGATAGGAAAGGCCTATTACGAGGCTCTGAGCGGCGGCATGCCGCAGGCCCGCGCAGACGCCCTCAGGGAGAAGCGCGACTATCTCATAGAATGCATAGAAGAGGGAGTAAATCCCGGCTATCTCGAGAGCTTCGTCTCTTATTTCTACGAGAAGCCCGTATATATAAAGGATCACTTCAGAGATCTGAAGCTGGTTCTCGTCGACAGCCCTTCCAGGATCGCCGAGGCCCTCGCGCTCTTCGAAAAGGAGAGCGGCGACGCCGCGGCCATGCTGCTCGAGACCGGAGGCGCGATAGCGGAGGACCTCAGGTCTCTTCCAGAGGCTTCGGACTTCGAGTCCGCGAACGGACTGGGCTCGCCCGAAGCCGACGTGTGCTACTGCACGCCGTTTGCCCAGAGCATACCGTATGCGGAGCATATAGACGAAGCCATGGACACCGGGGCTCTGCAGGCGCCGGTATTTGCCGGCCATATGGAGGCCTTCGGGGAGGAGCTCTCCCGCCTCGCGAAGGAGGGCTATGAGATATGCATAGCCTGCTCTTCGGACGAAAGGCTCGCGAACCTCAGGGATTTCATAGAGAGGCTCGGGCTTTCGGGCAGGGCGGAGCTCAGGCGCGGAAGGCTCACCGCGGGAACCGTGCTTCCGGGCGAGAAGAAGGTCTGGTTCTCCGAGCAGGACATTTTCCAGGCCGCGAAGAGGAGCAGAAGGCGCAGGACCAAGGGCGATCCGATCAAGGCCTTTACCGATATCAACAAGGGCGACTTCGTCGTCCACGAGGCCCACGGCGTCGGCCGCTTCGTCGGCGTCGAGAAGCTCACCGTCGACGGTGGAGTAAGGGACTACCTCAAGATACGCTACGCCGGCGAGGACGTGCTCTACGTTCCGGTCGACCAGATGGGGCTGATACAGAAATACGTGGGCTCCGAGGGCGTGACCCCCAGGATCAACAAGCTCTCCGGCGGGGAGTGGCAGCTTACCAAGGCCAGGGCGAAGGCCGCGGTAAAGGATATGACGGAAGACCTGATAAGGCTTTCCGCCCAGAGGGCCATGGTGCCCGGACACCGCTTCGGACCGGACAGCCCCTGGCAGAGGGAGTTCGAGGAGAGCTTCCCATTCCAGGAGACCGAGGACCAGCTGCGCTGCACCGAAGAGATCAAGCTCGACATGGAGAGCGACAAGGCCATGGACAGGCTGCTGTGCGGAGACGTCGGCTACGGAAAGACCGAGGTCGCCGCGAGGGCCATATTCAAGTGCATAGAGCAGGGCAAGCAGGCCGCCGTGCTGGTCCCCACGACCATACTCGCGAATCAGCACTACCACACCCTGAAGGACAGGCTCGAGGCCTATCCCTTTAAGGTCGAGATGCTCTCGCGCTTCCGCAGCGCCGCGGAGCAGGAGAAGATAATAGAAAAGGTCGCCTCGGGAGAGATCGACCTGGTGATAGGCACCCACAGGCTGCTTTCGGCCGACGTCAGATTTAAGGATCTCGGACTTCTCGTGGTCGACGAGGAGCAGCGCTTCGGCGTGGAGCACAAGGACGCCATAAAGCGCCTCAAGGCCAGCGTCGACGTGCTTACCCTTTCCGCGACCCCCATACCCAGGACACTTCACATGTCGCTCATAGGAGTGAGGGACATGAGCGTTATCGAGCAGCCGCCCGAGGACAGATATCCCGTTCAGACCTACGTGATGGAGCAGGACGATCTCTTCATCGCTAGCGTCATAAGGCGCGAGATAGGAAGGGGCGGGCAGGTCTACGTCGTCTACAACAGGGTGCGCGGCATCGAAAAGATCGCCGGAAGGATAAGGGAGCTTGTCCCGGAGGCGGAGGTCGCCGTAGGTCACGGCCAGATGAGCGAAAAGACCCTGGAGGACGTGATGATAGGCTTCACCTCGGGCGAGGCCGACGTTCTTGTCGCCACCTCTATAATCGAATCCGGGCTCGACATACCGAACGTAAATACGATGATAATACTCGACGCGGACCGCTTCGGCCTTTCGCAGCTCTACCAGCTTCGCGGAAGGGTCGGAAGATCGAGCCGCATGGCCTACGCCTACCTGATGTACAAGAAGGACAAGGCTCTGACCGAGATCGCGGAGAAGAGGCTGCGCGCGATAAGGGAGTTCACCGAGTTCGGCTCGGGCTTCCGCATCGCCATGAGGGACCTAGAGCTCAGGGGCGCCGGAAACATACTCGGCGTAGAGCAGTCGGGCCACATGCTCTCGATAGGCTACGAGCTCTACTGCAAGCTGATAGACGAGGCCGTAAGGGAGCTGAAGGGTGGAGAGGACGTCTCGCGCGAGATCGAGTCAGATACGGATGTCGAGCTCGCCGTTCCCGCCTTCATACCCGAGTACTATATAGCCGACGAGCTCACGAGGCTCTCGGTATACAAGAAGATAGCCGCGGTCGCGGACGCCGCCGCCAGGGGAGAGCTCGAGGACGAGCTCATGGACAGGTTCGGCGACATTCCGGCCGAAGCGGAGAACCTCATAGATATCGCGATGATAAGGAACCGCGCTTCGGCTGCGGGCGTTTCCAAGGTCTTAAGGCAGGCCGGAAAGCTCGTTCTGATCTTCGAGGAGAGGAACGCCCTGACGCCCCGCGTCATAGCGGATCTCATGGACAGGTTCTCTCCCGGCGTCACCATCTACGGAGGAGTCTGCCCGCGCATTTCGATGTCGATAGGAAAGGACGGGCCTGCCGCCGCCGCGATGAGCCTTCTTGAAAGCTTTTCCGCTGTGGAGTAATATTTTAAGCATGAGCGAAGAAAAGAATTCGAAAAACAAAACATTCGTCGGCGGAGCCGTGATACTCGGCCTCGCCGGTCTCATAGTCAAGCTTCTCGGCGCGGCCTTCCGCATCCCTCTGGGCAACATTATCGGCGCGGACGGGATGGGCTATTATCAGACCGCCTATCCTATATACAATCTGTTTCTGACTCTGGCCATAGCGGGCATACCCACCGCCATAGCGAGGATGGTCGCCGAAAGATACGCGGTCGACAAGCCGGCGGAGGCCCAGAGGGTATTCAAGGTCTCGACCCTGCTCCTCTTCATCACGGGAGTCGTGACCTCTTCGCTGCTCTTCTTCGGAGCGCCTCTGATCACCGGTCTCATAAAGGAGCCCGACGCCGTCTACTGCATGAGGGCGATAGCTCCGGCTCTGTTCTTCTGCCCGCTGATGTCCTCGTTCAGGGGCTTCTTCCAGGGAAGGCAGAACATGAGGCCCACGGCGACCTCGCAGGTCGTCGAGCAGGTCTTCAGGGTGGCTCTGGGCCTCGGGCTCGCCGTGCTGCTGCTCGGCAGGGGCACGCACATAGCGGCCGCCGGAGCCAGCTTCGGAGCTACCGCGGGAGGTCTCTTCGGATTCCTGTGCATGCTCTTCATCTACCTTCGCAGCAGAAAGAGCATACAGGCCGAGCTCGCCGGCGGAAACGGCACTGCCGAAGAGAGCGTAAAGAGCATCCTGAGGGACATACTCATGATCGCCATACCCATCACCATCGGCTCGGCGGTCCTTCCCATAATCAACACCATAGACACCGCGATAGTAAAGAGCAGGCTCATAGCCATAGGCTACAGCTCCGAGGCCGCAAGAGGACTTTACGGAGAGCTCACCGGCATGGCGGCTCCTCTTATAAACTTCCCGCAGGTGCTCACCCAGGCCGTATCCATGAGCCTCGTTCCCGTCGTAGCCTCGGCCGCGAAGAGGAAGGAGACCGCGTTCATGCAGTCCAGCATAGCTCTCGGCATCAGATACGCGCTTCTGATCAGCGTGCCCTGCGCCATAGGCATGAGCGTGCTCTCAAAGCCGATAATGCTGCTGCTCTATCCGGCCCAGAGGGAGAGCGCCGTCAACGCGAGCTCCTGCCTTACGATACTGGCGATAAGCGTCATATTCCTGGGCTGCGTGCATACTCTGACCGGCATACTCCAGGGCATAGGAAAACAGACAGTGCCCGTCAGGAACCTGGCCGTGGGCGCGTGCGCGAAGATACTCGTGACCTACTGCCTCACCGGGATAGAGAGCCTCAACGTCAGGGGAGCTGCCTTCGGGACGCTGACGGCCTACGCCGTGGCGGCCGTGCTCGACTATCTGGCCGTGCTGAAGTATACCGGCACTAAGGTCAACTACGTCCTGACCGTCGCCAAGCCCCTGATATCCGCAGGCGTCATGGGCGCCGCCGCCTGGGCCTCCTACAGGCTCATAAGCGGGCATCTGGGTAACGCCTTCTCGACCCTTATATCCATAGGGATAGGGGCTCTGATATACGTCGTCATGATCTTCGTCACGGGCAGCATAACGCTCGCGGAGGTCGAGGGACTGCCCAAAGGAAAGCGCCTTGCCGCAATTCTTAAGAAATTTGGAGTTTTTAAGTGATTTTCGCGTATAATCGGCTTGAAAACTATGAAATTTCAAGCTTTTCGCTTGACTTTACGCACTGTTTTGCTATCATTATAAGTGTAACAATGCTTTAAGCATTTGTAATTTTTATCAGGAGGAACAACATGAATAAAGCTGAATTGATCAATGCGATCGCAAAGAAGACAGACCTTTCCAAGAAGGACACCGAGGCTACCCTCAAGGCATTCGTAGAAGTAGTTGAGAAGGAGCTCAAGAAGAAGGACGGAAAGGTTCAGCTTATTGGTTTTGGTACATTCTCTGTCAAGCCCAGGAAGGCTCGCATGGGCCGCAATCCGCAGAAGCCGGGCGAAGTCGTCAAGATCCCCGCATCCAAGGCTCCTGTTTTCAAGGCTGGCAAGGCTTTAAAGGAAGCTGTCAACAAGAAGTAATTCTTTTGCACACAAAACTGACGGGACCGCGCGAGCGGTCCCTTTTTTATGCTTCTGCGGGCGAACCTATGTTCTTTTCTTTGATCCGCCGCGGTGGTATACTATTACCCGCAGAATGTTATAATAATCTGTAAAGGATCATCATATGCGCGTAGACAAATACCTTAAGATATCAAGACTCATAAAGCGCCGCAGCGTGGCTCACGACGCCTGCGTTGACGAGCGCATATTCATCAACGGCAAGCCCTCGAAGCCCGGAGCCGACGTGAAGCCCGGCGACGAGATACTCATCGTCTTCGGAGCCTCGCAGCTCAAGGTCAGGGTGCTCTCTACCCCCGAGCACGCCGGAAAGGACGACGCCGCAGGCCTTTACGAGGTGCTTTCATGACTCCTCCCCTTGAAGGGCGCTTCAAACTGACCGCCCCCTTCGGGATGACCGGAGACCAGCCTCAGGCCGTCGAAAAGCTCGTCGAGGGCTTCAGGTCGGGAAAAAAGCACCAGACCCTGCTCGGAGTCACCGGCTCGGGCAAGACCTTCACCATGGCGAACGTGATACAGCAGCTCCAGCGGCCCACGCTCGTCATTTCGCACAACAAGACGCTCGCGGCCCAGCTCTGCGGAGAATTCAAGGAATTCTTCCCGGAGAATGCCGTCGAGTATTTTATTTCCTATTACGATTACTACCAGCCCGAGGCCTACGTCCCCTCGACCGACACCTATATAGAAAAGGACTCGGACGTGAACGAGGAGATAGACAGGCTCAGGTATTCCGCGACCTCCGCTCTGGCCGAAAGGCGAGACGTCATAATAGTGGCCTCGGTCTCCTGCATATACGGTCTGGGCAGCCCCGACGAATACAAGAGCCAGATGATCTCGCTGCGCCCCGGCATGCGGAAAGCCAGGATCGATCTGCTCTCGGAGCTCGTCGGGATACAGTACGCGAGAAACGACATGGCCTTCGAGCGCTGCACCTTCAGGGCCAGAGGCGATATAGTCGATATAATCCCGGCGGGCATGGAGAGCGCCGTAAGAGTGGAGCTCTTCGGCGACGAGATCGAGTCGATCAAGGAGCTCAATCCGCTCACCGGAGAGATACTCTCGCAGAGGAGCCACATAGCGATATTCCCCGCCTCGCATTACGCGACGTCGAGGGAGCACATGGAAAGGGCTCTCGTGACCATAGAGGAGGAGCTCGAAGACCGCCTCGTATGGTTCCGCGACAGGGGAAAGCTGCTCGAGGCCCAGCGCCTCGAAGAGCGCACCCGCTACGACCTCGAGATGCTCAGGGAGATCGGCACCTGCAAGGGCATAGAGAACTACTCGAGGCATCTCGTCGGCAACCCCCCGGGAGCCACGCCCTACACGCTCATGGACTTCTTCCCGGACGATTTCCTGGTGATCATAGACGAATCCCACGCCATGCTGCCGCAGCTTCGCGCTATGTCCAACGGTGACCGCAGCCGCAAGACCTCTCTGGTCGACTACGGCTTCAGGCTCCCGTCGGCTCTCGACAACAGGCCTCTGCGCTTCGACGAGTTCAATTCCAAGGTCGACAAGGTCCTCTACGTGAGCGCGACTCCCGCGGATTACGAAAAGGAGGTCTCGGGAGGCATAAGCGCCCAGCAGCTGATAAGGCCTACCGGTCTGCTCGATCCTCCTATCGAGGTCGTCCCGACCGAGGGCCAGATCGACCATCTTATAGGCGAGATCAACAAGGAGACCGCAAAGGGCTGCAGGGTACTCGTGACCACGCTCACCAAGAAGATGGCGGAAAGTCTCACCGATTATCTGAAGGAAGCGGGGCTTCGCGTGCGCTACATGCACTCCGACGTCGACACCCTCGAGAGGAACAAGATCATAAGGGACCTGAGACTGGGCGAGTTCGATACTCTCGTGGGAATCAACCTCCTGAGGGAAGGCCTCGACATACCGGAGGTCTCGCTGGTCGCGATACTCGACGCGGACAAGGAGGGATTCCTGCGCACGGAGACCTCCCTTATGCAGACCGTGGGAAGGGCGTCCAGGAACGCCGACGGCAGGGTCATAATGTACGCCGACAGCATAAGCCCGGCAATGTCCTATACGATAAAGGAAACTGAGCGCAGGCGCGCGCTTCAGGACGAGTACAACAAGGCCCACGGCATTACTCCGCAGACGATAAGGAAGGCCGTAAGGGATGTAATAGAAGTCACAAGCAAGGCCGAGCTCGAGCTCGGAAAGCTGGATGACGCGGATCTGCTCGAATTCACCAAGTCGGAGCTCAAGGCCTACGCCGCGAAGCTCGAGAAGGAGATGAGGGCGGCCGCGAAGGAACTCCGGTTCGAAAGGGCGGCGGTCCTCAGGGACAGGCTGCTCGAATGCAGAGCGAAATTATGAAGGATCTTATAATAAAGGGCGCGAGAGCCCACAATCTCAAAAGCATAGACGTAACCATCCCCCGCGACAAGTTCGTCGTGATCACGGGGCTTTCCGGCTCGGGAAAGTCCTCGCTCGCCTTCGACACCATATACGCCGAGGGCCAGAGGCGCTACGTCGAGAGCCTTTCCGCCTACGCGAGGCAGTTCCTCGGCCAGCTCGACAAGCCGGACGTCGACTCGATAGAGGGCCTTTCGCCGGCCATCTCAATTGACCAGAAGACGACGAGCAAGAACCCAAGGTCCACCGTAGGCACGGTTACCGAGATCTACGACTATCTGAGGCTGCTCTACGCGAGGATAGGCGTGCCTCACTGCCCGATCTGCGGCAGGGAGATATCCGGCCAGAGCGTGGACCAGATAGTCGATCAGCTGCTCTCCAGAGAGGAGGGCACCAGGATAACCCTGCTCGCCCCGCTGGTAAGGGGCAGGAAGGGCCGCCATGAGAAGATCATCGACAGGATAAAGAGGGACGGCTTCGTCAGGGCCCGCATAGACGGCGAGATAAAGAATCTCTCCGAGGAGAACGTTGAGCTCGAGAAGAACCTCAAGCATACCATAGAGATAGTCGTCGACAGGGTGATCGCCAGGGAAGACCAGCGCGGACGCCTCTCGGAGAGCGTTGAGACCGCGGTCTCGAACGGCGAGGGCCTCGTCGGAGCCCTGCTCCAGAACGGCGACAGCAGCGAGGAGCTGCTCTTCAGCACCAATCTTTCTTGCCCCGAGCACGGCATAAGCATAGGCGAGCTCGAGCCCAGGAGCTTCTCCTTCAACTCGCCCTTCGGAGCCTGCCCGGACTGCAACGGTCTCGGCTTCATACAGTATTTCGACAGAGATCTGATAGTCAAGGAAAAGGACAAGCCCCTCTTCGAGGGCGCCCTGAAGCAGGCGCTGAGCCTGGTTGAATTCACGGGCTTCTTCAAGCTGATGGTGCGCGCTCTGGCGAAGGAGCACGGCGTCGATCTGTCGCTTCCCTACAAGGATCTGCCCAAGCCCTTCCTCGACGAGGTCTTCGACGGGACCGGCGGAAGGAAGGTCCCCTACGAATACGTAAGAAAGGACGGCTCGGTAGAGCGCGGCAGCATGGTCTTCGGGGGCATACTCAAGAGCATGATGAACCGCCTCGGCTATACACAGACCGAGATAATACGAGCAAAGCTCGAGTCCCTCATGAGCACGGACGAGTGCAGGAGCTGCCACGGTAAGAGGCTTCGTCCCGAGATGCTCGCCGTCACCGTCGGAGGAAAGAACATTATCGAGTATACCGAGCTTCCGATAAACGACGCTCTGGCGTTCACGGAGGAGCTCCAGAATACCCTGTCCGAAAAGGACATGACCATAGCGAGGATGATACTAAAGGAGATCAGGGCGAGGCTGTCCTTCCTCTCGGAGGTGGGTCTCGAATATCTGACCCTCGCGAGGGCTTCGGCCACGCTTTCGGGCGGAGAATCCCAGAGGATAAGGCTCGCGACGCAGATAGGCTCCTCGCTCGTGGGCGTCATGTACATTCTGGACGAGCCCAGCATAGGCCTGCACCAGAAGGACAACGCCATGCTGCTCTCCGCGCTCAGAAGCCTCACGGACCTCGGAAATACGCTGCTGGTGGTCGAGCACGACAGGGAGACCATGGAGGCCGCGGACCAGATCATAGACATAGGCCCCGGGGCCGGCACCTCGGGCGGGTATCTCGTCGCCCAGGGCACCATAGAGGACATAAAGGCCTGCAAGGAGTCTGTCACCGGGCAGTATCTCTCCGGAAGAAGGAAGATCGCCGTGCCGGAATTCAGAAGGCCCGGAAACGGCAGCTCGATATGGGTGAAGGGCGCGTCGGAGAACAATCTGCGCGGCATAGACGTGGAATTTCCGCTCGGAAAGTTCATCTGCGTCACAGGCGTCTCCGGCTCGGGCAAGAGCACTCTCGTCAACGAGATACTCTACAAGAGCATAGCCGAAAAGCTTTACGGAGCGAAGGACAAGCCCGGAAAGCACAAGGCCGTGACCGGGCTCGAAAACATAGACAAGGTCATAGAGATAGACCAGTCTCCCATAGGCCGCATGCCGAGGAGCAACCCGGCGACCTACACCGGAGTGTTCACACACATAAGGAACCTCTTCGCCGAGACCCAGGATTCCAAGGTCAGGGGCTTCGGAACCGGCCGCTACAGCTTCAACATGAAGGGCGGACGCTGCGAGGCCTGCCAGGGCAACGGCATTATAAAGGTCGAGATGAATTTTCTCCCGGACGTTTACGTTCCCTGCGAAGTTTGCCACGGAATGCGTTACAACAGGGAGACTCTTGAGGTAAAATATAAAGGGAAGAACATCTACGAGGTGCTCGAGATGAGCGTGGACGAGGCTCTCGATTTCTTCGGGGCCATACCCGCCATAAGGCGCTACATGGAGACCCTGCACAAGGTCGGCCTGGGCTACATAAAGCTCGGTCAGCCCTCGACGCAGCTCTCCGGAGGCGAGGCGCAGAGGATAAAGCTCGCGTCGGAGCTTTCCAAGCGCAGTACGGGCAAGACCCTCTACATTCTCGACGAGCCCACGACCGGACTTCACTTCGCCGACGTGGACAAGCTGATAAGCGTTCTTCAGGCGCTCACGGACGCCGGA
>JAEEGL010924510.1_pt1 | contig 13123 bp, 9 predicted proteins | sample 9134231 | NCBI WGS metagenome assembly JAEEGL01 (sample SAMN16246548, study PRJNA631951) | gut metagenome | biome: gut microbiome; feature: rumen; material: fiber-attached | host: Bos | place: Iran: Karaj | collected 2018-10
TCATAAGTATTAACCTTACAACCAAGAGTGTATATACCTACTTTCATACTACCACCTCTATAAAAAAAGAACTATTCCAAGTTCTTTTTTAAATCTTTCAATGTTTTTAAGAATTCGTTTGTCTTCCTAATTTCTTCATTTAATTTTTCTAAGTTTGCTGTTTGTTCTAAGTTAATATTATCAAGTGATTTGTCTTTTTCATCCATATTTATACCATACACTGGAGAAATAATTGGTGAATTGGAGAATTTTGTAGTTACCTGCGGTTTTTCTTTTAAATCAAATGTTTCAGGTATATGAACCGTATTCACTGTTGGAGTATATGTTTTTTCTTCTTTTACTTGTTCTATTATTGGTTCTGCTTTCGCAATGTCTTCTGTTTTAGAAGCTTGATATAAAGCTTCTAACTCTTGGATACTGATTGGTTCATTACCCTCATCTTCATATTTTATGATTTCTTCAGAATCATATAATTCATTAGCTTTTTTTGTTAATTCTGCGACACTTATAATTGCTTTTTCTTCTTGTTCGTCTTCAAATCTATTAACTTGATCTTCCATTGTTTCCATTATTGGTGTTTCTTCTTTAATTGTTTCTTGTGATATTTCTATTTTTTCTTCTGGGTGTACTATTTCTGTTGGTTCAACGACTGTTTCTTTTAATTTGTTTTCTTTAATAACTGATTCCTCGTTAATAATTGGTATAATGGTTGATTCTTTTTGTTTTTCTTCCTCTTCTTTAGCTAATTCGGCTTTTAAGTTTTCTAATTCTAGTTTAGCTTTTGTTTTTTCTATTTCACTATTAGTTTCCACATATTTTATTTTTTTTATTTCACCGGTTTCTTCATTAACAATTTCGTTTTGTTTATTTTCTTCTAGTTCTAAGTTAAAATTATCACTTTCTTCAATCTCTTTTTTTCTGACTCTCATATCTATTATTAAAATTATTGACATCAATAAAATAATAGTAATCATTAACCCAATTATTATAGTAGTATCATTTGATGAAAAGAAACTCAAAAAATCATTCATATAATCACTCCATTAAAATATAATTCATTATGCTCATCACATAGAGCCCAGCGGTTTCTGTTCTCAATACTCTATTACCAAAAGTAATTGAAACAAAACCATTATCTATTAATAATTTTTCTTCTTCTTTAGTGAGCCCTCCTTCTGGACCTATCACAAATAATATTTTATCACCAATTTTAATTTCATCCAATACCTTTTTAATGGTGGTTGTCATTTCATTGACAGCACATAAAAATTTATAATCATAGTTTAATTTTATTAGATCTTTTATATCTGTTACATTTTTAATTGTTGGAATACTACACCTTTTTGATTGTTCACTAGCTTCTTTTAATATTTTTGTCCATCTTTTTATTTTTTTATCTTCTTTATTAGATACATTAATTATACTTCGAGTTGTTTTTATTGGAATTATTTCATTAACTCCCAATTCACATGTCTTTTGTAGTATATAGTCCATTTTTTGTTCATTTACTAGTGCTTGTGCAATTGTTACTTGACAAGGTAATTCATTAGTAATTGGTAACTCATTTATTATTTTTACTTCTACTTGATTAGTTAAATCAATTATTTCACATAAATATAATTTATTGTCGAATACTACTTCTATATTATCACCTAAAGACATTCTCATAACATTCTTTATATGATGTGAATCGTCATTATTTAAATGTATGTTTGTTGCACTTAGTTTATTATCAACAAAATATCTTTGCATAATTACCTCTTTTCTATAAAATCTAATACTTCTTTCACAGTTGTATCAAAATTAATAAAATTTACTTGAAACCAATTAACATCCATTTTATTATTTAGCCAAGTATATTGTCTTTTGGCATAATGTCTGCTATTCTTTTTAATTAAATCAATTGCTTCTTCTAAAGCCATTTGGTTGTTGAAATAATTAATTAATTCTTTATACCCAATTGCCGTTTTTAGTTCTTTAGTTTCACCATATTTATCTAACAAAGTTTTTACTTCATTTAATAAACCATCTTCTATCATTTTATCTACTCGTATATTAATTATATTATATAATTTTTCTCTATCTGTAGTAAGACCTATTAGTATTACATCACTATATATCATTGTCATTTTACTTGGTGTAGCATATTCTTCATTATTTATTATATACTTATTATATGCACGAATAAGTCTTTGACGATTATGACAGTCTATATTGATATTAGGGTGCTTAGTTATTAATTTGTTATATATTTCTTCATTGGTTAATGATAATTCTTTTATAGATTTTTCTTCATCATTAAATTTATAGTCATATAGTAATGCACTTAAGTATAAATTACTTCCACCAACTATAATGGGGATTTTATTTTGTTTTTTTAATTTTATTATTTTATTTCTAGCATCTTTTTGATATTCATAAACTGTATATTCTTCATCTACATTTTTAAATGAAAATAAGTGGTGAGGAATATTTTCTTTTTCTTCTTCTCTTACTTTGGCTGTACCAATATTCATTTCTTTATATACTTGTGTACTATCACCATTTATTATTTCTCCATTTAATTTTTTTGCTAGTTCTATGCTTAATTTAGTTTTACCGACACCAGTTGGTCCAAGAATTACTATAATCATTAATATCACCATTTATATAGTATCATATATAATAAAAATAGCCAATGCTTAAGCACTAGCTATATAAATAATTAACGATTATAATACTCTTTCATCAAGAGTTTACACTTTCTATTTTTGTTAAATTTTATATTTTCTCCTGATGTCATTTCGTTAACATTGGTAGGTATTATGTCCTTCGCAAAATATGTATTTAAGACCATATACATTTCAGCATCATTGAAATTGCCATCATACCAAGGATGTTTATTGAATCTAATTCCAGAAACAAGAGCTCTCTCACTAAATATCATACCTATATCTTCAGAAATAATCCAATTAATTGGCGAAACTTCGAACCATGCTTCATCACCGTTTCTATAATAACGATAATTTGATAATAAACAGCTATTTGTTCCTTCATATTTTGCTTTTACATATTTTTTTCCATTATATTCATATTCGTAAAGTTCTCTTGGTTTAAAACTTTCCGAATAAGCATCAAGTGAACGCGAATCTGTTGTATATGTCTTTCCTGTTGGATTCAGTGTTCCTGCTGAAAGTTCGCAATCAAGTGTCTTTTCTAAAATAGTATCAACTACATCTTGTGGAAATTCACCATAACTTACTGTCCAATATCCATCCATTTTAGGGATAGCAGAAATATTAGAAAATGGTATAGCTGGACGGATGCTACCAGTACGCACTTGTGCACATTTATGATAACCAAGTAAACCCCATTGTGTGACAACAGCAACATAATCATCATTATCGCGAGCAAGGCCTCTTGTCCAATACCAAGCTTTTCTGCTTTTTAAATTATCCCAATTATAAGTTACCTTACCACCTAAAAATACAGAAAAATCTGTTGCTTTGCAAAAACGTCTTTCTGTAACGGGATCAATTCGCCTAGCATCAAATATTTCGTATTCTGAAAGCAATGTAACTTCGTCACTTAAACCTAAATTAATATTCATCTATTAACACCTCTTCACTTTTTGTATTTGGATTTTATTATGCTACAGATTTATCTGCGATATAAATCAGATTTATCCTGATTTTTTTTACAAATCACTTTTCAAACATAAAAAATGTTATACAATGGCGCCAATGTTGAATCTTAATATCTTCTATTGAATATGCATTATTAATATATTTGTTTCCTAAAATAATATTTTATTTAGGAATGATTTGCAGAAATATTATAGAAAAAAAGTAAAGCAAAAGTCAATAGTTTTAATTCAAGATCATTAATGCTTATTTTTGACCTATAAAACAAAAAAGTATTAGCAATGCTAATACTTATTTTTTTTCTAAACAATATCCATATTTGAATACATATGCCATGGCAAACATAAGGAGTATTTCAAAGACTGAAGTTGTTTCAATATTTAAAGACATATCTGTATTGGTAATAATACCAACTATAATATTTGTTACTATTGATACTATTGCGATAATTAATAAGAACCAACCGCTATTCATAAGTAAATCACTATTTTCTAATGAGAATGGTTTTCCGTTTTCGTTAATGTTTCTAAATACTTGTTCTAATGCTTTTAATAGTTTTGCTGTTATGAATAGAGTAATAATTGTACTTACTATTAAAATCATAGCAGCTGCTGATAGTTTTGATACAGATTTTTTTGATATTAATTCTTTAACTTGTGCGACAGTTTGAGCATTTGACTCTTCACCTATTTTATTTTCTCCTGATTCTACTACGATTTTTTCGTTATCTTTTACACTTATACTAATACCAGATTCTCCACCAATGCTGATTTTATTATCTTCCATTTTTACTTGGCTAAGTAAAAATAAACAAGCTACTGCAGCTAAGATAACAAAAGGTATAGCAATAATAACACAAATTCTACATATTTTAGCAATGATATATATTGCTTTACTGATACCTTTTAGTTTATTACTGTCTCCTTCATTTAAAATTTCTTCTTTTTTTGGTTCTCCTTCTACTACATTTTTTTCTTTTTTACTCATGATATCCTCCTTTATGCTTTGATTATATCATTAAATATTTATTTTGCAACTAAAAACCGTATGTTTTTATATAAAAAAACAGAAGTATTTTGTTATATTTTACTTCTGTTTTTTTGCTGCCAATATTTGATCTCTGGTATAATATTGATCCAATTCACTAGTTGATATATTTTCTTGTCCTGACTGATAATCATTAAATAATTCATAAGTTATTGGCATTTCTTCTTTTGATACAGATTTTGATCCTGCCTTATAGATAGTTCCTATTATATATTCTGGTTTTATTTTAGGTGCAGGGCCTTGATCTTTATCATATATAATATTTGAACTATTACCAATCATATTACAATGTTCATCTACTAATTCTCTTGGAAATGCTGTTAAAATTATCACATTGTTATTTTTATATGGTGCGACAAAATTTATATAACCACCTAACCCTTTTAACGGAGTAACAACCGTTGCTAAATCTGGATTTTCATCATATGCAGACCCTATAATATTATTTGTATGACCAGGATTAGGTAATCCTTCTTGCATTATCGCATCTAATTGCTCCGACTTTGGCACTTTTCCTTGTTCTAATTCTAAATCTACTTTTCTTCTATGTACTCCAATTACTATAGCAGGATCATTAGACATTTTATCTATTTCTACACCAACATCGTACGGAAGATGACAATATTTATCCCATCCATCTACCATTTCATATAATGTTTGTAAAAACTCCTCAGTTGTGTAACGAGATTTTAATGCATCATTAAAGAATTTGGCATGAAAAAGTGAAAACCTGCCTTCATCAAATGCTTGTTGTTGTTTTTGTTGAATAATTTCTCTTAAATTTTGGCTCATATCTATACCTTCCTTACTTTATATATTATAATATCACGTTTAGTTTAAAAATGCATACTAAATCATTATACTTTACATTACTTGTCATTATTATTTTTATTTCGTATAACTTTACATATTAAGAAAAATATGATATAAGTAGACGATTACAAAATCATTTTTAAAAATATAATGTTGGTAAGGAGTGATTTAAATGAATAAAGAGCTGTTAGGAAAATTACTTTGTGATAAAAAATATGAAACCATTAAAACTAATTTAATTAATATGAATGAATATGATATAGCTAGTCTTATTGAAGAATTGCCTAGTGATGAATTAATTAAAACTTTTAGATTATTAACCAAATCGCAAGCTACAGATGTTTTTGTTAATTTAGATAAAGAAGTACAAACTAATTTAATATCTTCACTTACTAAAAACGAAGCTAAAGATATCATTGAAGATATGTTTACTGATGATGCTGCAGATTTATTTGAAGAGATGCCTGCGGTTATGGTTACATCTTTGCTTGCTAATGTATCTAACGATACTAGAACTACTATTAATAGGCTTTTAAGATATCCTGATAATTCCGCGGGTAGTTTAATGGCTACTGAATATATTCGTTTTAAAAAAGGATTATCTATTAAAGATTGTATTAAAAAAATTAGAAGATACAAAGAAGAGTTTGTTTCTTATGATAGTTTTTTTGTTACTGATTTAGATAGAACTTTACTTGGAACTGTCTCAGTAAAGGATATGTTAATAAATGATCCTGATACTTTGATAGATGATATTATGCAAAAGTGTGAACATCCTATTTATACATTAATGGATCAAGAGGAAGTAGCTGGTATTTTCCAAGATTATAATTATAGTTGTTTGCCTGTTGTTGATATGGAGGATAGATTGGTTGGGGTTATTACAATAGATGATATCGTTGATATTATGGAAGAAGAAGCCACTGAGGATATTGAAAAAATGGCGGCTATTGTTCCTACTGATAAGTCATACGATAAAATTAGTGTTTTTGATACATTTAAGGCCAGAATACCATGGTTATTGTTACTAATGGTAAGTGCTACTTTTACTGGAAAAATTATTCAAAGTTTTGAAGACAGACTAACTGCGTGTGCTATTCTAACTGCTTTTATTCCAATGCTTATGGATACAGGTGGTAATGCTGGTGGACAGGCTAGTGTTTCTATTATAAGAGCTTTATCACTTAATGATATAGAGTTTAAAGATTTGTTTCATGTTATTTTCAAAGAATTTAGAATTGCGATATTATGTGCTATAGTTCTTGGTATATGTAACTTTTTTAAAATGTTAATAGTAGATCACGTTACTATTATGGTTGCATCTGTTGTATGTATTACTTTATTCATTACAATAATAATCGCTAAATTAATTGGTTCAACTTTACCTATGTTAGCAAAAAAAATTGGATTAGATCCTGCTGTTATGGCTAGTCCTTTCATTACTACAATTGTTGATGCATGCAGTTTATTAATCTATTTTAATGTTGCAAGTATTATATTAGGATTATAAAAAAATAAAGGCTGGTTTTTCAGTCTTTATTTTTTACTTGAATGAGTTGGAGTTTTGGATTCTGATCCTTGATTTAGAGACATATTTTCAACATAAGTTAAAAGTGCACTTCTCATTTTTTCATAGCCTTCTTCACTCATATTATCGACTACAAAATTATTGTGAGGATATGTTCCGCTTTTTATGGCTAAATGATTAGATCCAAAGTTCCATATTTTATATGTTTTTTGAAATTCTTCGAAGCTTTTTCCTTTTGACGCTTCTAAAAAGCTAGTAGCAGCTTGTAAGAATGAACCACCATTTTGAAGAATCCAATTTTCTACACCTACTCCACCTAATCCTCCTTGTGGCGTGTCTCCTCTATTTGGTTTATATGCACCTGCTTCCTTCAAGACTTGTTTGGCAAGTATTACATTGGCTAATACATATGGATACTGTTCTGGATAATTTCTTTTAATGGTATTTAGTCTATCTTCTAAGGCTTTGTCTGTAGAATACATAGCTCTATCTGTTTTTTGAGTAAATGATATATCTATATCTACTGTTATGTCGTCAATTTGAACTCCTTTTAGTCTGAAATCACCACTTCCTGTGATTTCTGTTTCAGCATCTTCTTTTCCAAATTGTTTTAATAATCTTTTTTTGATATTATCGAATTCTTGTGGGTTACTTAATAATGATCTATCTAATCTCATTATGAAGTCAAAATCACCATCATATGGTTTATTTGTATTTCTACCAGTCGAACCAGTATCAATTAATTCGATTGGGCCATCAGTTAGATCACCATCTTGTTCTGTTTTTAAGGAATGCCCTGCCCCGTTCAATGCTTCTTCTATGGCATGATTTATTTTTTGTTTTTTATAATCTATATCAGCGGCATTTTCTGGTAATTGTTCTACTATTGCAAGCACATCATCTGTAATAAGACCCGGTGCAAATTTAAATTCAGCACATCCAAGTTCTGACAGTCCGGCCATTTTAGAACGTAATTTATCATAATCTTCTGGTGTAAATACTATTTTACCATTTGTTAGGGCAACTGGAATATAAAAACCATTTAGGGCTATTTCTAGACCTATTCTTTCATCATAATCATCACCCTCACACATTATATAGTCAATGTCAGAAGATGAAAAACCAGTTCTTATTCCATAATGAGTAAGCCCGATAGCGCCAGTATAAAATAATTCTAACTTAGAACGTGATTGATTTATATCTAATTCAGTTTTATCACTATCCCGAGTTACAACAAATCTATCATCGTTTTTTAGTACAAAAAATATTGGGCCATATCCGCTAGCTTCAGTGCCCGCTATTTTTGATATGTTACTTCCATCGTTACTTGATATGCGTGATAAATCTGTATCTAGTGGTGTAGCATCGCTACCTGCAGCATGTCCTAAATATTCTTTAGAAACACTACCGTTTTGCAATATGTGTCCTAAATATTCTATATCACCAATTCCTTTTATGAGATCACCAGGTTCAAGAACTAAATCACTAGTCGCTCTAGACCTGTTTTTTGCATCCGCAGACTCAATCTTTTGTTGCATATATTGTCTTGCTTCAGTTAAAGTATCAAATCCAGCAAAGTGACAAAACATTGCGACTGCTCTATCTGCTAACTTCTAATCAAGTGTTCCGTTTGGAGAAATAGCTTTTTTAATGGCAGTTATATTTGAAATTAAATCTTCACCTGATATTATATTTCCTTTTGTTTCTGATAATTGTGATTGTTCATATAGAGTCTGTAAATGTTTATAGAATAACTCTAATTGCTTTTTATCTTGTTGATTTAATCCGTTATATGACATCTTTCCATTAATTATATTTTCATATAATTGATTCCCTAATTCTAAATTATCTAAATAATTTCTTACGGATCTATTATTTGAACCAAACGATGCTTTTATTAAATCTGAAAAAACAATTATACTTCTACTTCTAGAAGATCTCTTTTTCAATACAGGAGATATGCTTGATTCACTAGAAAAATCAAAGCCTGTAAAGTCTGGGTGTAAAATATTGAAGACCGAGTATAGCTTACCAACAGTCGGAATGTTATTTTTAATAAATACCTCTTCGATTTCACTTAAATATTGTATTGGCTCATCGAGTTCTAATAATTGTTCAGCAATTGTAATTCGAAAATTATATATTTCTTGAGAATTAGATGATGATAGACGACTTAATACTTCTGCAATATATGGTATCTTTGACATATCTAAATTTTCTTCATGAGAAATTATATAATCCTTAAACATATTTTCCAATTCATAGTCACTTATTTTAGAAAACTCTTCAAAGATTTTAAATTTCTTAATATTGGCTTTATTGATATCACTTTTACTGAACAAATCTATTATCCATGATAATTTTTTATTAAGCCCCCAACCTAAATTTACACCATCAAATTGATCAAACCATTCAGGATTTTCTCTGAAATCATCAAAAGTTAGAGTTTTTTGATAAAATTTTTCTCTTAATTTTTGTGGAGCAGTTATTGGTAAAAACATACTTGGATAATTATTTTTAAAATGTTCTGATATTAATTCACTATATTGCTTATTAGTTCGATGTATTTCTTCATATATCCGATGATCAAATTCATTTAGTAATTCTTCGATAGTAAATTCTTCTGGCATATCTAGTGTATTTACTGGAGATAATTCACTTAATTGTTTCCCATATAGCATCATTACATTAAATGTATATTCTTTACCATATTTTTGTTGCATTAATGTTATCAAGTTGTGAGTTTTATATATATCAATACCTTTTTTTAAAGTTATTGGAATATATGGATATAATACTTCTAAATTTACATCATATAAATATCTATGATATTCTGGATGGAGTAAAATATATTCAGAATCTATTTTGCGACTATAAAATTGTTCTTTTAATTCTGACGGTGCATCTTCACTTAAAAATGCTCCTCTAAATTTTTCTTTAAATTCATCGCTAATATTTTGATAATCAATTATGTTTCGTCTGATTATATTATTATATATATTTTCTAATAATTGCTCTCTTACACTACCTTTATTTTGAGTAAAGCTCAAATTGCAATTATCAATATATTGGCCATAATCAGTTATTAAAGTTAATATTTCTTGTTGTGTCATTTCTGTTTTTAAAACGGAAATGATGTTATTTTTTCTTTTTGTTTGATATTCATCTATTACTGTTACTGAAAATGGTTTTAAGGCATTTACTAAATCAATATCTGTTAGATATGCATTCCATTCTGGATGAAGTGATAGTAAATGAATATTTAATCCTTCACCACCATAAAAGCTATCTTGTAATTCCTTAGGAGCATTTTTAGGTAAGTATAACTCTTTATGAACATTTTTAAAGCTATCTGGCAAAGTTCTAATATCTATTTTTCTTCTGCCACTTAATATATATTGATATATTGTTCGGTTCATAACTTGATGGTAGTCAGCCGCTGATATTATTTGATTAACTAATTTATCGGAATCGACGCTACCACTATAGAAAAGAATATTTATACTTTTTCCGTATTCGGAACAGAATTGTAAAAATGTCTTTTTTTCTAAGCGCTGAAACAAATCATCTAAGCAACTATAACCAGATGCATTTAGTGTTATTTCTTTTGTTTCAAAAATGTTAACTAAAGCAGGATAGCTGTTGATTAATTGAATTAAGATATCTGTATCACCATTTAATGCTTTTATTAAGGTACGGTTTGTAACGTTTTGATTTTCTGAATTTATTATTTTATTTGCATATTCAAGTTCTTCATCACTGAAAAAGTTAGATGGTGAAATTGAATATAATATGGCATTATTATTTTCTAAAAATTGTACGATGTTATGATTGCTAGACTTTTTCATTGCTAATATTGATTGTTCAATTATTAAATCTAGATTTGGTGGGCCATCGTTAGATTTTTTTATTTGTGTCTCATAAACATTTGATATATATTTTAATATCGTATTGAAACCAGACGTATCATAATAAGCAGTAAGTTCTAAAAAATTATTGTGTTTTTTATTAAATTCTAATATATTTTCTATTCCTATTTGGTTAATAAAGTTTACTACGTTTTCATCATCAATTATCTCTTGAATAGGCACATACATAGCAAATGTACTTAGAGTTGTTAATGATTTAATTTCTTGATCAAAAGTATCACGTTTTTGATTTTTTAGTGTGATAATAGCGTTATGAAGAAGATCATTTAAAGTCATGTTGGATATTTCTGTATCAGGAATATTATAAATGTACTCAAAACAAATGTTATCTAAGCTTCTTGGTACTTTATCTATATAGGACCATATATCTTCTGTAATAATTGTCATTTTTTCTAATTGAGTTCTAATTGATGAACTTATACTTATTTTTAGATTTTTCTTTTTTAATATATCTTTATAATCTCTTAAATCTTCTAAGTATAATTCTTGATTATAAAATTTATTTTGTATTTCTTCTGGTATTTCATCGTGATCAAAGAATAATTCTGGATGTAATTCTACAAAATCAGGTGGACAAATATTTCTTGGCGGTAATTTAAGATAATAGCTTTCAGCTGCCTGAATCATACAATCATAAATTTGATGTTTTACTTCTTCGTATGAGCTAGGATTAATAGCTTCTAGAAAACCTAGGGGTATAGCTTGTGTTTCTTCGAAACCATACTCGTCATAACTAACTTTCGTTATGTATTCAATAAAATCAGGATTTTCTTCAAACATTTGCATAGCATAATTAAACCCTATTGCATCAACAAAATATCTTGTTGGGCTGTAACCATTTGAAAAAGATCGTGAATGAATACTTTTAATTAGTTGTGGATATGTAATTAAATCTTCAAATTCTATTTTTCTTTCATAATATTTTTGCTTAATGTCATCAGGTAATGATTCATCTGGGAAATATTCTGGATGGGTTTTTACAAAAGTATCATCGAAATTATCAGTTGTATATGGTGAGTCATTATCTATATATTCAAGATTCCTAAGATTGCATCCTTTTAAATTAAACCCTGCTTCACACTCGAAATCTTCTAACAAAGAAAAATCAAGATTCGCATGTGTTGATGATAGATCAAGATAATCCTCTGACATAATAGTCATACCTTTCCATTCTTCAAATGGTATGGCACTTAGATCATAATTAAATAGAATGCTTTGAATATTTATATATTGTTCTACTAATTCATCTGGCCAATGTTGTGTATTTATTATATTCATTAAATTAATTAATTGTTCTCGTATTTTTTGAAACTCATCTAACTTTATTTTATTCATACTGTATTCCTTCTCTATTATATCTTTCTTATATTATATCATATATATTTTTTCTTTATCAATTAATTAATGAAAAATAGTCAATGCTTAAGGCATTAGCTACATACTTTTCCTATTATCTAAATTACCACTTTGTAGTCTAAGAGATATTAGCTTTTAGCAAATTTATAACTGGGTGCACTCCGAAGTTGTGATCGTGTATGCCGTGGTAGTACACTATCCCTTCTGAAACGACAAACCACACGCTATGAGTGGTATCCGAAACTGGTGTCATTGTCCAATAACCATATGCGTCCTTACTTTGAGCTTCAAAATTTTTATATACCCATGTTGGTGTATTTTTGTAATCCACATCATAAGAATCTTCATGAATTTTCGTAGATACTCCTAAATTTTGTTGTGACTCCTCTAGTGTTATTAATCTTATTTTATAACCATCTACTTCTTTTAAATTGTTTGCACCCAGTGTATTTATATATGATCCTTCTAGCATTTCTTTTACTTTACTTGTTGCATAACTATTAGTATTGTCGCAGTTGCTTGTATTACTTGACGAATATCCTTGATTTGCATTATGACACGTTTCTGTCCATGTATATTCCATTGTGTTATATCCATCACTATAAGCATAATCACCTAAATCTGCATTTGTTAATACTGTTTCTTTCATTAAGGTTACATAATCTTCGTTAGCGGTTGAATTTCTTATTACGCACCAATTACTTCCCGCAAATTCAATCGTATCTCCTACTCCGTATGCAGCATATGCTGGTACTTGCCCTAAGTCTTGCCCGTAATTTATTGTCACCGTTATATTATTAGTTGTACTTGCTGGTTGACTTGTTACA